>QGCY01000025.1_pt1 | contig 56144 bp, 51 predicted proteins | sample 4708041 | NCBI WGS metagenome assembly QGCY01 (sample SAMN08941164, study PRJNA450518) | Sediment metagenome, whole genome shotgun sequencing project. | biome: grassland soil; feature: grassland; material: soil; isolation source: soil 14 days enrichment with methanethiol and mixed carbon source ... | reverse complement strand
CCATGGCGGGCGGATTCAGTATAGAGTCCGAACGGATGCAGGATTTCCGCGATTTCCTGTCTACGTATTTTGCAAATGTCGAGAAAGAACTCGACGAAGCGCGTGTCGTCCAGATCGACTTCGATGTGCTGGTCTCGGCGATGACGCCGCGCTTCATCGATGTGGTGGAGCAGGCTGGCCCATATGGTGCAGCTGCAACAAAACCGGTCGTTCGCGTAAAAAATGCACAGATTGTGTTCAGTCGCGTGATTGGTGCAAATCACTTGAAAGTTACCCTCGATGACGGGAGTGGCCGGATTAGCGCAATTGCCTGGCGTGCCGTTGAAACCAATCTCGGCAGTTTGCTCCAAAAAGGTCAAACGGTGGATTTGATAGGCTATCCGGAGCGTGACGAGTGGGGGTCAGCCCGTGGTCAAAACAGCGTTCAGATAGAAATCATCGACGCGATAAAAAAAAATTAGAAAACTTGGAAATAATGCTTGCAGAGGAAGAAACGGCTCGTTATATCCGCCCTCTCAGCAGAGCGCGCCCTTCGTCTATCGGTTAGGACGCCAGGTTTTCAACCTGGAAAGAGGGGTTCGATTCCCCTAGGGCGTGCCACTTTACTTTCCCGAAAATAAGATTTGACCTCTTCCGTTCCAGGTGGGGTATGTTAACCTTGCTCGAACGTATTTTAGGGGACTGATTTTAAGATGAACGAAGGCTTTCCAGCCGAGGAAGCCGGCGAATCGACCGTAAAGCTCAAGAAGATTAGCGGGCAGGTGAAATGGTTTGATGCCGTAAAGGGGTACGGCTTCCTATCGCCCGATTCAGATGACGGTGATGCTGACCTCAGCGATGTGATGATTCATGTCAGCTGCCTGCGGGCGGCCGGGCTTTCCACAATGCAGGAAGGCGGGCGAATGGCGTGCATGGCTGCCGACCGTCCTAAAGGGCTGCAGGCGGTTGAAATTCTGTCTTATGAGCCTCTGGTGTCGCCCGAGGAGGAAAGTCAGGACGAAACCTTCGAAACGGTCATGATCAAATGGTTCAACCGCGCAAAGGGCTACGGCTTTGTGAACCGTCCAGATGCTTCCGATGTCGACATTTTCGTCCACATGGTGGCTGTCCGAAAGGCTGGGCTTGACGATTTGCTGGATGGCGGCAGATACGAAGCGATAATCCGCGAAGGCCCTAAAGGCGAGCACGTCGAGCAGATCAAGGAAATTGGCTGACGCGAGTGCGTTATCCTGCTTGCTGGATGTCTGTCAGTTGATTAAACAGGCGCTATGAAAAAACTTCTTCTGATCTCTTCGCTTCTCGTTATGGCGCCTGTAGCTTTCGCGCAGTCGGAAGCCATTTTTATGCCGGAAGGCCCGCTCACGATTGAAACCCAGAGCGGCCGGGTTACGATTACAGCAGAAGTCGCTGACGAGCCGGATGAAATCGCGACCGGTCTGATGTTCCGTGAGAGCATTGCAGAAGACCGCGGTATGATCTTCGATTTCGGTACGCCGCGTGAGCCGAATATGTGGATGCGGAACGTCGAGTTTCCGATCGACATGGTGTTTATGGATGCGGAAGGAACCGTGCTCGCGATTGTCGCCCACGCTCAGGCTCATTCCGAACGCCACATAAATCCGGGCTTTCCTGTAAAAGGCGTTCTCGAGCTCGCTGATGGTCAGGCCAATGCGTTTGGCATTCGTCCGGGTGATCAGATCATCCACGAGATTTTTGGCAACGTTGAAACCGCTCTTGCCGAAGACACGTCTGATTCCGAAGAAGCCGCCGAATAGTTCGGAATGCCCGCCACTGTGACGGCTATTCCAGACGGATTTGAACTCGCTGAGGGGCGCGGGCCTTTTTCACGCAACAATGGGCCATATTACCGGCGCAAACTGGATGGACGGCTTCAAACGGGGCTAAGCGTCGAAGAACGACACTGTAATGGCCTCGGCTTCCTGCACGGCGGGATGACAGCCGCATTCGCAGATAGCGCAATGGCATGGGCGGTCTGGAATACCGCAAGACAAGCATCTGTTACCATGCGGCTTTCGATAGATTACCTTCAACCTGTGCGAATCGGTGACTGGCTGATCGCCGAGGCGCGTGTCACGGGCGTTGACGGCGATGTCGTCTATGTCGACGCCGAACTTACTCGAAACGAGAAGCAGAAAATTGCCGGTGTATCGGGAGTTTTCCATCTCATTCGCAAGAAAGAGAAATCTTGACTTGAAGTCTGTCTCGTAGCGTTTTAATTGGACCCTTCGTCGGAGTGTAGCGCAGTCTGGTAGCGCATCTGGTTTGGGACCAGAGGGTCGGGAGTTCGAATCTCTCCACTCCGACCATTAAAGTGAGGACGACTGATGCGTGCACGGATCTTCAAACCCGCCAAAACTGCCATGCAGTCAGGTAAAGCGAAATCTGATCGTTGGGTGCTGGAATTCGTGAATACGGACGCATCGCGTAAGTCAGACCCGCTCATGGGCTGGATCTCCACGAATGACACGTCGTCTCAGGTTCGACTGACTTTTGAAACACGTGACGAAGCAATCGCTTACGCCAACCGCGAAGGTCTGGTGTTCTCGGTTGAAGATCCGCGTCCATCCAAACGTCTGGTGAAATCTTACAGCGCGAACTTCGCTGCCGACAGAAAGCAGTCCTGGACCCACTAAGGGTTCATCAGGGCCCCTTAGCTCAACTGGATAGAGCACCGGACTTCTAATCCGACGGTTGCAGGTTCGAGTCCTGCAGGGGTCGCCATTCCCTGTCAGTGCAGTTCTGATAGAGCCTGTTGCAGTTCTTCGGTCAGGTCAGCTTCGTCTTCTAATCCGATCTGTACGCGCACCAGAGTGCCATAACTTCCAGATTTCCAGCGATCGGATGTGGAGCGCTTGAGTTGCGGATTGCATGGAAGAATCAGGCTTTCAAAGCCGCCCCATGAAAATCCGAAGCCAAACAGCTGAAACGTTTTAAAAAAACGGTCTAGCTTAGCAGCATCTTCACTGTAGAGAGCGAAGGAAAACAACCCGGATGCGCCTGAAAACAGATCATTGAAGATCGCGTTGTCAGGGTGTGTGCTGAGGGCAGGGTGGTAGACCTCCTTAACCTCGGACTGCTCCGCCAGCCATTCAGCGATATTCAGCGCTGTGCGGCCCTGCTGAGTGATTCTGGAATGAAGCGTTCGAAGGCCTCTCTGCGCGAGATATGCATCGTCGGGCGACATGCCTACGCCCCAGTCATTCGCCGTTTGATCCAGCTTCAGCGCAATGCGTCGGTCATTGGTCATTGCTGCGCCACCAAAGCCGTCAGAGTGACCGATGACATATTTGGTCAGAGCCTGAACTGAAATATCCACGCCCGCATCCAGAGGCTTGAAGAAGACGCCTGCCGCCCATGTGTTATCCAAAATTGTGATGATGTTGTGCTGCTTGCACAGAGGAAGCAGAGCATTCAGATCGTGTAGTTCGAACGTCAACGACCCCGGCATTTCGAAAAACGCCGCTTTCGTCTCCGGTGTAATCAGCGCTGCAAACGCGTCCGCGGTAATCCTCGGATCAAAGAAGGTCGTCGTAACGCCCATGCGGGCAAGATAGCGTTCAGCGAATCTGCGGCTTGGCCCGTAAGCCGAGTCCGTCATTAGAAAATGATCACCGCTGTTCAGTACTGACGCCATCGCGAGCGCGCATCCGCTGAGGCCTGTTGGCGCGAGTTGAACGTGCTCAGCGTTCTCAAGGGATTTGAGGCCGTTTGAGAGCGTTTCCTGTGTATCTGTACCCATCCGGCCATATAGAGACTTTGCGCCACCATACAATTCAGACACGTCATCCGTGAGGATGGTCGACGCACGGCGGATAGGCGGATTTACAGCGCCATCAAAACCGCCATGTTGTCGTCCATCATGGATGAGGCGCGTGCTGGGTTTGCGCTTATCTTCGCTCATGCAGTGGCAATATCATTTGGGCATTTCTCAGCCCACTCAGACCAGGAGCCGTCATATAGCGCGATGTCATTACGACCAATTCGCTGAAATGCGAGAAGAATGATCGCAGCACTGACGCCAGAGCCGCACGTGGCAACAATTTCCTGATTAGCCTTGAAAGATGCCAGAGCCTCACGTAGCTCGGCTTCGGATTTCAAAGTACCATCAAAATTTACCAGACTTGTCGCTGGCAGGCTTGCTGATCCCGGCATGTGGCCGGATGAAAGACCCGGTCTCGGTTCCGGCTCATTGCCTGCAAAGCGACCGGCAGGGCGAGCATCAAGGATCAGCGTGGTGTCGTCTTTTACAGCTGACTGCATCTGATCGAATGTTTTAAGAAGATGGTTTTGGACCCGCACCGTGTGGTGACGTTCGGACATGACAGGTTCCATGTCCTCTGTGGCTCCACCAGCCTCGATCCATGCGTTCCAACCGCCATCAAGTACTTTGACGTCTGAATGCCCCATAAAACGGAACATCCACCAGACGCGCGCTGACGCCATGAATCCGGATCGATCGTAAACAACGATCATCTTGCCATCGCCGAGGCCCATCTTGCGAACGCGAGAAGAAAACTTCTCTGGTGACGGCAGCATGTGTGGCAAGGAGCTGTCGGTGTCGGCAATTTCATCGATGTCGAAGAATACCGCCCCTGGAATATGAGCTTCCTTGTAGAGTGATCGAGACACGCCATCGCCCGCATTGGGCATCCAAGGCGGAACCCAACTGGCATCAACAACGCAAACATCTGGTGCGTTGATATGTTCTTTCAGCCATTGGGCTGTAACCATTGGGTCGGTCGATGTCATGATCAGTCCTTATTCCTACATCCAGCTCGGAACCGGCAAATCCTTCGAGCGAAGGAATTCCGGATTATACAGCTTGCTTTGATAGCGGTTGCCGTAGTCACAAAGGATCGTAACAATTGTGTGGCCCGGGCCAAGCTCTTTTGCGAGCTCAATTGCACCGGCAATGTTTACGCCCGCAGATCCGCCCAGGCAGAGACCTTCTTCCTGAACCAGATTGAACAGGATGTTCAGTGCCGTCGGGTCGTCTATGCGGTAGGCGTGATCTACTTCAATGCTTTCAAGATTGGCTGTGATACGGCCTTGGCCGATACCTTCAGTCACAGACGTACCTTCTGATTTCAGTTCACCATTCTTGTAATAGCCATAGAGCGCAGCGCCGCCCGGGTCTGCGATTCCGATCTTGATATCTTTGTTCCGCTCCTTGAGCGCCATTGAGACGCCACCAAGCGTGCCGCCAGAACCTACTGCGCAGATGAAGCCGTCTACTTTGCCGTCGAGCTGCTCATAGATTTCCGGACCGGTTGTTGCGTAGTGAGCCTTGCGGTTCGCGACATTGTCGAACTGGTTCGCCCAGATGACCCCGTTCGGATCCTTCTTGTTGAGCTCTTCAGCGAGTTGTCCGGAATAGCGGGCATAGTGATTTGGATTGCTGTATGGCACCGCGTCGACTTCAATCAGCTCGGCTCCGAGGATTTTAATTGCGTCACGCTTTTCCTGCGATTGGGTGCGCGGAAACACGATCACCGTTTTATAGCCAAGCGCGTTAGCCACGAGCGCCAGACCAATGCCTGTGTTACCGGCCGTGCCTTCAACGATAGTTCCGCCCGGTTTGAGGCGCCCTGACGCTTCAGCATCGCGAATAATGCCCAGAGCGGCGCGGTCTTTCACAGATTGGCCCGGGTTCAGGAATTCTGCTTTACCCAGAATGGTGCAGCCGGTTTCCTCGGACGCGCGGCGAAGTTTGATTAGAGGGGTGTTCCCGATAGCATCAACAACGCTCTGGTGAATGGTCATGTCCGTCTCCTTGATAACGACAGGCTAAATTGATGCACTACAGGTTTCAACTGAACTTCGAGTGATCTTCAGACGTTCTCATTTCGTATGCCAATTCAGAGGAAGCAATCAGATTCTCTAAACAGAGCGTTTCTTTGCTCTCTTTGTGAAACAGATATGGAGAGACGAAATGAAAGCCCTGACGCCAAAAGCCATGCTAATGTCCATCGGTCTGGCTGGCCTCACCGCCATGCCACTGAATGCAAGCGCCAACGTCGCGGAACCAGCGAATGACACGCTCCGTTGGACGCCGCAGGACGGAGAGCAGCTTCGGTTCTCTGTTCTTCGTGACGGAGATGAGTTCGGCGAGCACATAGTTCGTTTCGAAGTTGAAGACGATGAAGTTCGCGTCGAAAGCGACATTGAACTGGAAGTGAAATTTGGTCCGGTCCGAGTGTTTCACTATCTGCATGACAGCGAAGAAGTCTGGCAAAATGGACAGCTCGTTTTCCTAGAAGGCGAGACTAAGAAAGAGGGCGATGATTATACAGTTGTTGCGGAACGTGCCGGTGATTCTCTCAATGTAAACGGCACGCTCTTTTCAGGGGACATTGCACCCACCATAACGCCATCTAGCCACTGGAATATCAGTCAGGTTATGGGCGAGCGTATCCTTTCGACGGAAAGTGGAGAGATTCTGGATATTGAAGTTTCGCAGTTGGGCGAGGAAACGATTCAAGCTGGCGGTCAGTCTATTACGGCCCAGCGATATCGTCTTGTTTCAGATCTGACGGTCGATCTCTGGTATGACGAGGCTGGCCGCTGGGTGAAATGCGAATTTGATGCGCGCGGCCAGACCATCGAGTATGTGCTTCGGTAAAGCTATTCAGGTTTGGAAAGCAGGAACTGGCCAACATCTGTTCGGCCAGTACTAAAGCCAGCCTCACAATAGCTCAGATAATATTCCCATAGATTGCGGAACTTGCGATCAAACCCAAGCTGCTGGATGTCGTTCCAGTGGCGCTGGAATTCCTGATTCCAGATGTTTAGAGTTTTCGCATAGCTCTGTCCGAACATTTCTTCAGATTCGTACTGCAGGCCTGCAGTAGAAATGACATCCTTCAAGACGGAAATGCTAGGCAGCATTCCACCCGGGAAAATGTACTTCTGAATGAAGTCAACGCGCTTGCGGTAGCGTGGGAACAGATCGTCCTCGATTGTGATGATCTGGAGGCCTGCTTTTCCGCCGGGACGCAGCAGGCTTTCAAGTTTTTCAAAATATCCGGGCCAGAACGCTTCGCCGACGGCCTCGAACATTTCGATTGAAACGACTGCATCAAAATTGCCTTCCACATCCCTGTAATCACATAGTTCTATGCTAACGAGGTCGGATAGTCCTGCTTTATCGATACGGTTGCGCGCATATTCATATTGAGCATCCGAAATCGTGATTGAGCGGACTTTTGATCCGTAAGTGCTTGCAACGTACTCTGCGAATCCGCCCCAGCCAGAGCCGATCTCGAGAATTTCCTTATCCGGAGCCGCGCCCACGCTGCGAGCGATATGATCATATTTACGTCGCTGGGCATCCGAAATGGTGTCGCCATCTTCGAAGATACCAGATGAATAGGTCATCGATGGATCCAGCCATTTCTCATAGAAGCTGTTGCCGAGATCATAGTGCGAGAGAATGTTCTGCTTTGATCCCTTCCTCGTATTCTGTCGGGTGAGAGCATTGACGATGAAGCGAAGGACATTGGGAAACTTGCTGCCCCGGCCGAGCTTGCCTGCCTGATCAAAGTTTACAGCAAAGAACTCCAGCACGGCTGTAAGATCGGGCGTGTCGAATTGCTCGTCCATATAGGCATCGGCAAAGCCAATGTCGCCTGCGCCAAGGACACGCTTGAACATCGCGTTGTCTTTAACATGGATTTCGGCCTTCGGGCCCGGGATGCCGTGATCAAAGCGAAACATCCGTTCGTCGGGCAGCGTCAGGATCAGGCGTCCCTTTCGTGTGGAGCGAAGTGCCAGACATGCAAGCCGGACAGATGTGGGCAGGGATGCGATTTCCTTCATCGTGGATTCGTTGGAAATCTCATAAACAGTACTCATCGAAGCGCCCTCCCGTTGGTAGTTTCGAGTGATGGTGACGAAGTTGTTATTGAGTAGGCCTTTTCAGGGGCCTTTGGTCGACTGTGATAGTGTGCGCCTTTCAGCCAGAGGCGAAGTGCCTGCCAGTGAATTCTCGCAATAACCGCAAGGCCCGAAAAAGGAGCCAGTACGGTTCGTTTTATCAATGCCGCAGAGGTCGCTGCTGTCCGTGTCACCTGAAGTGTTGCTGTGTGAAAGCGACCATTGTCCGATAGGTTCTCAATGAGGAGCGAGAACCCATTGCCGACGGTGCTCACGGTGAATCGGTATTGACCGGACACATCCCAGAACGGTGATACGTGAAGTGTTTTTGGCGTTTCGTGGCGTGATTTGTCTGGCGCGAATGGCACAACGTAAGCGTGTTGGTCGCCAAACGTGTTGTGAACCTCATAGATCAGCGCCTCTACGCCGCCATCGGGATCGCTCAGCGTCCAAATGGAAATCGGCGAAAAGCCTTGGCCAAGAATGTCCGGAAAGGTCATAAGCCGGATAGTGCGTCCGTCCGTTTCTACGTCGTTTTCGGCAAAGAGGTTACGCGCCCAGCCGGACAAATCCGATGATGTCCGATCGCCATATTTTCTGGTGCGGATGCGCATGAGATTGAAGCGGTCTATGGAGAAACCTTTCAGGGTCTTTTCGGCTTCTGCCATCCGTGCAACATCGATCTCAATCATCCTGACCGGATAACTGAAGCTCCGACGGAAGGGTTCGAACCGCGTGTGAGCTGTTCTGCCTTCGAGGAAATGGATGGGCGGCTGATCGCTCATTGCGCTGCGACACTAGCAGATTGCGCCTCGGAAATCACCGGCGCGGGTGTGATCGGGGCGATGCCGACGGGTTCCCACGGCAGTTCAGCGCCCAAAGCGAGCGCCACCCGCAGCCCCGATTTCAGACCATCTTCGTGGAAACCATGTCCCAGCCACGCGCCGGCAAACCACAGGCCGTCTCGACCATTGTAGGTTTCCATCGCTTCGACAGCTTCGGCAGCAGCCAGATCAAACATAGGATGGGTAAACTCAAACCGGCCGAAAGTCAGATTGCTCTGCGGCGGTGTCTCCGGGTTCAGCGTAACGAAGAGAGGTTTATCTTTGTCGATACTCTGGAGAATATTCATCCAATAGCTGAGCATGATTTTTTGGGTTTCCCCTTTAAGGACGTTCCACGCTGCCCAGGCGCGCTTACGCTTAGGCATAAGGGCTGCATCACGATGGAGGTAAGCGACATTCTCGTTCACGCGGCTTCGCGCGAGAGAGCTCGCCTGAAACTCAAAGCCGTCACCAAGAATATCCTGAACCTGATGTACATGGCAGGCGAGAATGACGTGATCAAAGTCTTCAGCTTCGCCGTTCACAGAAATTCGAACGCCGTCAGCTGTGCGGTCAACACGGGTAACAGCCGCGTTCATCCGGGCCCGGCTTCCAAGCTGGGAGACGAGTTGCGAGACGTAAGCCTGACTTCCGCCTTTTACGGTCCGCCATTGTGGACGTTCAGTGTGGAGAAGACGATGGTTATTGAAGAATCGAAGGAACGAACGTGCTGGATAATCCATCATTTTTGCTTCTGGCGTAGACCAAATAGCAGCGCCCATCGGGTAGATGTAGTTGGCACGGAAGTCCTCCGGCATCCCAATATCATCAAGATATTCCGCTAGCGTCATATTGGATGGCAGAGCGTCATCTCCGGCAGCCCCTCTCGCTTTGGCATTGAACCGGAAGATGTCGCGCAGAAGCCTCAGAAATGAAGGCCGGAAGAAATTGCGTTTATAAGCGAAGATTCCGCTCGGGTTTGAAGACCACTCAAATGCAGCGGGTGCGCTGACCGAAAAGCTCATATCGCTTTGCATGGTCTCGACCCCGAGTGCATCCATGAACTGCATGAAGTTTGGATAGTTGAGCGGGTTGCAGACGATAAAACCTACATCAACATCGATGTGTGAACCGTCATAGTCCACGGTGACGGTTTTCGCGTGACCGCCAAACCGGTTGTCGGCTTCAAACACCGTTACATCAGCCTTGTCTTTCAAAGCCCATGCGGCGCTCAAACCCGAAATGCCCGAGCCGACAACGGCAATTTTTTGTCGCTTAGAATTCATGTCTTCAGGCTTTCATATGCATCGAGTGCGCGCTTCCGCGCCTGTTTGTGGATGATTATTGGTTTCGGATAGTCGTGGCCGATCAGGACGCCACATTGCTTCTGTACGTCGCGAGGGGTGTCCCATGGTTCAAAAAGATATTTCTTCGGCAATTTTGACAGTTCTGGGACCCATTTGCGAATGTAAACGCCATCGGGGTCGAACTTTTCACCCTGTGTGATCGGGTTGAAAATGCGAAAATAGGGTGACGCATCAGCACCACTTCCTGCGACCCACTGCCAGCTGGCTGGATTGTTCGCAGTGTCTGCGTCGACGAGCGTGTCCCAGAACCATTGTTCACCGGTGCGCCAGTCGATCATGAGGTGCTTAATGAGGAAGGACGCGACGATCATGCGAACACGGTTGTGCATCCACCCCGTTGTCCAGAGCTCACGCATGCCGGCGTCAACGATCGGATAGCCTGTTTGTCCCTTCCGCCATGCGGTCAGGCAGGCCTCGTTCTTTTCCCACGGAAAACCGTCGAATTTGTCGTTCCAGTTTTCGGCCGACAAGTTATTAATTTGGAATAGCAGCGAATAGGAGAAATCTCTCCACCCAAGTTCGCGCAAGAATGCCCAGCCATCGGACTCCAACTCTGCAGATTCAGATATCTTTTGCAGAGTTCTGGACCAGATTTCGTGGACTGAAATTTCACCGAAAGAAAGGTAAGGTGAAAGCCGTGAGGTATTGGGTAGATCAGGACGATCTCGCTTTTCTTTATACCCCTTCAAACCTTCGTCGAAAAATGTCTCCAGGCACGCCTTTGCGCCGTCTTCTCCAGGTATCCAGGCCTCTCTAAGACCGTCCGACCAGTCAGGTCTTGTCGGATGAAGCGCCCAGTCCCGTAGATCGTCGCATTCGAAGTCCGAGAAGAAAGAACAATCTGGAACTCCATGGGGATGGTTTGGTTGAAAATCCGGTTTCAAAGCATTCCAGAAGGGCGTGAAGACTTTGTACGGATTACCTGAGTTGGTTTTGACTTCCCACGGTTCTTTCAAAAGACTTCCGTTAAACGATGAAGGCGTGTGCCCAGCTTCGTTCAAAGCGGACTTCACATTTTTGTCTATGTTCGTTTCCGAGGTGGAGTAACGGCGATTCCAGAACACCGATTTTACGTTGTGCGATTTGCACACATCGAGAAGGACGTCAGCCGTAGAACGGTCGGTATTGCGCTGAAGAAAAAGTTTGCCGCCAAGGCTTTCGATTTTCTTCGAAAGTGCGTGTAAGGATTTATCCAGCCACCATCGCTTGGCGCCGCCGAGCAAGCGGTGTTGCTCGTCATTTTCGTTCAAAAGATAGAAGCAAAGAATTGGTTTTCCTGCATCCGCAGCAGCATTCAGCGCAGGATTTGCGCTGAGGCGGAGGTCATCTCGAAACCAGACAAGTGATATATCTTCAGCAGAAATGACTTTTATCCTTTTTGATCCAACGCTCTCTACGAAATTTAGTTCACAGCGGATCAGAAAATTTGTGACTTTCCAACCAGATCGTTGGTAGAACCAACACACCGCTCAAAACCTGAAGGACGGAAAGTGGATACTCAATACCAGCTTCTTGAACGTGTGTGTGACGCAGCAGCCAATCAGACGATATTGTGCGTCGGAGATATCATGCTTGATCGCTTCGTTTACGGAGGCGTGAGCCGTGTATCGCCTGAAGCCCCGATCCCTGTTCTTGAGCAGAGAACCGTAACTTCAATGTTGGGCGCCGTTGGCAACGTTGCTCGTAATGTTGCGTCGCTTGGTGCGCGCGCAGTTGTTTGCAGTGTAATGGGAGCAGATTCAGAAGCAGAAGAATTGCTCAAACTGCTCTCAGAAGCCGACGGACTCGTGGGCTGCACGGTTCAAGATTCCAGCCGACATACCACGCTCAAAGTTCGGTATGTGGCAAACGGACAGCAATTGCTTCGCGTCGACAGAGAAGAGCAGGGCGCCATTTCTGAATTTGTAGAAGGTCGGCTTCGCGATTCCATTGCGGAGGAAGCGCAACAAGCCGCTGCCATTCTTCTGTCGGATTACGCTAAAGGCTGCGTGACAGAGGGCGTAATCGAGGCCTGTCTCAAAGCAGCAGCAGACAACGAAATCCCTCTGATCGTGGACCCTAAGGGAACCGACTTTGCCCGCTATGGCGCAGCAGACCTTATAAAGCCCAATGCGTCAGAGCTGGGGGGCGTAGTCGGACGCAAAGTTTCCGAAGATGAAGACGTCGAGACCGCGCTGCGCGAACTGCTCGCAAAGATTCCAGCTAAGGGGCTTCTCGTAACCCGCTCCGAGAAAGGTTTGTCTTTCATCTCTGAAACCGGCGATGTGTCGCATTTCCCTGCAGAAAAGCGCGAAGTGTATGATGTCTCAGGCGCTGGCGACACGAGCCTCGCTGCTTTGGGGCTGGCCATTGCTGAAAAGACGGACATGGCCACCGCGTCCCAATTCGCTCTCATTGCGTCGGGAATCGCAGTCGGCAAATCCGGCACCGCGACCGTTTCCAATCAGGAAATTCGCGATGCGCTTGCCATTAAAGCAACAAATCAGGGGCGTCGTTCCAGACAGCACCTTCCATTGGAAGAGCGCTTAGCAGCCTGGCGTGCTGAAGGCCTGAAGCTCGGGTTCACGAATGGATGTTTCGATATTCTGCATGCAGGCCATATCCGCGTTCTTGAGTTTTCTGCTCAGCACTGTGACCGTTTGATTGTTGGCCTGAATTCAGATGCTTCTGTGAAAAGGCTAAAAGGCGAGAGCAGGCCTCTGAACAATCAGGATGATAGACGCGAAGTTCTTGAAGCGCTCGGATCTGTCGATGCTGTTATGATTTTTGAAGAAGATACGCCTTTAGAGCTCGTCCGGATGGTTCAGCCCGACTTAATCGTAAAAGGTGGGGACTATACACCTGAGTCCGTAGTCGGCGCTGATATCGTCAGTGCCCGAGGCGGCGAAGTTCTGATTTGTCCGATACTCGAAGGACGGAGCACGACCGGAACTATCGAGAAGAGTAAGTCTCTTTAGCGCCTAAAGTTCATGCTCGGGGCGGTTGATAGGCGATAGTTCAATTGTTTCAAATGGCGGCAATGGTGCAGCGGGTTTTGGAACCTCTGCGTCAAGCCGTTCTGAAAACGCGCCAAGTGTCGCCAGAACCCTTTGTTCGGCCTCATCAGCATTATTCCCGCGAAGGTCCAGAATGCACGGGTACGCGGCCGCGCCCTCGCACGATGGCCAGTCTGGAAGTGTGTCTGCGGTCGTTGCTGCAGTGTTGCGGCCTACGATCAATCCGCCAAACAAATTGGTGAACGGCATTACGCCATCAAGACGAAGCGAATAGACTTCCATTGCAGCGGCGACCCCATCATCGGACCCACCGAGGAAAATGCCTCTCATAAGCTGATCATTTTCAAGATAGTGATCTGCAGCCGCCAGAATGTCTTCGGTTTCTAGCGCCTCAGCGCCTTCGCGGTCTATTTGTTCGCCGCTGAGTGGGGAGGCGAACCGACGGCGCGGCACAAACAGGTCGGTCGCTGCCTCTTCTATTCGCGAAGTCCAGACCGGGACGTTTTCTGCATTCTCAATGCCCGCCCAGTCCAAAGGCACATTCCATCCACCTAGAAATTCGCCTGGGCTCGCTGGAAACCAAAGGACATCGACGCCCCAAGGGCGCTCCCAACCGCCTTCTCGGTCCGTCGTTGGCCGGTGGTGCCATCCACTAATATCTGCGTAGTCTGCCGCTTCTGGCGCATTCTCGCGTTCAAATGCCGGGGCCCGAGGCGGTGCGATGACCGCGACGTGATAAATCGCGCCTGCAATCATGATGACAAGAGCAATAATCGTCAGCGGTGGCACCAGGCGGGTAAGTTGGCTTAGAGAGGCTTCAGTCGACATTAGAAATTCCGTTTAAGCGGCGATAGTTGAGCTAATCTGATTCTTCAGTTGCCGAGACGTGTCTTGTTCGTCTGGCATACAGCTTTTGGGAAGCGTGTAAAATGTCTGCGCCAGATTTTGGGCAAAGCTGAGACAGAACACGGCAGTTGAAAGGAAATCGCGGAAACAGGCAGGTGTCACGCGTTTAACCAACGGGGACCGTGATACCCAAGCTCGAAGACCGTGCAACGCGTCACAATTTTGCCTCAGGCATATCGACATCTTATCCTGATGATTTGACTGGCGATGCGGCGCAAATCAGTCAATGTCAGATGAAGCGAACATCCTAGGAATTGTAGGAGCAGGAATGAAAAAGTCGTCCCACGGAAATTCTCACGGTGAAGAACATGAGAAGCATCCGCGCCATGGCTTTTTTGGTTGGCTGCGAGCCCGCTTCTTTGCTGGCCTCGTGATTTCAATACCGATCGTGGTCCCATTAATCCTGGTCGCAGTTGCGGTGTCATGGATTGATGAACGCCTGAAGCCGGTACTGCGCTCAGCTATCCCGCAACGAGTCCGGGATTATGACTTTGGTCTTTTCACGGTCGATACTTTGATTGGATACACGCCGGGTCTCGGCGTGCTGTTCGCAGTGATTTTACTTACATTGCTCGGAGCAATCGCTGCAAACCTGATCGGTCGATCTGTGATCCGAACCAGTGAGCAGCTGTTCGAGCGACTGCCAATTCTGCGCACGCTTTACATGCCGCTCCGTCAGCTGGTTGAGATTTTTAGTGATAAAGACAGCTCGTCTTTCAAGGAAGTTGTGCTTGTGGAGTACCCGAAAGAGGGCACTTGGGCGGTGGGCTTTCTAACGTCACGCTCGAAGGACGAAATCGGCGCTAAACTTGGGCAGGACTTTCTGGGTGTGTTCGTGCCAACAACGCCTAACCCGACGTCTGGATTTCTCATCTACGTTCCTGCGGAGAAGGTGAAGCACCTGTCTATGAGTGTTGAAGATGGTGCAAAGCTCATCGTGTCGGCAGGTGTCGTATCCCCTAAGCACGTGGAAGAAACGGATGGGGAAGAACCAGCTCCGGAAACCGATCAAACCTGAGCTTTGCTGGCCTTTGTGGGGCTGAGTAACTTCATCAGAGACATATATATCTCGGGAATGCCATTCTCGCGTTCGTCAATATAGATGGCATTGTCATTGGCGATCTGTAGCAGATCCTGATGGCGTGTGAGGTCAAGAAAGCGAAAGTCCGGCAAACCGCTTTGTTCGTTGCCCAGAATGTCTCCCGGACCTCTGAGTTTGAAGTCCACTTCGGCGATATAAAAGCCGTCATTGCTATCTCTCAGCGTTGAGAGGCGCTTTTTGGCCGTTTCACCGAGTGGTGGGTCGTAAACCAGAAGACAAAACGCCGGCTTATCTCCGCGACCGACGCGTCCGCGCAATTGGTGGAGCTGGGCAAGCCCGAAACCTTGCGCGCCCTCAATCACCATAATCGTTGCTTGTGGAACATCGACGCCGACCTCGATTACCGTGGTGGCGACAAGGATTTTTGTGCCTCCGGCTTTGAAGGTTTCCAGTGCTGCTTCTTTGTCTTTTGCGGCAAGGCGTCCGTGAACCAGCCCGACCTTTTCCGGAAACAGTTCGTCCAACATGGCCGCCCGGGAAATCGCGGACGGCGCGTCGGTATCGTCTTCAACACGAGGGCAAACCCAAAATACTTGTTCATCTCGACCGAGCGCACGCTGAACGCCGGAGAGAATGTCACCTAACCGACCGCTCGGTATGATACGCGTGTCCACCGGTTTACGGCCTGCTGGCTTCTCATCCAGAATACTGAGGTCGATGTCACCGTGCACAGTCATTGATAGGGAACGAGGAATTGGCGTTGCGCTCATAATCAACAGGTGCGGCGCAGAAGCTTTTGTTGCCAGACGGACTCTGTCGCTCACGCCGAACCGGTGCTGCTCGTCGATGACCACAAGAGCGAGATCCTTGAACTCAACATTATCCTGAAACACGGCATGAGTACCGGACAGCACCTGAATGTCGCCAGATCTGATGTCATCCAGAATGCTTTCTCGCGCTTTTCCTTTGTCCCGCCCCGTGAGGCAGACGGAGCGAATACCAAGTGGGGTGAGGACAGAACCAATACTGGCCTCCAATTGTCTCGCCAGGACTTCGGTTGGCGCCATAATAACTGCCTGTTTGCCGGAAGAGACTGCAAGGTAAAGCGCAAATGCAGCCACAGTCGTTTTGCCAGAGCCGACATCGCCCTGAAGCATTCGCTGCATAGGGTGTGTGTTCTGAACGTCAGCTGCGATTTCCTTGCAAGCGCGTTTTTGAGCCGACGTCATCGGGTAAGGCAGTGACGACTCGAAACTTTCCAGAATCGTTTCCGACACATTCAGAACTGGAGCGTCCGACCTTATAGTTTCTGCGCGTATCTCTCTGAATTTAAGCGCTCGGGCAAATGCCTCGTCATAAGCTAGCCGTTCGCGCGCGTTTGAGAGCACTTCAGGGTCCAGTGTTTGAGGCACATGAAGACGTTTTAGCGCCTCGATGAAGCTCGGCCATTCGTGCCGTCGCAGTAAAGTCTCATCGAGCCATTCTGCAGGTTCAGGAACCAGATTTAAGGCTTGTCGAATAAAGCCCAACAACCTGCGGTTCGTCATGCCCGCCTGCAGTGGATAGACCGGTTCGATCAAAGGAATCTGGTCTATCTTGTCGGCAGGTACGACATAGTCGGGATGGGTCATCTGTCGCTGACCATGAAAGTCTTCAATCTCCCCAGAAACAACGACCGTTTCGCCAATGAGAAACTGTTTCTGTAGGTAACCGCTGTTTGAGTTGAAAAAGACCAGCGTTAGAAATCCGCTATCATCTGCTAACCGGATCTTCTGAAGTTTTGAGCCACGTGGTGCCACACTAAAATTCTGCACGACGCCGCTGACGGTTTGGGTCTCTCCGGGCGTCGTTTCGTCAAAGCGGGCCTGTAAAGACCGGTCGATCCAGCGATGCGGCAGATGGCTGATCAGGTCGAAGAGGGTTGCGCCGCCGATAAGCCCTCTCAGGGATTCGGCCAGCTTTGGTCCGATCCCGTCGAGCGTGGAAATCGGCCTTGTCCACGCTTTGCAGATGTCGTCGGAATTCAACTTAGCCCCCGAATATGCAGATTGATTTGGAATTGAAGCAGACTTGTCCTAAGTGGCAAGGCGAAACTTTTTCAGGAGAATATTATGGATGAGCGGCGGAGAAAGCTAACCTTTCGTGCCTGGCGTCGTGGGTTCAAGGAAATGGACCTCCTGATGGGTACATTTGCGGACAAATATATTGAAGACATGTCAGATGCCGAGCTCGACGAGTTTGAAGCACTTCTTGCTGTGGAAGACTGGGATGTGTTCGGATGGATTACTGGCACCAAAGAGGTTCCTGTGGTGAATCAGGGCCCGATACTTGAGCGTCTAAAGCAATTTAAATACGCCACCTAGCCGGACCACTTCCTTCAAAAAATTGAAATTCTCATGACCGCTCTTCAGGAACTGCGCGCCGGCGCAGATGTCGAAACGATTTACTCCGCGCCGTTTGGTGCGGAGTTGTTGGAAATCGCGCGTGAAGCGCGTACATCCGATCGGACAGTCTTGTTCGTCGTGTCTGATGACCGGCGCGCGCAGGCCGCTGCGCAAATTGCCGAGTTTTACGATCCTGCGCTTGACGTCCTGAGGCTGACTGCCTGGGATAATCTGCCGTATGACCGTGTAAGCCCTACGGCTGCAGTCGCATCAAGACGCTGTGCCGCGCTAGCGGCTCTGGCTCAGGACCCAAAACCAAAAGCGCGGCTGGTGATCACGACTTCGGCGGCGATTGCTCAGAGATGCGCCCCTAAAGAAACGCTGAAAGATGCCTCGCTTGCTCTGAAGCCCGGTCAGATTATCGCTCAGGATACATTAGATAGTTTTCTGATTGCCAATGGTTATACGCGCGTACCTACCGTGCGTGACCGTGGCGAATATGCTCAGCGTGGCGGTATCGTTGATATTTTTGCTCCCGGAGAGCCAGAGCCCGTAAGGCTCGATTTTTTCGGCGACGCACTCGAGTCTCTTCGTTGTTTTGATCCAGAAACACAACTGTCGACGCGGCAGCTAAAGGCGGTCGAGTTCTCTCCCGTCAGCGAGATCTTTTTCACAGATGAGGCGCTTTCTCGTTTCAGGACCAAATTCATCGAAACATTTGGCCCACCAGCCGGCGATCCAATGTTTGAGGCTGCGCGATCCAAAATCCGCCGCCAGGGCATTGAGAACTGGCTGCCTCTGTTCCACGATCGCTTGGATACGGTTTTCGACTATCTTCCTGCTGGTTCCATCATAGCGTTTGATCCAAACGCGATAGAGTCGGCAAAAGAAAAGTTCGCTCAGGCCGAAGACTATTTTCAGGCACGCGAACATGCTGCTGGTAATAAGGAAGACGCACGCGTTCTTGCGCCGGGTGCTCTGTACATTCCATGGGAAGAAGCTGAAAAGCTTCTTGCGCAATTTCCGTCCGCGAGGTTTTCACCGCGAGATACAGATCCCGGTGCAGGACACTTAAGCCTCAATGTCCGTGCTGCGCGGGATTTCGGGCCGGAACGGGCGCAAAATCAAAACGTATTCGATGCTGTCATTTCTCACATCCAATCTCTGCGAGAGCGAGGAGATGCGGTGTTGCTTGGCGCGTGGTCTGATGGTTCAGCCGATCGTCTTATCAATGTACTAAATGACCACGGGCTGGATTCAATTCAGCGTGCTTATAGCCTTGATGGTGCCCGATCTGCAGGGCTCGCAATCGCCGAATTACCACTGGATGCAGGCTTTGAGCTGGAAGGACTGAGCGTCCTCTCAGAGCAGGATATTCTGGGTGAACGGATCAGCAGGCCGCGTAAGCGTCGAAAAGCAGCCAATTTCATTGCAGAGGCCGGATCTCTCACGCCTGGCGATCTTGTTGTTCACGTTGAGCATGGTGTCGGCGTTTATAAAGGGTTGGTCACGGTCGAGGTGTCAGGTGCACCCCATGCTTGTCTCGAGCTTCACTATCACGGTGGGGACAAACTTCTGTTGCCGGTGGAGAATATCGAACTTGTCTCGCGTTATGGCTCAGACGGCGGTGAAGGTGTTCTAGATAGGCTCGGCGGAACCGCGTGGCAGAGCCGCAAAGCGCGCGCCAAAAAGCGTATCATGGAAATGGCCGACGGCCTTATCAAGATCGCTGCCGAGCGGGCTATGCGCAAAGGCGTGGTCATCGATGAGGGGCAGGGCGTTTATGAGGAATTCTCGGCTCGCTTCCCATACGAAGAAACCGAAGACCAGCTCCGCGCCATTGAAGAATGCCTCGGTGATCTGGCATCAGGCAAACCGATGGACCGTCTCATCTGCGGCGATGTTGGTTTCGGCAAAACCGAAGTCGCTCTGCGAACCGCATTTGTGGCGGCAATGTCCGGCGTGCAAGTCGCGATCATTGCTCCGACGACGCTACTCGCACGCCAACACTATCAGACATTCAAGGATCGACTGGCTGGCTGGCCATTGAAAGTAGGTCAGTTGTCGCGACTGGTTCCGACAAAAGAGGCGAACCTCACACGCGAAGGCCTCAAAACTGGTAGCATTGACATTGTTGTCGGCACGCACGCTGTTCTTGCAAAGAATGTCGACTTTCAGAACCTTGGCTTGCTTGTAATCGATGAAGAACAACGCTTCGGCGTGAAGCATAAAGAACGGCTGAAAGAGATGAAATCCGGTGTCCATGTCCTGACACTTTCGGCAACACCGATCCCGCGTACGCTTCAAATGGCGCTTACAGGCATTCGTGAGCTATCGATCATCGCTACGCCGCCAGTCGACCGATTATCCGTCCGTACCTATGTGACGGAATTCGATATGCTGACGATCCGTGAAGCTCTGCTACGAGAGCGTTATCGTGGTGGTCAGGCGTTTATCGTCGCGCCGAGGGTGAAAGATCTCCCGGAACTGGAGCGGTTCCTGAAAGAAAATGTTCCTGAAGTGAGCTTCATTACGGCGCATGGCCAGATGGCTGCTGGCGAACTCGATGAAATCATGACTGATTTCTATGATGGGAAGTATGACGTTCTGCTCTCTACAACGATCGTAGAGGCCGGCCTTGATATCCCTCGCGCGAACACTCTGATTCTGTACCGGGCGGATATGTTCGGCCTTGCGCAAATGTATCAGTTGAGAGGGCGTGTTGGCCGCTCCAAGCTTCGCGCTTACGCATATTTCACGACACCAAAAGACAAGATGCTTACAGATTCGGCGGAGAAACGTCTCAAGGTCCTCCAGTCGCTCGATAGCCTCGGCGCGGGCTTCATGCTCGCAAGCCATGATCTGGATATGCGTGGTGGCGGGAACCTGCTCGGTGACCAGCAATCCGGGCATATTCGTGAAGTGGGCGTCGAACTTTATCAGAACATGCTGGAGGACGCGGTAAAAGCGCTCCAGCAAGGTGGTGAAGACTTCGAGGATGATTGGTCTCCGCAAATCAATCTCGGGCTCGCGGCACTTATCCCAGAAGACTACGTGGCTGATCTCGGCACGCGTATGAGCCTCTATAGACGTCTGGCTGACGTGGAAAACAACGACGACCGGGAAGCGTTCGCGGCCGAACTGATCGACAGATTTGGTCCGCTACCTGATGAAACGGTTCAGCTTCTTGATATCGCGTCGATTAAGGCAGCTTGTAAAACGTTGGGGATCGCTAAACTCGATGCCGGACCGAAAGGTGCAGTGTTTGCTTTCCGCGATAAGTCGCCTGTTGAACCAGGCAAGCTTGTTGCGCTTGTCCAAAAGCGGCCGAACCAATTGAAGCTACGTCCCGACTTTAAACTCGTTCTCAGCGCGAGCTGGAACAACGCCACACAGAAAGCGCGAGGCGTTCGACAATTGCTTGGCCAGCTTCAGGCGACGTTGGACTGAACCCGTTGGGCAGAAGATTCTGGACGATCCATCAAACGTTTCATGAAATGCGCAGCCGATTGATTCGGCTGTAATTCACGCAACTCGAATTGAAAGCTGAAATGCTCACCTGTTTTCGATGGTGTCATTTCCAACACGCGACGTGCCCGATCAAGAGCGCCTTCGGCATCGACGACAGATGCACCCGGCATCGTGATAACGAAATCAGCCCAATCGGCACGTGTGACAAAGTCCTGCTGCCTGACAACGGAATGAAGCAGGGCGGAGAAAGGACTTAGTCCTGACGCGGAGAAGGGATCGCCTGAATCGAGATTGAATGGCTGAACGATAGCACCGGTGATGGGTTGGGACAGCCGTTGAGCCTGAGCCGCCTGTTCGAGAATGTGAAGTTCTGCGAATTCGCGGCTGAAACAATTAGAGTACGTATCGCGAGCAGGCGCGAGGCAATCAGGTGCATGAACGGGTGCGGAAAAAATGCTGTTCTCAACAAAACGCGTCATAGAGGCAGTTGCAGTTTCGAAGTCCGCACCAACACGAACAAGCGCCGACAACGCATCAAGACTGTCTGGGAGTACTTCTCCGGTATCTGCAATGCCGATTACGGGCATGGATTTCAGATCCGCGCGACCATGAACGTGATCTAACAGCTCGTACGGATAGAATGCATTCCGAATATGAACAACAAAAGCGGCCGGGTTGTGAGTTCGAAGCGCTTCGAACGCTGTCCGTTCAGACAGTACAGCTTCAACGCCGTAACCTTTGTCGGTCATGGCCCGCTTGAACTTTAAATATAAAGCGCTCGGCTCCCCATAGAACAGAATCGTTTTGCCTCTGATAGATGTGAAGCCGTTCGGGTTCACGAAACTAGCACCCATTCTATCAAGCGTCTGACGTCGAAGTTCTGCTTCACGAAGCACCTGCTGCTGGCGTTGGTGGATGCGAAATTGTTGAACAAACGATGTTACGGAAGGAGAAAGCGCGAAGCCTTCCGGGCTGTTCACTGAAGTTTCGAATGGTGAGGCGAGTAGGGCGCAGAACTGGTTATCCGGTGCATCGAACGCCGCTGTGTCTACCTCGGCTGAGAAACCGTCAATCAGCACGCCCGCAAGAGACGCTGGATCAGCTCCACGGGCTGCCGCAGCTATACCGAACCGTGCGAGCTCATCTTTGAGATAATCTCTGCGGCTGTCATCTGCGATCAAAGCGATTTGAGTGAACATTCGTGGCACCGTCAGACCTGATTTTGTTGACCTCTTGTTTGACGGTTTAGGGTTAACGGCAGGTTATGCCGCTCGCTTACACGCTTGCCGCAAGGGGAGGGGTTTTCATTTCCGCGAAAGCTGCCGAAACTCTCCTTCAGAAAAAAAAGCGAGGGAGAGAAAAAATGGCTAATGGGCCTCTCAACGGTTTAAAGATTGTCGAATTTGCAGGGATTGGTCCCGGCCCATTCTGCGGGATGCTCCTTTCTGATCTGGGTGCAGACGTGGTGCGCGTTGATCGTCCGGGACCGCCAAGCGGTTCAAAGAATGATGTCACGGGACGCGGCAGACGCTCGATTGCGCTGGATCTTAAATCTTCTGAGGGTATCGAGACGGCACTCAAACTTGTCGAAAAAGCGGACGCAATCATTGAGGGGTATCGTCCTGGGGTAATGGAGAAGATGGGGCTCGGCCCGGATGTGGCGCTCGCTCGAAATTCGAAACTTGTTTTTGGACGCATGACGGGTTGGGGGCAGTTTGGCCCTCTGTCCAAAGCTGCGGGGCATGATCTCAACTATATCGCGCTAACAGGCGCTTTGGGCGCAATGGGGCATGCCGACAGACCACCTGCGCCGCCGCTCAATCTTGTGGGCGACTATGGCGGCGGTGCGCTCTACCTAGCTTTCGGCATTTGTGCTGCTCTCATTCATGCCGAGAAGACCGGTGAAGGCCAAGTGATAGATGCGGCTATGACCGACGGGGCAGCCTCACTGAGCGCCATGTTTTATGGAATGAAGGCTTCAGGGCTTTGGTCGTCAGATCGTAGTGACAACCTTCTCGATGGCGGAGCTCACTTCTACGACACCTATGAATGCTCTTGCGGAGGATATGTGTCTATTGGCTCAATCGAGCCACAGTTTTACGCGCTGCTGCTGGAAAAAGCCGACATCAAGGATGAGCAGTTCACCAAACAGATGAGCAAATCCGATTGGCCGGAACTGAAACAGAAGCTTGCAGCTATCATCAAAAAGAAGACGCGTGATGAGTGGTGCGACATCATGGAAGGCACTGACGTCTGCTTCGCGCCAGTATTGAATATGGACGAAGCCCCATCTCATCCCCACAATGTGGAGCGCGAAACCTTCGTTTCTGTCGAAGGTGTCGTGCAGCCTGCACCAGCACCGCGCTTTTCTAAAACGCCCGGAGCGATTCAGGCGCCGCCGCCGAAACGCGGCGAACATTCTGAAGAAGTGCTGAGGGAATGGGGTATCAGCTAAGATGACATATCTTGAGGGGACAACAGGGCGGCGGCGCATATATTTGATGAGCCACGGCCATGTTGATTATTTATCCGAAGAAGTCGTGCAATCTAAAAACCCTCGGCTTGCACGGTTGACCCCTCAAGGGCAGGAAGAAGCCAACGCCGCCGGTCAGGCATTAGCGGCAATCCCATTTGATATTCTGATGTGTTCAGGGCTGCGCCGAAGTCGCGAAACGGCGACGTTGGTTCAGGACTGGCAAGCCGGCACTCCGCCCGAGCTCGAGCATGATAAGCGGTTCGAGGAGTTGAACAGCGGGACCTTTATAGAGTTTGAAAGTCGCGAACAGCTCGCTGCGACTATGACGTTTCAGTTTGACAATGCCGACAAACCCGGCGCAACATTTCTGGACGGCGGTGAGAAATTCACCGAGGGACGCGAGCGCGCAATTGCCGGTCTGTTGGCTCTGATAGATCGTCCCGGCTGGAGTAACGCGCTCATTGTGGGGCATGAGGGTATCAATCGCGTGATTTTGAGCTGGTTCTGTAATGCCGGGCTGAACGCCTCAGTCAGTTTCGAGCAGGACACGGGATGCATCAATATTCTGGATGTCGATCTTGTCGCGAACGGTTCAGGACACTCCATTGAGCGAAAACTCATCAAGGCGGTAAACCTCACGCCGCTAAATTATGAAAAACACGGCATGAACCTTCGAAGCCTGGAAGCTATATTCCATCGGGACTGAATTTCTGTTCAGGTATGTTTTCTGCTCCTCTGTTTTATGAACAGATGGCAACAAAAATGTTCTGATAGCGTTCAGATGGGATCGGGTAGTTTTAACTCACTAAGCGATAGAGCCGTTTAGCTTTCTCGCTTTTGTGTCCTTCTTGCTAACTGGCCGATGGTTTTCATCGGCCATTCTTTTATTCAACAAGTGTTGAATTTTTTTAGATCCTTGAATACAGATGCGGTTATCGGGGCGAGGCAACCCGCAATGTCGAGGAAAGAATCATGAAGAAAACCTATTCCGACGCAGCCGCCGCTTTGGACGGTCTGTTGTTCGATGGGATGACTATTATGTCCGGCGGATTTGGTCTGTGCGGCATTCCAGAACTTCTTATCGAAGCGATTCGCCAGTCCGGCGTGAAGGACCTGACCATCATTTCGAACAATGCTGGCGTAGACGGGTTTGGCCTTGGGCTTCTTCTCGAGAATCGTCAGGTCAAGAAGATGATTTCCTCCTATGTGGGCGAGAACAAAGAGTTCGAGCGCCAGTATCTGAATGGCGAGCTTGAGCTTGAGTTCAACCCACAAGGTACGCTCGCCGAACGGTGTCGCGCAGGCGGTGCAGGGATACCGGGTTTCTATACGAAAACAGGCGTAGGCACTGTGATTGCCGATGGCAAAGAGCACAAAGACTTTAACGGTGAGACGTATATCCTTGAGACAGGTCTCGTAGCTGACCTCTCGATCGTGAAGGCTTATAAGGGCGATGCGCAGGGCAATCTTGTCTACAACGCGACGGCTCTGAACTTCAATCACGATATGGCTACAGCGGGGCGTGTAACCATCGCTGAAGTCGAAGAAATGGCGTCGGTCGGAGAACTCGATCCAAACTTCATCCATACGCCTGGCATTTTCGTTCAACGCATTATTCAAGGCGCTCACGAGAAGCGGATTGAAAAAGTTACAACACGTAAGCGCGAGGAGGCCTGAGCTATGCCTTGGACAAGAGATCAGATGGCTGAGCGCGCAGCTCAGGAGCTTGAAGACGGTTTCTACGTGAACCTCGGAATTGGTATCCCTACGCTCGTATCGAATTACATCCCGGACGGCGTTGATGTGACATTACAGTCTGAAAACGGCATGCTCGGAATGGGCCCATTTCCGTATGAGGGCGAAGAAGATCCGGACCTTATAAACGCCGGAAAACAGACGATCACGACACTTGATCGTTCTAGCTTTTTCTCTTCATCGACCAGCTTTGCGATGATTCGTGGGGGCCACATCAATCTTGCCATTCTTGGCGCGATGGAGGTTGCTGAGAATGGTGATCTGGCGAATTGGATGATCCCGGGAAAGCTCGTAAAAGGTATGGGCGGTGCGATGGACCTCGTAGCTGGCGTCAAGCGCATTGTTGTTGTGATGGATCACACCAACAAGGCGGGCGAAAGCAAACTGCTCAAAGCGTGTACTTTGCCGCTCACAGGGCAGGGTGTGGTCGACCGGATTATTACAGATTTGGGTGTTTTTGACGTCGTCGAAGGCGGACTAAAACTCGTTGAGCTCGCGCCTGAAGTCACTGAAGATGAAGTGCGCAGTAAAACTGAGGCGACCCTCGTTTAGGTCACTTGCCTGAATTTAATATTCTGGCGAATTGATTATTCGCCAGTGAGTTGGGTATAGCTGCTATTATGAGTGCGCCGCATAAACTTAACAAGCGGGAGCTGTTAGAGCTTGTCTGGAGCAAGCCAATGACAGCTCTTGCGTCTGACTTCGGATTGTCTCCGAACGGTCTCGCAAAAATATGCGATCGCGTGGATATAGAAAGACCGCCCAAAGGCTTTTGGGCGAACGGTGTGTCTCCCGATATTGAAGCTCTGGTTGACGCTCTGGATGATCCCGACGAGGAAATCAGTATTGGTGGTCGTGTCAGTTCTTCACGGCGTTCTCGCACCCGTCTTCCATTAGCGCAGCGAAAACGTCAGGTTTTGGAAGAAGCGCGGAAAATCGCGACAACCGACGGGGTTCACGAGGTCTCTCTTCGACAGATCGCGAGAAACCTCGGAATCAGTGAAGCGCAGGCTCACAATTGCTATTCAACCCGCGAAGACATTCTGGTCGAACTTGCTTACGAGGAATATCAGGCTTTCGAGCGTGTACGGAAGCGTATCATTCCTCGTGGCACGACGCGTATTACCAAGATCGTGATGTCTTCTGTTTCATACCTCAGGGAAGCGGCTCGGCGCGGGCCACTGCTTCAACAGATCTCAGCTGACTCCAAGCTACGAAAAGCTATTGATGAGCGGGCGAAAGCGGAGCGAGGTGAAGCGCTTGCGCGGCATGTGAATGTCATTGTAGCAAATACAAAGCTTTCGGAACAACAGGCTATTCTCAAAACCAAGATGATGTCAGCCTTTGTTCGTAAAGCAGGTCACCTTGTAGCGCAGAATCGTATTTCGCTCGAGCAAGCGGAAATCCTATGTGTGCCCGTCATTACAGACTCCGCGTTGAGCGATTAACCTGCAGGATAAACGGCATTGTGATACGTCATTGAATCGATGGCGCGTCTAAAACTGTCCTCTAACGTTTCCCTACATATCTCAGCTTCAATCTGTCCGCTCCAAGCGAGTAACGCCGCTTCATCCGGCAGGGATTTTAGCATTACGATGCTTGAGATGGCCTCTCGTGATGACACTTTGAATAGTCTTTTCGCTGACCGCGCCAGGGCATGAAGGCAGCTCACGGAAGCAGCTTGAAACGCTTCGTTCACCCGTCCGCTAAGAAATGAATCATTGGGCGCCAATGCGAGCGTTGGCCCTTCCTCGAGCATTCCGTCAAAGTAAGCCATGGCGCTTTGTGTCAACGCGTCCTTTGCAGGTGGCGACCTTCGAGCCAGTTCAGTCACCCTCGCTATTATCGATAAGTGGAGCTGAAGGACGCCGTTAATAAGATCATGCTGGGTCGGAAAGTGCGAATAGATCAAAGACCGACTCACATTCGCCTGGTCGGCGACTGCCGCCAGTGAAATGGGCATAACCCCGCCTTCCAGAAACACAGAGTTTGCCGCCTTTAGAATGCGACGCTGGCTCGAACTCAAGAGGTCTGATGTGTGGTTCATACCTGAACTTTCGCGGAATTTGTTCGCTTCTGTCGTACCGCCACGCTCAGACAATGACAAACGGGATTATTTGAAACCGGCAATAAATTCTATGAGATTAGTGAGACGCTCATAGCAGATCTAACGAATTTGGTTTCGTATTTTGATTATTTTTTGAATACAGCCGGAGTACCACCTCCCGGATGCGTCGCAATTAGTGCGATTGTCATTGACCTCTAAACCTGTTCAGGATAATTTAAAATACGGAGAAAGATAGGAATCGATGACGAAAGAAAAAAACATTATTCCGTCGCGGCGTGACTTCTTGAAAGGTTCGCTAGTTTTAACCGCTGGAGGCGTTGTTCTGTCCTCGTGCGGAGGCGCTGGTTCAGGCGGCCTTGAGTGCGCAACCAGCAGCTCTATCTCGCGTAGCGAAATGCTGTCCCGGGAAGGCCGGGGTTACGCGGAACTTTCCCGCGTAGATGGTCGAAACTGTCTGAACTGTGAATTTTACAGCGGAACCGAAGAAAACTGTGGGGAGTGTCTGATTGATAGCCTTCCAGCAAATCCACTCGGACACTGCGTGTCATGGACCGCCAAACAGGCATAACAAAAAAATATCCGGGAGGATGATGTATGGCCGACAACTTCAGGCACACCCTAATTTGTAGTGCCGCTGCTCTTGGACTCATTGGCGCGGCTAGCGCGCAAGAGCTGAGGGCCGCAGAAGCAAGAACTTTAGCCGATATCGCGGAACCGGCTCGGATTGCTGTGAGCGATCCTACAACGATTGGTCTCGCCTTTACGTATTTTTGGTACGATGTTCATGAGACACCGCAGGACTGTCCTGAAGGTTGGGCCATGGCATTACGTGATGTTGCCATCATGGATCTACCAGAGGCACGCCAGGAGTTTCTGCTGAGACCCGAAAACCGCTCCACTTATTACCGGATGGGCTATGCTCTGTCTGCGCGGCGTATGGCCGAGCAGGGAGGTGAGTCAATCTGCAATATTCCAACATCATATGACGATCCTCCAATGCGGACCATTCAAAGCGGAACTGCGTATGGGCGCGATCTTGATGGTTTAGTATCACATGGTTCGGATGCGGAGACATGTGGGACCGTGGATTTCACATCCCCGGACGGCACTCCCGGCGTAGATAACGAATTGTATCGCGTGATGGGATGTATCGATAGTTTCAGACGTGATCCGGAATTTGCGGGTGGCGCCATGGAGGATTACCATATTGGCTCCTATCGCGACGGAGAAACAACAACTCTCATGGAAATTCGTGGTGTTGATGATCGACAGAACGATGACTCCGTTGAGATTGGCGTTTATGCGAGTTTCGAGCCGACGCTTTTTGATAGCGAAAAGAACGGCCTCCCATATGCCAGCATAACGGTCACTGACAATAAAACCTGGCATAGCCTTGGCACCGGACGTATCGTAGATGGCGAGCTGATTACGGACCCGTTTACGCTGCGAACGCGACTGGGCTGGGCTGGGCGACCTGCCGAATACCTGATTTACGATACCATCATACACCTTGATCTGAATGAAGACGGATCAGCAGAGGGTGATCTCGTGGGTTATTTTGACCTCGATCACGCATACTGGAACAATTTCCATGATGCCGCGGGGGCGCTTCAGGTTGCTAACGGTTACACCTGTCCGGCTGTCTGGACGGCTCTGCAGGAGCACGCCGATGGCCACTATGACGAAGAGTCCGGTCGCTGCACGGCAATTTCAACTGCGATGCGAATTGAAGCAGTACCAGCATTCGTCATTCACCCTCCGGAAAACCAGCTCGTAGAATATGTAGTGGACACGTCAGACTATTACGGCGTTCCGGTCGAGCAGATCATGGTTGAAGGTGCAGAGCTCAGAGAACGTCAGGTTCGGAGTCTTGGACAGAGTGATGAAGAAGAAATGATGGAAGAGCTGATGGACGAGCTTAACGCCTCCGACAGCGATGATTCCGAAACATATTAAAAAAATACAGGGCGAGGAAATGGCCGGAATTAAAAGTTTGGTTCTTCCTGTGATCGGGATCGGCGTGATTGCAACTGCAGTTCTCGCGATACCTTCCACGAGGGAAATGATTTTTGGTGGCGGCGGGTTCGAAGGTGAACTTCCGCCACCACAAATGAGGCGTCTGACGGAAGCTCAGTATCGGAACACTATTTCTGATGTGTTTTCCGAAGACGTGACAGTTGTAGGGCGTTTTGAGCCCGAAGTGCGGATGGATGGTCTCGGCGCGATCGGTGCGTCCCAGGCTTCTATTAGCGCCAGTGGCTACGAACAGTATTACGGCATTGCTGGTTCGATTGCCGACCAGGTTGTATCTGACGGCAATTGGGACACTTTCATGCCTTGTTCGCCAGCTGTGTCGGACGAATTCGATCTGCAGTGTGCGACGCAGATCGTCGCGCATTTTGGCGAGATGCTGTTCCGTCGCCAATTGTCCGAAGAGGACGTTGAACTTTGGACTGACGCCATGAACGCCTCAATGGATCAGATGGATACATTTGAGGAAGCGGCCGGACTTGTGATTGAAGGCATGCTGTCTTCGCCACAATTCCTCTTTATTATTGACCGCGTGGAAGAGGATGAACGCGGCAACGTTCAACTGACCAATCACTCGATGGCGGCACGTCTCAGCTATTTCCTTTGGAACTCTGCACCAGACGATGAACTTTTCAGAGCCGCACGCGCTGGAGAACTTCTCACGCGGGAAGGACTTGAGGCTCAGGTTGAACGCATGATTGCGTCACCCCGTTTAAGCCAAGGAACACGCGCGTTTTATGACGACTTTCTGGATCTTTCGCGTTTCGCAACACTGGATAAAGACCGGCTAATTTATCCGGCATTCAATCAGGCTGTTGCGGAAGACGCACACGAACAGCTGATGATGTTTCTGGATTACCATTTGATCGACAATGAATCACCTTACCCTTCAATTTTTACCGCGAAAGAAACTTTCCTTACTCGGTCATTGGGGATGATCTACGCTGTTCCGGTCGTGCCATCGGAAGGCTGGGAGCTCGTTCGGTTTCCTGAGGACGATATTCGCGGTGGAATTCTATCGCATGCGGGATTCACTGCGCTTCATTCGCATCCGGGTCGATCATCAGCGACGCTAAGAGGAATTGCCGTCAGACAGTCGCTGCTGTGTCAGACGGTGGCGCCTGCGCCTGCCGCAGTGAACTTCACCGTCGTTCAGGAAGTGGATAACCCTGAATTCCGAACTGCGCGAGCACGACTAACTCAACATCGTACCGACGCTGCTTGCGCAAGCTGTCATAAGTTTATCGACCCGATCGGTCTATCGATGGAAAACTTTGACGGTGCTGGCATGTATCGACTCCGAGAACATGGCGAATTGATCGACACAAGCGGTGAAGTTGATGGCATCGAGTACGAAGATTTGCCTGCTCTCGAAAACATTCTGGCAAATCATGAGGCTGCCACATCATGCGTCGTAGAACGTTTGCAGCACTATGCGACGGGGCGCTCAAACACCCAGATCGATAGCTATTGGAACGTTGTTCTTATGCGCCGTTTTGAACGTTCAAATTATAATTTTCGTGAACTGATGGCGACAATTGCTTCGAGCGAAGAGTTTTTTGCAGTCGCGTTGCCGCAGGCACAGGACCAAGAAGATCTTCAGCAGGCATCATTAAACGCACAGGAGAGGAATTCATGAGTATCGACAGAAAAAGTCTCTCACGCAGGTCGCTTCTGCGCGGAATGTTCCAAGGCACAGCCATTGGCGTCGGCCTGCCATGGTTGGAATGCCTTGTTCCTTCAGCATTAGCCGAGGGCGGGGAGGTTCATCCTCTTAGATTCGGAACATGGTTTTGGGGACTTGGTGTTACACCCGGTCGCTGGACGCCATCTGTAGGTGAGAATGGCGAACTCAATCTGCTGCCAGAATCTGCTCCTCTGGAGTCTGTAAAGCAGCATTTGAACTTCATGACAGGTTTTGATGCGATCCTCGACGGGCGTCCGAACCACGTTCACTTCAGCGGGACATTTGCTCTACGCTCAGGCATTGCGTGTCAGAAGATCGGACAGGTGGAAGGCCCGACATTCGAAAATCATATCGCAGATCACATGAGCGCTTCCACACGCTTCAAAACGATTGATTTCGCTGCCACAGGCAATCCACGCGATGCTTACAGTTTTCGCTCGGCACAAGTGCGTAACACACCCGAAGCAACCCCAGTTGAATTATACAATCGTATCTTCGGCGCGGGCTTTCAAAGGCCTGGTGAGGGTGATTTCGAACCAGACCCCAGAACGCTTAGCAGACTCAGCGTTCTCTCTGTTGTGGGAGAGCAGCGTCGCGCACTTGCAGCACAGCTTGGCAGAGAAGACCGTCAGCGTCTCGACCAATATTTCACGTCTGTGCGTGAGGTTGAACAGCAGCTGGAACTTCAGACTCAGGAGCCTGTTATCCCTGAAGCGTGTACAATCCCCGAGAGCCCTCTTCAGGCTGAAGGGAACTACGATCTAGCCAACGTGCATGCTAATCACGCCGTGATGTCACGACTCTTGGCATTGGCCCTTGCATGTGATCAGACGCGGAACTTCAATGCGCTATTCTCGAATTCAGCGTCCAGCCTTCACAGGAGCGGCGAGGCGAGTAGCCATCACCTGTTCACACATGAAGAGTTCACAGATTCCGATCTGGGCTATCAAGTCGAAACAAGTCACTTCGTCGTTGAAAACATGAAGGGTTTTGCGACCTTCATTGAGGCGCTCGCAGCTATCCCGGAGGGTGATGGCACTCTACTGGATAACACGCTCGTATTGGCGCATTCAGATACTTCATGGGCGAAAATTCACGCCGTTCAGAATATCCCAATGATGACAGCCGGCAGTTTTGGCGGGCGCGTGAAAACCGGGCAGAACATTGTGGCGAATGGTGATCCTATCACCCGTGTTGGCCTTACAATGCAACAGATCACCGGACTTCCAGTCGAAAGCTACGGTACGCGTTCTATGGAAACAAGTAGCCCGGTTACACAGCTTTACGCATAGTGCTTCACGAGTAAGTAGGAGAAGAAATTTGAAATTTGACTTTATTAAGTCAGCGGCCGGAGGAGTGTTTCTTCCGGCCTTCATTTTAACATTAGCCGCTTGTGGGGGAGGGGGTGAAGCGCCACGTGTTCTCACGCCCGAAGAGCAGGCAATCAAAGACCAAGTGGACGCGAGGCAGGCAAACTTCCAGGATTTAGGCGCGGCATTCAAAGCTGTGGGCGACGAGCTTCGTGCCGGACGCCCGACCAGCCCAACTGTGATCTTTTCGATTCAAGCCATTCGAAGCTATGCGCCGCAAATGCAAAGGTGGTTCCCAGAGGGCACCGGCCCTGACTCAGGCTTCGAAACAGACTCTTTGGCGGCAGTGTGGGATAATCCTGAAGCTTTTGAGCAAGAGCTTGCTTCCTTCCAAAACGTTGTTTCCGAATTCTCCGCAGCAGCTGCCGCGAACGATGGAGACGCTATCAGAGCTCAGTTCAGGGTGGTCGGTGAGAGCTGCGAAAGCTGTCACGAGCGTTTCAGGGTTGAAGAATAGCATCTGTCTTTAAAAGTTTATTTCCTTCGACCTCGCCGACTCGCCCCGGCGGGGTTATTCATTTCAATTAAATGAAGAGGGAGATACGGCATATGACGGACACAACTTTTGAGGGCGCACGGTTATTCGGACTGCCTCACTCGTATTACACTGTTATCGCTCGCTCATACCTCAGAATGAATCAGTTCGGTGTGTCCGAAGTCAGTTCCCGCCACCCGGATTTTGCTGATAAAATTTATCCGCAGATCAAGCGAGGCATTATTCCTGTTTTGGAGCTGTCAAATGGCACGGTCATTCAGGACAGCCTCGATATTATTGAGGCCGGAGAAGCGCTGTCGCCCCAATTGCCAGCGCTCCCTGAAGACGCTGCAATGAGGAGCCTCGCTTATCTCTTCTTTTTATATGGCAGCCAGGCATTGCTGAAACCTGCAATGCACTATCGATGGACGTTCTATCCGGACCAAAAAGAGTTTCTGGACCACGCGTTTGGATTGGATCCTGACGATCCGTCGAGCGCGAAGGTCATGGATAAAATGCGGAGCTATTTGCCAATCCTTGGTGTTACAGTGCAATCCATCCCTCACATCGAAGCATCGTTCATAGCACTTCTGAAAAAGCTGGATGCCCATTTCAGTATCTACCCGTTTATCCTGGGTCAGGCGCCGACACTCGCAGATTATGGAATGCTTGGGCCGTTATTCGCCCATCTTGGGCGTGATCCCGTTCCAGAAACGATAATGAAGCGAGAGGCGCCGAATGTTTACAGGTGGACGGAGCGTATGAACGCTGGTGCCTATGATGTGCCGGAAAACATTCAAGGGTCTCCTGACGTCTCTTTGCAAAACATTCCGGAAACCCTCCGCGCGCTTATTGAATTCATCGGACGCGATTACAGCGATGAGATTTCCGACCGTTTCGACTTCATCAGGGAGTGGCTTCTGGAAAATAACCCCGATGATGGCGAGCCGGTGTCCGCCAAGCCATCGCAGCGCGCTATAGGAGTGACCGAGGTTCGCTATGGAGACGGCCAGGTCCAGGTCGCTGTCCAACCTTACATGCTCTATATTCAGCGCCGCTTGCAGGCATCAGTGATCGACGCCTCAGAAAAGTCTAGGAGCCTGATAACAGATTTGCTGAACCGCTATTCGCTGGCGATGCTATTGGATCTACAGCTTCCCTGCACCGTTGGCCGGAAGAACAATATCGAAATCTGGGAAAAAGTCTGACCACTGGGAAGGGTGGCGGATGAGGAGGGATTCGAACCCCCGGAACCTCTCGGTTCAACGGTTTTCAAGACCGCCGCAATCGACCACTCTGCCACTCATCCAGTTAGGTGTGCCGAAATGAAATAATTTTCGTCGTTTGGCAAGTGGCGAAAAGGGACAAAAAAAAATTTCCTTTGTTTTCGGCTTTACCTTAACACGAAATTCACCTCAGATTTATCGGCGTTCAGGTAATTCGAATAGTTAATTCGGTTCGAAAATGGGGCTTTATCGAGAAAAGCGTAAATAAAACCGCTCCTTTCGATTAACTCTTTGAGAAATTTCGGTCCGTACGGTCAAAATCGGCCAGGAGAAAAATAAAACCGGCCAGCTCCTTGCAACAGGCGAGGGGTGTTTAAAATCGAGACCAAGGGAAGACCAGATATGTCCCTGACCAACAAAAACGCCCAGAACAGGGCTGTAGCCGTCGCACTGATGATTGGTACTGCGCTTACCAGCCAGGCTAGCGCCGCCGATCGCAACTCCGCGCCTATCCGTTACGGACACGAGAGTGCAACGCAACGTAGTCAGCCGCAAACCTCAGGACAACAATTCGCATCTGCGCGGCATCATGCTCGCCGTTCAGTTCGCTCCAACGTTTTCGCATATCCAGATGAGCCGCTTCCTGGCTCCCTCCGTCCGGAACCGGCGCTCCAGCGTACCGCGCAGTTTGATGCCGTCACGCAGGCGGGCCTGCCATATGTCGATCCGGTTGACTATGCGAGCTATGTAAAGGTTGGGAATCCTTACACGATCAACGGCATCACGTATGTGCCGGAAGAAAACCCGTTTTACGACAATGTTGGCATTGCGTCCTGGTATGGACCAGGCTTCCACGGTCGCCTGACTGCGAACGGCGAAACATACGATATGTATGATTTCACCGCAGCGCACCCGACCCTGCCACTGCCAAGTTATGTTGAGGTAACGAACACGCAGACGAATGAAACCGTTATTGTTCGTGTGAATGATCGTGGACCTTTTGCACGTGGTCGTGAAATCGATCTGTCTCACGCAGCTGCTGAACGCATCAGCCTGATTGAACCGGGCAGCGGTGAAGTTCGTGTACGGTATATCGGTCCGGCGCCGCGCGCAGAACATGCACCGCCAATCCAGCAACCTGATCCATATGAAACCGAGCTATTCGACGTAGCCTACCACTCAGAACAAGCTCCGATTATGCCAGCCACAGTTATGGAATCGGTTCCATCACACTATGTGCAGCTGAGCTCGTTTCGTGATCGATCAAACGCAGAAGCATTCCGCACAGAAGTATCGCAGCTCAATTCCGACGTGAATGTGGTCTTCGCTACGGTGAATGGTTCACGTTACTATCGCGTCGTTCTCGGCCCTTATGCGACCGAAGATGCGGCTCGCAATAACCAGCAGACGATGGCGCGCCTCGGACATGAAGGTATTCTCATCGAAAATCCGTAAAGAACGTCCGGCCTTCCTTGATTTAGACACCATTCAGCGGCACTCCTTTCAGGGGTGCCGTTTTCATGTGAAAGTAGTGGAATGAAACAAATTTCTTCTGTGATTCTATCGCTCTGCGCGGGTGTATGCGCCGCGTTTCCCGCTGCGGCTTTCGAAACTACGGCTGCGCAGGCAATTATCGTCGATCACGAAACCGGCGTTGTTCTGTACTCGCACAATGCTGACGAGCCGATGGTCCCTGCGTCTATGACGAAGATTATGACCGCCTACATGGTATTTGAACGCCTCGCTGATGGTCGCCTGCAGCCTGATGATACCTTCACAGTCAGTGAGCGCGCATGGCGTGAAGGTGGTTGGGCGTCTGGCGGCTCGACAATGGGATTGGCCATTGGCGAAGAAGTTAGCGTTATGGACCTGCTTCACGGAATTATTGTACAGTCCGGTAACGATGCTTGTATCGTCGTCGCTGAAGGCATTGCCGGTTCTGAAGGAGCTTTTGCACAACTCATGACAGCGAGAGCTCGGGAACTTGGTCTCGATAGCGCTGAATTTCACAACGCTACCGGCCTTTATTCCCAAGGTCACGAGATCAGCGCTCACGATCTGGCAACACTTGCTCAGCTCACGATCGAGAATTTCCCGGACTATTACGAAATTTATTCCGTTCCAGCGTTTGAATGGGGCGGCATTCGTCAGCCCAACAGAAACCCTCTGCTTTCGCGCTTCCAGGGTGCGGACGGCATGAAAACAGGCCATCTGTCGGCTTCAGGCTATGGCCTTGTCGGCTCCGCAATTGAGAATGGCGTTCGCCGGAACATCGTCATCAATGGGCTGGAAAGTGAAACGGAGCGCGCGCGTGAAGCTGAACGCATCATGAGGTCAGCCTTTCGCGAGTTCTCTATTGCTACACCGTTTTCGGCTGGAGATGCACTCGCTGATGTGCCTGTCTGGTTGGGCACAGAGCCAACCGTGTCTGTAGTGCTGACCAACGATGTTACGATCGCCTTTGCGAGTGCGGAGCGAAACAACCTTCGCGCTGAAATCGTGCTAACCGAGACCGTCTCTGCCCCCGTCTCAGAAGGCGATATTGTTGGCCAGTTGGAAGTCTCCAATGGTGATGCGCTTATCGGAGTATACCCGGTAGCTGCGGCTACTGGCGTCTCGAGGGCGGGATTGCTCGCGCGGGCGATAGAAGGTTTGTCCCAGAAGATTCTTCCGCAATAGGTGGCGGGTGACAAAGAACCTTTTCATATCGTTCGAAGGCGGCGAAGGCGTGGGTAAGACGACCTTGCTCACGGGCTTGGCCTCTCGATTGGAAGGCCGTGGCGCGGACGTTGTCTGCACCCGTGAGCCAGGTGGAACGCCCATCGCAGAAGCATTACGTAATGTTTTGCTCGATCCTACGTTCAATGAGGAAGATGCCTCGCCGACTACAGAAGCACTTATTCTGGCTGCGGCACGGCGGAACCATGTCGAGCAAAAGATTGATCCTGCGTTGAAGAATGGCAACTGGGTATTGTGTGATCGTTACATCGACTCTACGCGCGCCTATCAGGGGAGCCGGATCAGCGGTTCAGACCTTGAAAAAATAGAAGCGCTCGCGACCGGTGGCTTGCTGCCTGATCTTACAATTCTTCTTGATGCAGAACCGTCTGATTTGCTTGAAAGGCGCCAACAACGCGGGCAAAACACCGATCGCTTTGAGCGACGGTCGATTGAATACCACAGAACAGTGCGAAAGCGGTTTCTGAACATCGCGTCGGCTGAGCCGCATCGGATCGTGGTACTCAATGCGCTGAAGACGCCGGATGAACTGATTGACGCAGCAGACGAAATCATTACATCGACCATCACAAAGGTCGGATAAAGCGATTATGGAAAAGCTTCTCGGACACGATATCGCTGTTTCAGCCTTCCTTGACCGTTTTAATAGCGGTCGTTTTCCACATGCATGGCTCTTTGAAGGACCGGTTGGAGTCGGCAAGGCTCATGCTGCTCGCATGTTGGCATCTGTCGTTTTGGGCGGAGACTATCAACTTGGGGACGGATCGCTGACTGTCAACCACGAGGATGAGATCGCGCATAAGATTGCGACTGGAGCTCACCCTGACTTCCGACAGGTGCAACGAGTACCTGATAACAACGGAAAAATACCACAATCTATTTCTGTCGACGTCATCCGTGACATGAACGGTTTTTTCGAACTGAGAGCGGCTCAGGGAGGCTACAGGGTCGCCATTGTAGACTCTGTGGATGAGCTCAATGCGAACAGCGCCAATGCCTTGTTGAAGACGCTCGAAGAACCTCCGGAAAAATGTCTTCTTATGCTTATTCATCACGGATCCGCGAGTTTGTTGCCGACGATCAGGTCTCGTTGCGTGAAATTGAATTTCAGCCGTTTGAAAGACGCCGATCTCAGAGCTTGCCTGGGCGATGACGATATCAACGAAGAGCTGCTCATTTTGTGTGAGGGGTCACCTGGGCGCCTACGAGAAATGGCGGCTCTTGATGGCGGGGTTGAGATGTTACGTGACTTGAAAGCGGCCATGGTAGATTGGCCAGGCATTTCAGCTCACCGAATGCCGTCAGTCATGGCAAAGATCAGTAAAACTGAATTGCATCTGGAGCTCGCGTCGAGTTTTCTAGCAAAGAAATTCTCGGACATGGCTCAGAGCGAGTCGTCTGGCCGTGCCAGATCATTATACGCGTCCTACTGGTCCAGACTCTACAATGTCCGAACTAAAGCGCGGCGATTAAATCTCGATCTGGCGGAACAATCATCGCAGCTTCTAGGTTTGGTGCGTGACTTGTCTAATGAAATGAGAGCTACGGCCTGATGCTGTTTGATACCCACGTAAATCTGCATGGTGAAGTTTATGATGAAGACCGGGAAGACGTCCTGAAGCGTGCACGGGACGCTGGAGTAACGCGGTTTCTTTCTATCTGTGACAAACCCGAAAACATCGAAGCCATCGCCGAGATCACAAAGCAGAACTCCGACATGTGGCGTTCTGTAGGCTGCCATCCGCACTATGCCAAAGATCACCAATGGCTTACGTCAGATTGGCTCGTAGAGCGCGCGGTGGATCTGAAGGTCGTCGCCATCGGCGAAGCTGGAATGGATCAGCATTACGGGTATAGTGACGTCGATGATCAGAAGAAGGTCTTCAGCGCACAGATTGAAGCTGCTCAGGAAACAGGGCTTCCGGTTATCGTTCATACGCGCGAGGCGGACGAGGAAACCGGTGATTTGCTGGAACAACACTTCAAGCGAAAGCCATTCGGTATTCTCATGCATTGCTATACCAGTGGCGAAAAACTGGCCCGGCGCGCAGTCGAACTTGGGGCTTATTTTTCCGTTTCTGGAATTGTGACGTTCAAAAACGCGCACGATGTGCGCCACGTAGCTGAGCTATTTCCGGATGATCGGATTATTCTTGAGACCGACTGTCCGTATCTGGCGCCCGTACCAATGCGTGGGCGCCGCAATGAGCCTGCGTATCTAGAGCACATTTGCAAGTATGTCGGCGATTTCAAAGGTTGGGGCTTTGAGGAAACGGCAGAAAAAACCACGCAAAATGCTCTGCGTTTGTTCTCAAGGATATCCACAAGCGAGGAAGCGGCCTGATGGAGCTGAAATTTACGCTCCTCGGCACCGGATCGTCTGGCGGCGTACCTCGAATTGGGAATGACTGGGGAGTGTGTGACCCAGACAATCCACGTAACAGACGCTCGCGGTGTAGCGCCCACGTAGAAATTAAAAATAGTGAGGGCAAGGTTGTGTCGCTGCTCATCGACACGTCACCCGAGGTGCGCGAGCAGCTTCTTCGAAATGATATTAGAACCGTCGACGCCGTGCTCTACACCCACGCGCACGCCGATCAGGCGCATGGTATCGATGACCTGCGCGTTCTCGTATATGAGCAACGCAAGCGAATGCCAATCTATGCCGATGATTTCACAATGAGGGATCTGACAGAACGGTTCAGTTATTGCTTTCGTCAGCCTGAGCAGTCCTCGTATCCGCCAATACTCGACGCAAAGCCCGTGATTGAAGCCTATCGACCGTTCGTGGTCGAAGAGGGTGCTTTTCCCGTCCACATTATGCCCGTGGATCAGGAGCATGGGGCCATAAGGAGTCTGGGTTTCAGAATTGGAAATTTCGCATACTGTAATGACGTAGCGAAACTACCGGAGGCATCGTTAGAAAAGCTGCACGGCCTGGATGTCATTGTGCTGGATGCCTTGCGTTACGCTAAACATCCGTCTCATGCTAATTTGGAGCAAGCGTTGGATTGGGTTGAAGCACTAGCGCCAAAACGCGCAGTACTTACCAATCTTCATATCGACATGGATTATGAAACGGTGATGCGAGAAACGCCCGCCCATGTGGACGTCGGCTATGATGGTTACGTTGACTGCATTTCCCATAATTTTGATTATACGTATTTTTAGTTTCAGCCAGCGGAGCGCTCTATGACGAAGCAAATCAATCGACTGCGCGGCATTATGAAGGCCCTACGCACACCGGTTACGGGCTGTCCGTGGGATCTCGAGCAAGATTTTAAAACTATAGCTCCCTACACGATTGAAGAAGCCTACGAAGTAGCCGATGCGATTGAACGGGAGGATTATGATGAACTAAAGAGTGAACTCGGAGATTTGTTGTTCCAAGTCGTGTTCCACTCTCAACTGGCGAAGGAGAAAGGCTACTTTGATTTTGACGATGTAGCAGAAGCGATCTCTAATAAAATGGAAGTTCGCCACCCGCATGTGTTCGGAGATGCAGAGCATCGCGATGCAGATGCGCAAACCATCGCGTGGGAAGAGCAAAAGGCCAAGGAGAGAGCCGACATCGGTTCAGACGATAAGCCCGTCGGTGCCCTCAGCGGCGTAGCGCGTACGCTTCCAGCTATGATCCGCGCTCAGAAGCTTCAGAAACGTGCAGCTCGTGTCGGATTTGACTGGCCTGATGTCAGAGCCGTGTTGTCAAAAGTGGATGAGGAACTGACGGAAGTGAAGGAAGCAACCTCTTCCGGCGATCTACGGCACATTGAAGAAGAGCTGGGCGACTTGATGTTTGTGCTCGTGAATGTGTGCCGGAAATCTGGCCTCCAAGCTGAGGACGTTCTTAAAAAAGCGAATGCAAAATTTGAAGGACGTTTCGAAGCAATGGAGTCGGCAGCGCGAGCTGAAGAAACTGACTTTGAGACCTTATCTCTTAAGGAACAGGAAGCGCTGTGGCAGCGCGTTAAAGGTGCATAGCAGCAGCTAGCATGAGCCCCCGCTAGGCTTTGCTTATGACAACGTCCGAAAACCTGGAATTCAACTGTCCAAAAGCCCTCGCATCCAATCGCACGGTTGCCGTTGTCTGCATGCTATCAGCATCATCTTCGATATCAAAAACTTCTGTGTTCCGATAAAGCCAACTACGAACTTTGCCCGAGTTTGTATCGAACCTTATCACATAACTCTGAGTATGTCTATAGATAATTGTTTTTATTGAAGATTTAAGTTCCTCAAGGCCTTTTCCCGTAGTAGCTGAGATAAATACCCTCTCCCTCCCCGTCAGCGGGTCCTCGCCTCTTGCTTCCAGGCTTTCACGTTCAGCCTCATCTAAACGATCAATCTTGTTCCAGACGTCGAGGATAGGTGGAAGCGTGGTACCGACCATTTTTTCAAGGCTGTCCAAAATCTCGATGACGTCTTCCGATTGTTGGTAGACATCCGGTGATGACGCATCGTGTACATGCAGGATGATGTCAGCCTCGACGGCTTCCTCGAGCGTGCCTTTGAAGGACTCAATCAAACTGGTTGGCAGGTCTGTTATGAACCCGACAGTGTCCACAAGGGCTGCCTTATGGTTGGAATCCAATTCGATTGCCCTGATCGTCGGATCAAGCGTTGCGAAAGGCATATCCTTCGCGAAAACGTTCGCTGATGAAAGCGTATTGAACAGGGTTGATTTTCCGGCGTTCGTGTAGCCCACCAAAGCGATTACAGGTAGATCTCGGGACTTGCGATCTGACCTTTGAACGTTTCTGGTTCGCTCGACTTCCGACAACTGCTTTTTTAGGCGCAAAAGCGCGCCGTCAATCATCCGCCGGTCAGATTCGATCTGGGTTTCCCCGGGGCCAGCGATGAAGCCACGTCCACCACGTTGGCGCTCCAGGTGGGTCCAGGTTCGAACCAGACGTGATCTCTCATAGGCCAGACGTGCAGTTTCCACCTGCAGACGGCCAGCCTTTGTACGGGCACGTAAGCCAAAAATCTCGAGAATAAGCCCCGTTCGGTCGATCACCTTGCACGACAGATAACGCTCGAGGTTACGTTGTTGGACGGGCGTTAGATCCCCGTCGACGACGAACAGTTCGCATCCGCTCGCCTCAAGCTCTTGTCGGATATTCTCGAGAATTCCTGACGAGAAAAGGTGCGAAGGACTTGGGTTCCGAATGTGCACTGTTTTTACAAACGCACAGTCGCTCCCGAGGGCCTCTACGAGCCCTCGGGTTTCTTCTTCACGAAGCGTTTGGCGCACAACTGCCCTGCCCTCAATAAGAGGGATAACGGCGGCTGAAACAACCGGTTCCGAATTAGCGTCTGTTGACGAAATCAACCGTGTCCGTCGTCCATGCCATCAGCTTCGAAGAGCTGAACTGGCTGCATTGGCATGATCGTGGAGATCGCATGCTTATACACCAGTTGCGGTGGACGGCCGTCGCCACGCAGGAGCACACAAAAGTTGTCAAACCAAGTGACAACGCCCTGCAGTTTTACGCCATTCACAAGGAAGATTGTGAGCGGAGTACGCGATTTGCGGACGGCATTAAGGAATGTGTCTTGAAGATTTTGTTTTTTGTCCGACGACATCCTGGAGTCTTTCTTATTTTCAATTTGGATCTAGGCTCTGACTACTGCGCTAACTTTTTTATCGATAAATCGCAACGGGTTCTGCTGTCGCAATCGCGAAATACTGTGCGCTGCATAGTAAAAAAGTCAAAATCGACCACGAAATCCTGATTAGCGGTCGCTGAAAAACAAAGACGCAAGCAAAAGAAGCTCTAATCGCCCCAATACCATAAAGATGGATAGAATCAGCTCGGAAAATGTGCGCGACCATGAGTTATCGATCCAATCGAGAGTCAAAAGCGCTGCCGAATTCGTGATGCTACCGAGCGACGACACGATCGCCTGCTCAAAGGTCGCCCCATTGAGGGCAAGAATAGCAGCAAGAACAATAGAGAGCATCGCAAAACCTACAAGATAAGCCCAGACGGTGAGAACAAATCTGGCCGGTATCTGGGATTCGTTTGCCTGAGCGCGCGTCACTGCATGAGGTTGTGCCAGCTTGGAGAATTCATTCCCAGCCTGACTCAGCAAAACCAGCATCCGATAAATTTTCATGCCTCCGGTCGCAGAGATTGCAGCCCCGCCCATAAAACCAAAAAACAGCAGAACGGGCACCGGAATATCGAGAAGATGGCCAGGAGAAATAAACAAGCCCGATGTGGACATGATGGAAACAGCGACGCCGATTGCTGTCGCAAGATGGTTCTGGCCGTCGAACAGAACAAAGATCAGAGCGGACAAAATTACTGCAATGGTCGCCAATGTGATGGTTTCTGCGTCGAACAGAAGCTCAAAAGGCTTCCGTGGCGAATTGAATATCAGAACAGCATTCAACATTCCGATGAACATCGTGACTATTAGAACTGTTGCCCCGAATGTCGACATTGAATCTGCGGCCTCATCGATTCCGAAAACTCGCCCTGACGTTACAGCGCTGACCGACAAGCCAAATGCTTCTCTGATCGCATAGCCATCGATCAATAACAGCGCTCCTGAGACGACGGAGAGCACCAAGACAAGAGCGCCGACTGCCCAAAAAATTCGAAACAATCCCTGGTGTGCGATACCCGGTAATGAAATAGCGGTCGTCTTAGCATCAAGGCCTGGCACAGACGTGCCGACCATTCTTACGACCATGACCATGCCGCCAATAGACAGGATTGCGCCAGTGAGGTGAAGAATTCCCCTCCACGCAAACAAGCTTGCAAGCAGGCTGAACTCCTCCGGTAGTAAGCTTGTTCCTGTTGTCGTCGCGCTCGAGACCGACTCGAACAGGGCGACCACCAAGCGATCGCCGGCAGCATTCACAAAGGGAATCGCTCCGAGAAATGCCAGCGATATCCATGCCGCTATCAAAAAGCCGATAACATCCCGTGGCCGGGCGTCTGACGTGCGGTGACCTTTCGATGCAATGCGGAATACAGCGCTTCCCACTAAGAGAATGGTCAATACGAGGATGAACAAGGACGCCTGAACGTAATGGTCATTTCCGAACGCCCAGAGCGCGCAAAGCGTCGTGGGCACAGCGAGAGCTGCGAAAAAGCCGCTGAGCGCGCGTATCAGGATGATCCAATTCACAGATCGGCGTTCTTTCTACTATCCGAGGAAATATGCAGAGCTTGCGCGGAAGAGTTTTTCTACCTTTTTGACTCGATCTTTCTCATAGAAAAGTACTACGCGGTCGCCGACTTTGACCTTCAGGCCCTTTTTCGGCATCAACACTTCTCCATCCCGTAGCAAGCCGCCGGCGACAACGCCTTCAGGTAGTGTGTCGCGGGTCAGGTCGCTCTCCAGAAGCAAGGAATGCTCAAGAACTTCGCCTTCGGCGAGTTCTCCTCTCCCGCCTGCAATCGAGAAAAGAGACAGGATACGTCCACGACGCAAGCGCAGAAGAATTTGTGAAACGGTAACGGCACGTGGGTCAACCATCACATCGACATCGAGCGGTCGATGTATCATTGCAAGTTCAGGCGCATTCACCAGCGAGATGGTCTTTTTAGCTCCAAGACGCTTGGACATTGCAGATGCGAGCAGGTTCACCTTATCATCGTTAGTTAAACTGATCACGGCGTCTGCTTTATCAATTCCAGCTTCCTGAAGGATCTCTGGGTTAAGGCCATCCCCGTGGATGATGATGGAGCGGCTCAATTGCGCCGCTGCGCGCTCCGCGTTTTTAAGGTCGCTTTCGATCAGGCGAACCTTTCGGCCTTTTCTCTTCTCAAGCTGTTCAGCGACATACATGCCGATATTGCCGCTACCAAGAATGATGACCCGTTGGTCTTCACCGGGATTAATGCCAAGAAGCTCGGTCAGTCTGTCTGTTTGCTGGGTTTCAATAGCGAGGTAGACTTTGTCGCCCTCAATCAACTGGTCAGAAGGCCGTATTGCGAACAAATGGTCGTTTCGCAATACGGCGAGTATTTGGATATTCAAACCCGGGAACAACTCATCTAATTGTGACAGAGTCGTGCGCGCCAGCGGCATATCTTTGTGGACATCAAGACCGACAACGCGGATTTTATTGTTTGAAAAAGGTACCGAGAAGAAGGCGCCCGGCGTCTCGAGCCGCTGAATAACGGAATCGGCAACGGCTTTTTCAGGCGATATCACGACGTCGATCGCCAGACCATCGCGGCCAAACAGATCGCCAGATCGCTTACTGAAATAAGCTCGAGACCGAATACGAGCAATCTTCGTCTGAACCTGAAAGAGCACGTGAGCGACCTGGCATGTCACCATATTGACTTCGTCGGAATATGTGACCGCGACCAGCATATCAGCGTCATCAGCGCCTGCGGCGCGAAGCACCTGAGGGTGCGCTGCATGACCGGTAAAGCCCTGCACTTCCAGCTCAGATGTTATAGACTGTATGAGAGCCGGATCTTCATCGATCACAGCAACGCTGTGTCCATCCAACGAAAGACGGCGCGCAATCCCCTGCCCCACGCGACCGGCACCACAGATGATAATTTTCATGTCCCGAACCTAGTCTCGCGTAGAGTTTGATGGATCGACACCAAGAGACTTGAGTTTCCGGTGCAATGCAGAACGTTCCATTCCGATGAACGCGGCTGTCCGCGAGATATTCCCGCCAAAACGAGTAATCTGCAAGGAAAGGTATTCCTTTTCGAATTGCTCACGCGCGTCCCGTAGCGTCATTCCGATGACTTCGAGTGATGTTTTGGGTTTGGCTTCGCGTCCATACTCAGTCTCGTCGTTCGGCAGTTCATGTGGCTGTACTGAGCCGCGGTTTTCCCCTGAGAGAATGAGAACGCGCTCAACTATGTTTTTCAGCTGGCGTACATTGCCCGGCCATGGGGCAGACTGAAGCACTGCCAATGCCTCATCACTAAACATTCGCGGGCTGAGGCCAAGGGAGCTTCGGGATCGCATGACGAAATGGCGGACCAAATCAGGAATGTCTTCCCGGCGGTCTGCGAGGGAAGGCACAGATAGAGGCACGACGTTTACCCGGAAAAACAGGTCTTCACGGAAATCTCCGCGTTCAATCTTTAGTTTCAGGTCTGATGTCGTGGAGCTGATCAGACGAACATCTACAGTGACGTCTGCTTTGCCACCTACACGTTTGAAACGTTGCTCAGTCAGCACCCTCAGTATCTTGTTTTGTGTCCCCAGCGGCATTTCGCCGATCTCATCGAGAAACAGAGTTCCGCGATGAGCTTGCTCGAAGAGCCCAACAGCCTGGACTTTCCCGTCGACGCCTTCACGGCCAAATAGTTCCACTTCCATCTGGTCAGGTGTGATGGACGCAGCATTGACCGCGATAAATGGCCTGGATGATCTTTTTGAGTTTTCGTGAATGACTTTAGCAGCGAGTTCCTTGCCGGATCCTGGGGGGCCTGAAATCAAGATTCTCGAATTCGTGGGCGCGACCTTTTCGATTGACTGACGAAGCTGGGTCGCTGCAGCAGAATTTCCCAATAACTCGTCACCGACAGACTCGTGCACTTTAAGCGCGGTATTCTCGCGTTTTAGCGCTGCCGTCTCCAGAGCACGCTCTACGATAACCAGAAGTCTGTCTGATTTGAAAGGCTTTTCGAGAAAGTCATACGCGCCACGCCGAATGGCAGTAACGGCGGTCTCGATAGACCCGTGACCGCTAATCACAATTACAGGCATGATCTCATCGATGGACTTCAGGTATTGAAGCATTTCAAGACCGTCCATTCCGCTACCCTGAAGCCAGACATCCAAGACTACCAGGTCCGGCTTACGCTCAGAGATTGCCGCTAACGCGCCCTCAGCGGTTGAAGCAGTGCGGACGATATACCCTTCATCCTCAAGTACACCTCCGACGAGGTCCCGGATATCAGGTTCATCATCAACAACTAAAACTTCTGCAGACATTACACACGCTCCTCCGAAAGAGCCCAGCTAGATACAGTTTCTTCAGACGGGCCCGAGATCGGCAGCTGAACCGCCACTCGAGCTCCACATTTTCCATCTCTACGGTCAAGCAGCGTCAGATGCCCGCCGTGATCCAGTACAATACGGTTAACGATAGCGAGACCGAGACCGACCCCCTGCTCCCGCGTGGTAAAATACGGTTCGAGGAACTGACTCCGATTTTCCCTCGGAAAACCTGGTCCAGAATCTTCGATTTCTACCGTGACCGTGTCATTGGTCGATTCCACACGCACGATGATCTCAGGCTTGTCATCTTCGATGGTTTCAATGTCTTCGAAACGACGCCGGACTGCTTCGCCAGCATTCTTGATCAAATTCGTTAGGACTTGGCCCAGTAGTCGATCATCGCCCGCCATTTCTACATGGCGTAGGTCTGAGTTGAGGCTGATATTGATTTCCGGAAGCGTGAGTCTGTTGCCAAAAATTGAGCTGCGTACGATTTCCATGAGATCGAATTCGCGTACTTCGGGTTTTGGCATCCGTGCAAAGGAAGAAAATTCTTCAACCATCCGTCCAATATCAGTGACCTGACGAAGGATCGTGTCAGTGCATTTATCGAAAACTGTGTCGTCTTCATCAATCAGCTTGCGATAGCGCCGCTTAAGTCGCTCTGTTGATAACTGAATAGGCGTAAGCGGGTTTCTGATTTCGTGTGCGATTCTTCGAGCCACGTCGCGCCAGGCCGTCTGCCTTTGAGCGTTGATAAGACGGGTATTGTCATCGAACGTAATAATGCAGCCCGGTTCTTCGCCTGCTTCCGGCGATATTCTCAGGACAAAGTGTGTCTGAGAGCCTCCTTCGTCGATGACGATGGTCTTCTCGCGTCTCGCACTATCTTCGAGAGCATCAGCTGCCAGTTGCGCGAACTCTGGAAGGACCTCAAAGAGGCAAATCTCTCCATCACTATCAAACTGAGGAAACATCCCTCTCGCCGATCGGTTGGCGAGAGTTACGCGTAGGTTCTCATCGGTGCGAACCACACCAGCCGATACACCCTCCAGAACAGTTTCAATGAAGCGAGAGCGCTCAATTGCATCCCTGTGGGCTAAATCAATCGTGTCTCGCTGCTCAAGCAGCTGCTCCGTCATCGCATTGAAAGATGCAGTGAGATCTGCCACTTCGTTATCGCTCGTTGGCATAGGAACCTGAGCCTTAAGATAACCGCGTCGAACGTCGTCGGCGGCATCCGCAAGGCGAAGGATCGGGCTGGAAATCTCCGCCGCTGATCGAACGCCGAATCTTAGAAAAAACAATAGGATCAGAACCGTGATCTGGATGAAACCGAGCAAGAAGATGACTTGCAATCTGCGGCTACGGTCTTCTGCAAGGCGATAGTCGCCAACGGTTTGTTCTGCCTGAACCAGGCTTTCCAGCATTTGCGGCGCGATTGGGCGCGCTGTGTAAAGATACGTTTCGTCAAACGCCTGCAGCTTATAGAGCGCCCAAAACTGGGATGTCGAGTTGTCCAAACGGACAGCAACATCTCCCGCTTGCGCTGTCGCAAACATATCTGCGCGAGGCGGCTGGAATGACCGTCTACTTTGGGCGTCGGTAGCCAGAACAATGTCGCCGGTTTCGTTTAATAGAAACGCGCCCGGAAACTCTCGAAAGCTCGCTTGTTGAACTAGAAACTCTGTGAAAATCTCCGGCTCAGTTTCGAAGCCGACGACGGCTGCGTTCAGGTCGAGCCCCATAATCCCGACATCGAGCCTGATGTCGTCGGCGATTGACTGCAAATTTGATCGCGCGACATCCGCGCTTGTCTCTACGATGCTCTGAATTCGCTCGGAGAACCAATTTTCAATGCCGCGATTCAAAGATGTGCCCAGAAACAATGCGACGAGAATCGCCGGCATAACCGCAGCGAAACCGAAAGACATTGCAAATTGTCTGGCGAGCTTTCCGCTGCCCTGCGCGCGAGTGGATGTTTCGCTTTGTTTGGACAGGGCGTAAAAGTCACGGATGACGTAAAACGCCAATGCCCCGATCAGGATGAAGTTTACAATCTGGAGCCCGATCATGGATGCCGAAGCAGGCCTGATCGGGCCAAAGCCAGAGAAGGAAACCAAGGTTACGATAACGGCGATAAAGCTCGCCAGAAGGAACACAAACTGCGTCCATCGACCAAAGAAACGGAATACTGACTGATCAAGAATACGCAGCAATGGCAATCTTCCGTTGCGTTACCACCGGGCAACACTGTTTCACAATTGCCACACTAACTGATCACTCAGGAGATGCAATCTCCAAGGTGTTGATTTTACTACGAAGCGTATTCCTATTCATGCCGAGCAATTGAGCGGCCCGGACTTTATTTCCACCAGTAACATTAAGTGCCAGCTCGATCAAAGGGCGTTCGACCATCGAAACGACGTCATGATAAATCGTGCCTTCGCCTTCACTAAACGCCCGCAGGTCTGGTTCAACGTGCTCTCGAAGAAGATCGCGGAGTTTCTGTTCGAAGCTCGCGCCATTCTCTTTAGGGAGCCTACGTTCGGACACCAGTGACGTCTGAACAAGGTCCTCGCTAATAATCGGCTCTGATGAAAGGGCGATCATACGCATAACGACGTTCTGAAGCTCACGCACATTGCCTGGCCAGTCATGAAGCGACAAACGCTTGAGCGCCTTCGCGTCTATTGTCTTTTGGCCAAGGCCGTCCATTTCCGCACGTTTGAGGAAACGTTTTGCCAGCTCTGGAATGTCGTCTTTGCGCGCACGAAGCGGGGGAATCGCAATCGTGACTACATTCAAACGATAAAACAAATCATTCCGGAACGACCCTTCTTCGATCAATGACCGCAAATCGCGCGAAGTGGCTGCGATGACCCTGGTTGTGGAGACATCAACTTTGTTAGACCCAACCGGCGAAAACTCGCCATTTTGAAGAAAACGGAGCAGCTGTGTCTGTGCATCTAGAGGCATATCGCCGACTTCATCGAGGAAGAGCGTGCCACCGTCGCTTTGCGCGACTTTGCCCGGAACAACCTGACCGTCAGAACCGACAACGCCAAAAAGTTCAGCTTCAATCCGGTCGCGCTCAACAGCGGCCATATTCACCGGCACAAATGGCTTGGTTTCGCGATTACCGAGGTCATGAATGGCGCGCGCAATCGTTTCCTTACCGGTTCCCGATTCGCCTTCGATCAGGATCGTAAGAGCCGTGTTCTTCACCCGCGACATTGTGCGGAAGACTTCCTGCATCGCAGCAGACCGGCCAATCACAGCTTCAGTTAGGCGAGGATCTGATACCCGAACTGGTCGATCCAGCTTTTTCTGACCTTCGCGAGACTGAAGCGCTCGTTTCGTCATCTGAGCTAGCTCGTCGATATCAAACGGCTTTGGCAGATAATCGAATGCGCCGTGCTCAGTGGCGGACATTGCGGTCATAAGCGTGCTTTGTCCGCTGATTACGATAATCGGCAGATCCGGGCGTTCAGCGCGAATCTCCGGCATGATATCGAAGATACATTCATCACCCATATAGACGTCAGTGATAAGAAGATCGCCGTCACCATTTCGAACCCACCGCATGAGCGCAGTTGGATTGGTTGTCGACCGGACCGCATAACCCTCAGCAATCAGGGTTTGGCTAGCGATAAGACGGATACCGGCATCGTCGTCGGCGAGAAGTACTGTTGCCTGACTCATTATATTTTATCCTGCAGGTTCTCTTTGAAGTGGGAGAATAAGATCGAACTGCGTCCGTCCTGGACGACTGGTGAAAGACAAGCGCCCCCCGTGTGCATGCGCAATGTCCTGACATACGGAAAGGCCAATGCCGGTTCCGGATGATTTTGTTGAAAAGAACGGTTTGAAGACCTGTTCCTGATTGCCACCGGGGATTCCGGGGCCGTTGTCCCGCACTCTGATAAGAAGAGCAGCAGAATATCGGCGCTCGTTTCCTGGACGCGGAAGCTTAATGCCGGCCTGATAGGCCGTCGAAACCTTAACTTCAGAGTATTCCTGACCGCTCACAGCCTCGGCCGCATTCTTCACGATATTAAGGATGCACTCGTGCAAATGGTCACGGTCAGCAGAAATCTCCGGCAGTGAAGGATCGAACGCCTTCTTAAACGTCACCGCAGGGGACGCCACAGATTGCATGGCGATAATTTCATTCAGAACTTCATGGATATTTATGCTGGTGAAGCGCGGAGCGTTATAGAGCTCGAAAGCTGTAAACCTGTCTATCAGTCTGCCGATGCGCTGCGCTTCCGAACGGATGAGCGCCAGGAGCTCTGATTGATCTGAACGGCAAGAGCGTTCCATCAGCTGAGCTGCGCCAGAAATGCCGCCAAGGGGATTTTTAATCTCGTGTCCGAGCATTCGAGCAAATGTGGCGAGACCTGACGGGTCCTGAGCTTTCCGTTTCGAACGCGGCAAAAGCGCGATATTGATGCGTGCGGTCGTGGTATCAATACTCATCCGGACATCGAACCTTTTGGGCTCGGAAAACGGACCGCTCACAGTTATACCTGAAGCTGAGACGTCGCTGGTGTCATTGATCAGTCGATCTACCAGTTCAAATATCTCGCAATCGTGGAAAAGAATTTCCGACAGGCGACGTCCGACCAGTTTGTCGAGACCACCACCCAGCAGGCTCTGGGTTTGCAGGTTGGCGCAAAGTATCCGCTGACTGTCGTCTATCTGAAACAGCGCCAGCGGCGCGTCGAGCGCAAGGCTGCTCAGATTCTCAAGGGCGGATGGATCGGCAGGATAATCAATCATGCTGCAAATTGTCCTTCAGCCATAAAGCCGCTGAGTGTTGAAACGAGGTCGTCTGGCGACTGAGATGTTAGAACGCTTTTTCGCATTTCTGGCGAGAATGATACACCGAAGTCAATTCGCCAGCCTTCAAGCGCTGCGGCAATATGCTTGCGAACAACCTTCATCCCAACACGTTGCCCATAAAGTTCCACGGAGTCTCTGGCTTGATCAGCCAGGCTTTCAATTTGAGTGCCAAGACTTGGAGTGTAGTATTCCCGGCCATTCAGGCTGGCCTGAAGTTGCGCTATAAACCATGGGCGCCCAGTCGCGGCGCGCCCAACCATGACCCCCGCAGCGCCGGACAGTTTCAATGCTGCCTTCGCGCTTTCAAGGCAGACAATGTCACCGTTTGCGATTACCGGAAGATCTACAGCGTCTACCACAGGCTTGATTGCAGCCCAGTCGGCTTCGCCGTCATAAAAGTCCTGCCTTGTTCGTCCATGCACAGCGATAAGCTCGACACCGACGTCTTGCGCTCTGAGTGCAAGCTCAACCGCCGTCATTTTGTCGCGGTCCCAGCCGAGGCGCATTTTCAGAGTGACGGGAAGCCCCTGCGCGCCATCTATGACGGCTTCAATCAAGGTCTGAGCGTGAGCAGGGTCACGCATGAGCGCAGAGCCAGACAAGCCGCCTGTAACACGGCGCGACGGACATCCCATATTGATATCGATGATATCAGCCCCCGCATGCCGCGCTCGTTCTGCTCCATAACGTAAGGCTTCGGCTTCACGACCGACCAGCTGCACAGTATGAATGCCCGGGTAATGGCCGACAACGATACGATTTTCGCTATCTTGATTGCCGTTGCGCAAATCATCACCCGCGACCATTTCTGTAATGGTCGTTTCGGCACCAAACTTCATGACCTGTTTTCGGAACGGAGCATCAGTCACACCCGACATCGGGGCAAGAAAGACTGGTGTCTCATTTCGCGAAAATGCGTATGGTCCCATTGTCACCCCTATCTGCGCACTGCACAAACTTTGCGCACCTAAACACAGCGTATACTGAATGCAAACCGGATTTGAAACAGATTGCCCAAAAACTGAGCATGTTAAGGAGACTTTCTGTGGTATTATTGTCGCAGCAGGTTCCGGAACTCGATTTAAAGGCGAGTTACCAAAGCAGCTCTGCAATTTAAATGAGATTCCCGTCTTCCTGCATTCCGTGAACGCCATGGTGAAGCACCCTCAGTGCGTTCAATGCATTCTGGTGATCGACGAGTCGTTCCGCGTGCAGTTTGAAGCACATCTCTCTAACGCGCCGAAGCATCTCCGCAATAAGATAAGATTGGTCGAAGGCGGAACTGAACGAGCCATCTCAGTGAGCAATGGAATTCGACTAATCGACAACGAACGATCTACCAGCGTCCTTATCCATGATGCTGCGCGGCCTGGACTGACCTCAGGGGTAATAGATTCTCTGCTCATAGCGCTCGAAACTCATGATGGCGCAGCTCCCGCCCTACCCGTTTCGGACAGCTTAAAGCGAATGGAAGGAGATTCCATTGGTTCCGTTGCCCGAGATAACCTCTATCGTATCCAGACCCCTCAAGCATTTCGCAAGGGGTGCCTCCTGGACATGTATACAGGAGACATTAGCACGGCGACCGACGACTTTACCCTAGCCGAGGCGAAAGGCCTGTCTCTCACTCTGGTCAGTGGATCTGACGCGCTCGGCAAAATCACCTATCAGGAAGATCTGAAATTCATGGAAAAGCTTTTGTCCGGAGTACAACCCGTTTTTCGATCTGGTCTCGGATATGATGTCCATGCATTCGAAGACGGCGATGGCGTAATACTTTGTGGGACGTTCATTCCGCATGGCGCAAAGCTGAAAGGGCATTCCGACGCTGATGTTGCATGGCACGCGCTGACCGATGCAATTCTGGGCGCCCTTGCCGATGGGGATATTGGTGATCACTTTCCGCCGACTGATCCACAATGGAAGGGCGCGCCCTCCTCACTGTTTCTTGAGTTCGCCGCTAATCGCGTGCGTGAGCGAGGCGGAGACATTGTCAATGTCGATATCACGCTCATCTGCGAAGCGCCAAAAGTGAAACCGCATCGCGATGTTATGCGAACGAAAACGGCCGAAGTTCTCGGAATTCCAGTCTCCGATGTCGCGGTGAAGGCCACCACGACGGAACGCCTCGGCTTCACGGGGCGTGAAGAGGGCATCGCTGCCCAGGCAATTTGTTCGGTCCGACTTCCTTCGCACTCGACAGCCGACTGAAACTCGGCAAGGCTTTACACTAAGAACCAAGGGAGACGTCAGTGTTTTCAGATCGTGTGCTCAACCTAGCCCGCCTCGTCCTTGATGATGCCCAACAACGACGCCTGAAAATCGTCGCCGCAGAGAGCTGTACGGGCGGTCTTCTGTCTGCAGCGCTTATTGAGATCCCGGGGTCTTCAGCCGTGTTCGAACGAGGCTTCATTACCTATTCGAATAAAGCCAAAGAAGAAGTGCTGGGTGTGCCCGGTGATATTATCGCCGATTACGGCGCAGTGAGCGAGGTTGTCGCTCGATATATGGCCGAAGGCGCTCTCGAGGAAAGCAGAGCGAACGTTGCGATCTCAATCACCGGCGTTGCCGGACCGGGCGGCGGCACACGCATGAAGCCAGTCGGAACAGTCCATTTTGCGCTGGCTCGCGAGAACGCACCGATCAGACACCGTCAGGAAAACTTCGGGGATATCGGACGTTCGGAAATTCGTGTCGCGAGCGTCGAGATCGCGTTGGAGATGCTTCTCGAAAGCGTTTCAGGACGCTGAAGTACGTCCATACCGACGATCCGCTTCACTCACAAATGCCGCCATAATCCGGTTCATTGCGAGCTCGAAATTCGCGCTTGCAAGGGCCCGCAAGATCAGGTTCTTGAATTCGAAATCGACGAAAAACTCCACGTCGGTGCAGGCACCGCGTGGAATAAACTTCCATGAATTGTTCAGATGCTTAAGTGGGCCACGCACGAGCGATACTTCAACCGTGCGAGCTTCAACATCGGAAATGACCTTTGTTGCAAAGGTCTCCGAAAATCCCCGAAATCCCACCTGAGCCGTTCCGATACGCTCCGTAGTCGTGCCAGACGAGCTCACCGGCTTCACCGTCATGGATAAAATCCATTTGATGAAGTCCGGATAGGTCTCAATCCCGGATACAAGCTCGAATAGATTGTCGGCCGTATGGTCGATCCTGATGGTACGTCTGACGCGTGTCATGAAGAGTGAACTTAAGCGTCCGTGTTTTTCAGTTGAGCCTGGCGCGCGGCGCGCAGTTGCTGGAAGTCATCGCCTGCATGATAACTCGACCGTGTCAACGGTGACGCGGAGACCATCAGGAAGCCCTTCGCGCGAGCAATAGTTTCAAGCGCTTTGAATTCGTCTGGTGTCACGAACCGGTCCACAGCAGCGTGTTTACGCGTCGGCTGCAGGTACTGGCCAATTGTAATGAAGTCGACACCGGCAGAACGCATATCGTCCATGACCTGCATGATTTCTTCTTTTGTCTCGCCAAGGCCAACCATGAGACCGGACTTTGTGAACTGTTCAGGATCGCGCTCTTTCACGCGCTCCAGAAGACGAAGAGAATGGTAATACCGCGCACCCGGACGAATCGACAGATAAAGGCGCGGCACGGTTTCAAGGTTATGATTGAAAACGTCCGGCTTTGAATCGATTGCGATATTCGCGGCGTCGCCTTTGCGAAGGAAATCCGGCGTTAGAATCTCGATAGTCGCTTGCGGGGCAGCCTCCCGAATTGCGCGTACGGTCTGCGCGATATGTTCAGCCCCGCCATCAGCGAGATCGTCACGGTCGACAGATGTAATAACAACGTGCTTGAGTTCCATTGAGGCAACGGCTTCGCCAACCCGGCGCGGCTCATCGACATCCAGCGCAGCCGGAAGTCCAGTACGGACGTTGCAGAAGCTGCAAGCGCGCGTACACGTATCGCCCATAATCATCATGGTCGCGTGCTTCTGTTCCCAGCACTCGCCGATATTCGGGCAACCCGCCTCTTCACACACCGTAACGAGGTTTTTCTCTTTTACGATCGAGCGCGTCTCGGTGTAACCGGTGCTGACAGGCGCTTTTACGCGAATCCAGTCCGGTTTGCGCAGCAGCGGTGTGTCAGGGCGATTACGTTTTTCCGGGTGACGGAAGTCGGCGGACTTGGCCGTCGAAAGGTCACGCGTATCAATGAGTTTGGCCATAGGCTTCAAATGAGCCTTTTCTACCCATTCATCAAGTGGAAACTGACGACTGTTCTGCGCGTTTATGCATAACACTCATGCACTCAGTGACTTTCACGACTAGTGACATAATGTTACACGGAGCGTCACAAAAAGATTACACGGAGAACTCGGATGGCGGCGACCACCTATGAGTTTCGCCCTGGGAGGGCAAAAACAGACCTATTTTCAGCGCTTCTCAAGGCAAAATCTCAGTTTGGTGGCAAACGCGAGATACTTGTCGATGGTGACGGACGAACCCTCACTTACAAAGAGATCGTTCAGGCGTCTTTCGCTCTCGGAAATGCGCTCAAAAAGCTGACGGACAAAGGCGATCATGTCGGTTTGATGCTGCCGACGGGTGCCGGCGCGGTAATCGGCTTTTACGCGCTTGAAGCGTATGGCCGCGTACCCGCAATGTTCAACTTCACGGCGGG
>QGCY01000024.1_pt1 | contig 58666 bp, 49 predicted proteins | sample 4708041 | NCBI WGS metagenome assembly QGCY01 (sample SAMN08941164, study PRJNA450518) | Sediment metagenome, whole genome shotgun sequencing project. | biome: grassland soil; feature: grassland; material: soil; isolation source: soil 14 days enrichment with methanethiol and mixed carbon source ... | reverse complement strand
GCAGGTGATGGATGAGAGAAACGAGCCCAGGTTGATGCCCATATAGAACAGGGTGAAACCTGAATCGCGACGCTTGTCTTCGATACCGTAAAGCGCACCCACAATCGTGGAAATGTTCGCTTTCAAATACCCCACACCCGCAATGATCAGCGCGAGAGACAGATAGAGAATGTAGACATACATCTCTTCACGCTCGACACGCGTTGTGTACGCATCGCGGGAGATTTCCGTAGGCAATCCAACAGCAGCCGGGTCTGCGATGATCATCGCTGTTGCGCCTTCATTGAAGGAAATCAGCGACTCACCGGTGTCTGAGATGATGATCTGGTTGGCATCACCGCCACGACCATCGAGTGTGAGCTGATACTCAGCCCCCTCATACGTCATGATCTCCTTGGAGCCGGATCCCTCGAACGCCATGCCAAAGTGACCAAGCACCAGAAGTATTGCACCGAAGGTTACAGCCTTTCTCTGACCGAGATAACGGTCCGCCAGCGTACCGCCTACAATCGTCATAATGTAAACGAGCGCCGTATACGCACCGTACATCACAGAGGATTTTTCATCAGAGAACAGGAAATGCTGCGTCAGATAGAGAATGAGCAGGCCGCGCATGCCGTAATACGAAAAGCGCTCCCACATCTCGGTGAAGAAAAGAATTACCAGTCCACGCGGGTGGCCGAGAATAGTTTTCTCGCCTGACGCCGCCTGGTCAGCACTGATATTTGTCATGTTACCCCGCTCTGCAGATTTATGCCTGCATCAATCAATATTCTGGTGACGTATCTTCACGAGGCGTATTCAAACCTCAAGAGGCAATCTGCAGGAAAACATAACCAATCCGTAACATTCCTCACGAAGCTGTGAGCCATGTAACCTTCGTGTAACTGTCAATCATTTGCAAAAACATGTTTACTATTGAGCATGTCAGGCACTGATTTGCCTCAGGTTTTTGCTATTTCGAATTGGAGTTATCAATGGTGGTGGGTCGAATCTCTGCGAGCATATTGGCCGGACTACTTACGATTTCGACGCCCGCAATTGCCGACAGCCTGCCAAATGATAACGGCATCACATCTTTCGATCCTGACCACTTCACCCAGTACAATCCGATCTCCGCGCTCGATATGGTGGCACAGCTGCCGGGTTTCTCCATCGATAACGGCGACAATGTTCGCGGATTTGGCGGCGCGGCAGGTAATGTCCTGATCAATGGCGAGCGTCCATCTGCCAAATCAGGCCTTGAGAACTTCCTGCGACGCATTCCGGTCGACAATGTCGCGCGTATTGATCTTGTCCGCGGCACATCGGCTGAACTCGACATGCGCGGACAATCGCGCGTCGTAAATGTCGTGCTGCGCGAAGATCTCACCACAAATCAGCTGAATTATACGGTCTCTGCCCGTCTCCACGATCAGGACCAGACGTCGGTTTATGCAAATGCGGACTGGTCGACCCAGTTTGCCGGCGGCAATCTCACCTTGTCGCTCGCTCGCCATGGCTGGGCCAACACAACCGGCCGCCGCGAATTCCGCTACACCTTTCCTGACACGCTGTTTGCATATCGCAACGAAGTTCACGTGACCAGTAACCGCGAATGGATTCCCGGTTTCGAATACTCCCGCGACTTCGGTGACAGCGTCACCTTCCGTGCAAATGGACGCGCCTGGGATGGAAACTGGCGCCTCGACCAGACACTCGCCGAATATCGCCCGACACCGGACAGCCCGCTTTTCGCTGAAGAAACCGGCCGTGTGCGTGACGAATGGGTCGGATATGACTTTGGCGGCGACATTGATGTCGACATAACAGAAGCCATTTCCAGCAAGATCATCTGGTATCAACGCCGCGAGACATTCAATTCGCAGTCACGGTTTGAAGACATTCTGGCTGCATCCGGTTTTGACGGCGCGTTTGAAGCCGACATTGAAGACTCTTTCGGCGAAAGCATTATCCGCAGCCAGACAGGCTGGCGTCTGAACGATGCCCATTCCATCGAGTTTGGTGGCGAGATTGCTTACAACTTCCGTGATGCCGACCGCAGCTATAGCTATTTCGACGCGTCGGGTGGCGTACCGAACAATATCCCCGTCACAACCACAAAGGTTGAGGAATGGCGCGGCGAGGTCTTCCTCTCTGATGTCTGGGTCGTAACAGACAGGCTGACCCTCGAACCGGCTATCGTGGTCGAGTATTCCGAGATCGGCCAGACTGGTGACGCGGAGGCGACGCGTACATTCACCTTCCCTAAGCCGGCGCTCGCAGCGACATATGCGCTTGAGAATGACCGCCAGTGGCGTCTGTCAGTTGAGCGCCTGATTGCCCAGTTGAACTTCGAAGACTTCGTCTCCAACGTCTCCGCGTTTGAAGACAATGTCCGCTCGGGCAATCCGGAGCTTGAGCCGGACCAGACATGGCGCTTTGAGGTCTCTTACGAGCAGCCGATCATGTCGACGGGCAATCTCGCCCTCACAGCACGCTATGAATCTGTAGAAGACGTGATGGGCTTCATCCCGATTACCTCGTCCTCCGGGGCCGTGTTTGATGGCCCGGGCAATATGGGCGATGGCACTCGTGTACGCCTGACTGCTGAAGCCGCCATTCCGACCGATAGCGCTGGTATCCAGAATGGCCGTCTCGATATCGGCATCACCTATCGCGACTCCGAAGTCGAAGATCCTGTAACCGGCGAGACACGCGTCTTCGCCTATGAGCAGCCGCTCAACTGGAATGTAGAGTTCCGTCAGGACTTCCCTGAACAGCAATGGTCATACGGCTTTGACTATAATCAGGGCACGAGCAACGACTTCTACTTCATCGACGAGTGGGGCACATATGAGCGCGGTACGGGTGACTTCGACGTTTATGTCGAAACCAGCCGTTTCCTTGGCGTGAACCTGCGCTTCGGCGCGGACAACATCTTTGGGCCTGATGGTCGCCGCACACGTAACATCTATGATGGCCCGCGCTCGAACGGTATTCAGACCGAACGCTATGTGCGCAATGACGATAACGGTCCTGTCTATTACATCCAGCTTAAGGGCACAGTTTAACTGCGCCCTTCGCACTGCTAGACATTCAAGGCGGCGCCGTCTTTAGTCCCGATCAGGGGTTTTCTCAGATCGGGGCAGCAGTTTATGCGCGTCATCATTCATATCGGCACGGAGAAGACCGGCTCGACCGCTCTGCAATCCTGCCTGTTTTCGAATGAGCCCGCTCTGAATGAGGCGGGCTATGCTCTCTTTCGGTTCTCAAAAGATGATCCGGCGCAAATTCCGAACAACCGCCAGTTCGTCGCCATGTTTCAGGATCTGGAATTCTGGGATGATTATTTTGTCCAAAAAGGCCTAAAGACTGCCGAAGGCCACTCGGAATTCTGCGCTGAGGTCGGATCCGAATTCACCGGCTGGCTCGGCGCCCTGCCCCAGCAAATCCACACCGTGATCCTGACGAGCGAACATTTCCACTCGCTTTTGAAAAACGTAAAAGCGGTTCAGGCTATAAGCGAATTTCTCGCCCCGCTTTTTGATGAAGTCCGTGTCATCGGCTATTTCCGCGAACAAGGGGATATGTGCCTCAGCTTCTACACAACGCGTCTTCTGAACGGTGAAACCCGCACATTTGAAACCTTCGCGCAGGAATGCGTGCCTGAGAGCCATTACTATAATTATTTGCGGATGTTCTCGCTCTGGGGCGATACGTTCGGCGATGATGCTCTGACAGCCCGGATCTATGACAGGAAACGCCTTACGGGCGGCGACATCTGCACGGATTTTTGCGCGGCGATTTCCGAGCTCACCGGCAAACCGGTTCAACTGGCGCTGGGAAATACCCAACCGGTGAACCAGGGACTCGGCGCTGTCGGCCAGTACCTGCTTCGCCAGCTCAACAAAGTGCTGCCAGCCGGATCGCGCTTGCGGGTCTATGCACTCGTCGCCCTGCGACGCCTACGGTTTCTTGATCGCAGCACGCGCACATCGAATCTATTCAACGTCTATGATGATTTTGACGCGGACAATCGGGAATTTGCAGCACGGTTTCTCTGGTCAGACGACAATCCGTTTCACGATAACCGATAGTTTATTTCCCGCCTGAACATGGTTAGTGATACTTTCATAACATAAACTCAGGGAGAATATCATGAACACCAACAGGCTAGGCCGTCTGATATGCGCAAGCGCATTTATCGTCGGCACACTGTCCATTGCAGGCATCGCCAGCGCACAGGAACCCCTCGTCAATGACCCATATGCCGATGAGCATGTCATTCCGCCGACAACGCCAATCGTAGAAACGGTGAACGGTCAGGTGCAGGGCCTCGTCGATGACGGTATTCATGAATTTCTGGGCCTGCGCTATGCCGCGCCGCCAATTGGTGAACTGCGCTTCATGCCACCAGAACCGGTCGAAGACTGGGACGGAATTTATGATGCTACAACGCTGGGCGCACCTGCCATGCAGATGTACTCACCATCCGGTCCGCGCACATCCGATTTTACCCGACAGATGCAAGTAATCTTCCCCACCCTCGCTGAAGACAAGTTCGATAATGAAGACGCGCTCTTCCTGAACGTCTGGACGCCAGGGGTTGATGACGAAGCCCGTCCGGTCATGGTCTGGTTCCATGGCGGTGGCTATGCGTACGGTTCGGGTGGCTGGGCGGCTTATGATGGTCGCAACCTTGCTGAGCACGGCGATGTTGTCGTGGTAACCGTGAACCACCGACTGAACCTCTTCGGTTATATGTATTTGGGTGATGCGTTCGGTGAAGACTACGCGGCATCGGGCAATGTCGGTAACCTCGACCTTATCGCCTCACTCGAATGGGTGCGTGACAATATCGCCGAATTTGGCGGCGATCCGAACAATGTCACCATCATGGGCGAATCCGGCGGCGGTTCTAAAGTCAGCCACCTTCTGGCGACACCAGCCGCTGAAGGCCTTTTCCACCGCGCTATTATCCAGTCCGGTCCAGGTGTGACATCCGGCAGTCAGGAAGATGCTGCAGCGCTCGCAGAGATCGTGCTCGACGAGCTTGGCGTCGAGACCATTGAAGAGCTTCAGGCCGTTCCAGCTGAAACTGTCTTGCAGGCTGGCCGCGACGCACTCGCGCGTGCTCGCAGCGAAGGCATTAGCGGCAACTTCGGCCCGATTGTTGACGGCACAGTTCTACCGCGCCATCCGTTCATGCCTGCCGCGCCTGAACAGTCCCGCGATATTCCAATCATGATCGGTTGGAACAAGGACGAGATGACCATCTTCAACGCGCCGCAACCATGGTTTGGCACGCTGCCGGAAGCAGGCCTTGCCATGTTCGCGCAAAACCTCGGTGAAGACGGTCAGGCCCTGATCGATTACTACCGAGCAGAACGCCCTGACGACTCACCGACCTATATCGTGAACAGCGCGATGACAGCTCGTTTCGTCTATGGAAGCTATGTGCTCGCAGACCAACGTGCCCGTCAGGCGGATGCTGCGCCGCTCTACATGTATCAGCTCATGTATGAGACCGATGCAAATGGCGGCATTCTGCGCTCACCTCACACGCTGGATATCCCGTTCATGTTCGATAATGTAGAAGAGAGCCGGGTTCTGGTTGGCTCGGGCGAAGGTCCGGTCATTCTCGGCGAGATGATGTCTGATGCCTGGGTGAGCTTTGCCCGTGATGGCGTGCCGACATCCGATCTGCTGCCGGAATGGACGCCTTACAATCTGGAAGACCGTCCCGTCATGCAGCTCGATGTCGAGCCTGCCATGGTCAATGATCCAGAAGGCGGCATGCGGGAAATTCTCTCCGCGAACTAAACGAGCAAGGGCGCCATTAAGGCGCCCTTTTTCTTCAATTTTGGAAATCGCTTAAGAACTGTTCGTGACACGTATACTTTCGTGCCAGAATTGCTTTCAGACGCCTGAAGAGCATCGCAATCAAAATAGCAGATATACAGTTTGAACATCTGCCTTGACCCACATTTTTACAATGTATACTTCGCAGTAAGTATAAATGGGGAAACCAAATTGATGTTCAGAAAACCTTACAGGAAATCATCTTCAGCGCTTTTCGCCGGACTTGTGTCAGCTGGCATGGCGTTTTGTCTGATGACCGCTATGAGTTCAGCGCAGGATGCTGGTTTTGAACCGTCCGTAGAGGACTTTTCCTGTATCCGGGATATGGAGTCAGTTCGTGGCTTCTTTGTCACCAACCTTCTGGGCGACATCGAAGCCACTCTGGAGGTCGCTAATTCTGAGACCGGCGGCACCTACCCGACTGGCTCCCTAATCCAGCTCGTACCAACCGAAGCGATGGTTAAGCGCGAACCAGGCTATAATCCGCTGACCAATGACTGGGAGTTTTTCGAACTCGACGTTTCAAATGGTGAAACTCATATTCGGGTCCGGGGCAGCGATGAAGTCGTAAACCAGTTCGGCGGCAATTGTCTGGAATGCCACGCGCGTGCCGAACCACAGTGGGATATGGTTTGCGAACAGGATCACGGTTGCGACCCCCTTCCTTTGACGCCTGCGATGCTAAGCGCCATCCAGAAAACGGATCCGCGTTGTGAAGCAACAGAGCTAACCGAAGAAGAGGCCCAGGCCCTTCAGTTTCTGGCAGCCATCAGAGCAGCAAGCGAAAACTAGGTCTGACCTAAGGCGCCAAAATTTCTACCAGCGCGGACGTCTCCGAACCTCCGCGCTGAAGCGCCCCGCCAATGGCGTAGATCTCATTGTTCCGCGTCACACCGCCAAGGCCATGACGCGGTGAAGGCATATCAGGGCCAGCGTGCCAGCTATCGGCTTGCGGGTCATACACCCAGCATTGCGGATAAACGCCGCCGCCATTGTCGAACCATTCACCGCCAAAGGCATAGAGCTTTCCGTCAATCACGCCTGATGCAAGGCCAGCCTGCGCCTGCGGCATTGGCGCCAGTGTCGCCCAGCGGTCCTCGCCTGCGGTATAGGCCTCATGCGCTGCGGTATTTCCACCAGATACTGTACGCCCGCCGACTACATGCCAGCGACCATCAATCACTTCCGCCGTTGAAGAATTGCGCGGGGTTGGCAGCGGCGCAGCGCTTTCCCATGCATCGCCTGCCAGCACAAAGTGCAGGCCGGTATCCGCGTGATCGGTCCACGCCGAATTGGCATCGGCAACCGGCGTACGGCCACCCGCGAAATGAAGCCCGTCCGGCAGACTTGCTGTAACAGCTTCTCCCAGTGGTTCCGGAAGATCAGGCAGGCGGTTCCAGCCGTCTTCGTCCAGACGCCAGCCACCCGTTTGCATCTGCCACATACCTTCAGCCGAAATCGCCTGAAAGCCGCCCAGCACATGCAGCTTGCCGTTATGGCTTTGAAGTTGAGGGTGATGACGCGGAGCTGGAATTCCCGGCCCTTCGCGCCAGACGCCAGAGCGTGGATCAAGAATCAGGGTTTCATTCGTCGGGCCGACAATGCGTCCTTCGCGGGCGATAAAGCCGCCTGTCAGCCAGATTTCACCATTATGGAGCGCCGGATAGATTTCCTGCTTTGGCGCAGGAAGAGACGGCCCTTCCCGCCAGCGCGGATTGCGCGTCGCCAGAAAGCCTGTGTTTGAAGTACATCCCGCAAAAACCGCCGCTCCACTCAGGAGCATCATCTCACGTCGCTTCAATACAGCCTCCCTAGAATGCGCACTCCTCAAACACTTTAGACACATCGCCGTTCCAATTCTCATGGTAGCGACGGAGGAGACGTTCAGCCGGAGTATTGCCGCTTTCAGCAATCTGGTCGAGTTCGGAAAGGAAGCCCGTCTCGTCATCGCCTGATGTTGAAAGACGTGCGCGCGCTTTCAGACCATAACGACTGATTTTGAGCACTTGCTGCGCCAGATCCTGAAGCGTGCCCTCGCCGTTTGGCAGAGGTGTTTTCAGGCCAAGCACCGGCGCAACGCGGCGGAGCGTTTCGCGTTGTTCAGCGGTCCAGTGTTTCACCAGATCCCACGCACCATCCAGCGAGTGGCTGTCATACAGAATACCAACCCAGAAGGCAGGCAGAGCGCAGATGCGATCCCACGGGCCGGAGTCTGCGCCGCGCATTTCAAGGAAGGTTTTCAGACGCACTTCCGGGAAGATTGTAGAGATGTGGTCTTTGAAGTCTTCAAGCGTTGGCAGGTCACCCGGGCGCGCTGGCAGTTTGCCATCCATGAAGTCACGGAAGGAAAGGCCCGCGCAGTTCAGATAGCCACCATCGCGGCGAATGAAGTACATCGGCACATCGAGTGCATAATCGACATATTGTTCGAAGCCGAAGCCTTCTTCAAATACGAACGGCAACGTACCTGTGCGATCAGGGTCTGTATCGCCCCATACATTCGCGCGATAGGCCACAAAGCCATTCGGACGACCTTCAGCAAACGGCGAGTTCGCAAACAGCGCAGTCGCAAGCGGTTGAAGCGCGAGGCTGACACGGAACTTCTTCACCATGTCGGCTTCGTCTGAGAAGTCGAGATTGGTCTGAACAGTGCAGGAACGGAACATCATCTGCTGACCGAGACGACCGACCTTGCGCATATAATCACGCATGATCTTGTAGCGGCCTTTAGGCATGAGCGGTGTTTCTTCCAGCGACCAGATCGGCGAAAATCCGAGGCCGAGGAAACCAACACCCAGATGCTCGGACACAGTTCTCACTTCTTCGAGGTGACGACCGACTTCGCTACATGTCTGGTGGATATGCTCCAGCGGCGCACCCGAAAGCTCGAACTGACCGCCCGGTTCAAGGCTGACGCTCGCGCCATCCTTCTGCAGACCGATAATGTGTTCGCCTTCAAGGATCGGGTCCCAGCCAAACTGCTCGTGCAGAGACTGCAGCACAGTGCGGACTGACGCTTCACCATCATAGGGGAGCGGACGATAGCCGTCTGTCAGAAAGCCGAACTTTTCGTGCTCGGTACCAATTCGCCAATCGTCTTTCGGCTTATTGCCGGTCGCGAGGTATTCAACGAACTCTCGTTTGTCCTGGATTCGCGGCGCGTTCTCGTCGATGTCTGCCGTAGGTGTGGTCACTCATCTCTCCCGCTACCGCGTCAGTGCATCTCTGCCAGATAGGTGGATTGGTTTAATTTCCCAAGAGCAAATTTTTTAATATCAACCCGTTGTGAACTGACAAATGGCAGATTTCCAGTCGCGTTCCGTCACTTTCCGGACAAAATCTACCGGTAAACAGGCGCAATCTTACGTCTTCGCGGCACCAGAGGCAGTTGTTGAAATTAATCCTCGCAAGCCCCATGTAAGTTATAACATACCCCAGACTCACCTCCAGTACAGAAGGATACAGGCTTTGAATCCCGTGCACTTCGCAATCGCAGCCCTGACAGGGTTATTCGTGTCGCAAAACACGCCGACATCCGAAAATATCCCATTTGAAACACCACAAGTCCGTGCAGACGCTACACGCGTCGGTTTCCGTATCGAATTTGCTAGTGTTTCTTCTGACCTTGCGATCAACTCGACCACTGTCATGCCGGGCGAAACGCTGACAATTGCGGCAGACGCAAATCTGTTTGCTGTGTCTGGCGTCACTGAAAATATTGACGGTGAATGGCACTGGAAAGCGCCCGACACGCCGGGTCACCACGAACTGTACTTCCAACGCAATGGCGAAACGGCCTTGCTCAATGTGTTCGTACTGACGCCTTTTGAAAACGGCCGTGATGATGATCTCTCGGGCTATCGCATCGGCGAGTACAACCCGAACCCGCTACGCGGCCTTGAGCGCTATGTTCCGCCAACGGGCTTCATCCATATGGAGCCGGGTATGGAGGACATTCAGATTGCACCTCACTTCCGCCTTGGCCAGTTCATTTGCAAACAACAGCCGGGCTTTGAGAACGTCTTCCTGATGGTTGACCCATCCATGTTGCTGAAACTGGAAACTCTGCTCGAAGCAGCGAATGACCGCGGCTGGGAAGCTGATACCTTCTTCGTCATGTCCGGCTTTCGCACGCCGTTCTACAACGCAGCCATCGGCAACACCACGACGTCATCGCGCCACCTCTTCGGTGACGCAGCCGACATCTATATTGATCATGATCAGGATGGTGTGATGGACGATCTGGACGGTGACGGCCGTATCACGCGTGACGATGCTGTCGCGCTTGCGTCACTTGCGGGCGAAATCGCCGAAGCGGATCCGTCTAACTGGCCGAATGGCGGCATTGGTATCTACAATGCAAACGCTGTCCACGGCCCGTTCGTACACATTGATGCACGTGGATACAGAGCGCGCTGGTAACAGCGCGCTCCTTTAAATTTTCCGATTACAGAGAGCCTGCTGCCACGCTGCTCATTTGAGCAATCTCGGCAGCGGGTTCCTCCTGCGGCTCCCACAGCGGAGCGACACGCTCTTCCATGCGGATAGAGTTTTCGCGGTTATAAACATCGCGCCAGAAACGGGCATGACCGTCTTCGGCAACCGTCACTGTCACGTAAGTGATGTGAACCGGAACATGGTTTTCAAAGTCCACGCGTCGCAGTTCACTGTCATCAAGCGCTTCGCGCAGGTCTTCCATAGACTCAAAGTCGTCGCCCGCGACCCACATCGCCATATCGACAGGGTTTTCCAGACGGACACAACCTGAAGAGAACGCACGCTGTGCGCGTTCAAACAAGTGCACTGATGGCGTACCGTGCAGATACACAGAGTGCTGGTTCGGGAAGATGATCTTCAGCTCACCAAGCGCGTTGTTATCGCCGGGAGCCTGAATGAACTGATAGCGCGAACCGGCATTGGCCGCGAACCAGTCAACTGTTTCAGCCGCGACGGTGCTGCCTGTCTCACGATCTACAATCGTGTAGCCATTGCGGGCTGCATAGCTCGGGTCTTCCTGCATGTGCGGAATTTTATCACGCGATACGATGCTTACCGGCGCATACCAGCGCGGATTGGCCACCGCATACTCGATCTCGTCAGAGAAGATCGGCGTTGCGCGGGATGGCAGACCAAAAATAGCGCGCATAGAAATTTCGCGCTGATTGTTCGCCCAGCCTTCGGCTGTGAACGATGGTACGTTCGCCCAGACGAAACGTTCACCCATATCGCCCTGCTCGCGCCAGAAATCCATTGCGGCACGGATGCGGTCGACTTTGGAATCTACGCTCTCGTTCAGAGCTTCCAGCGTGTTCGGACCAAGCACGCCATCAATCTCGAGGCCATGCTGTTCCTGAAACGCTTCTACAGCGTCTGCTAGCGTCTCATCGTAAGTGATGTACCACTCATTGAAATCCGGTGCCTCGGCTTCAGCTTCCAGATCTGCGTCAGCGTCTTCAGTGAGTGTCGTTCCAGTCGTCACGTTTACGGTTTCAGCTTCTACCGCATCATTCTGGGCGAAGAACTCAGTCGTTCGCTCCAGAAGGTCGCCCGCTGTATAATAGCCTTCAGCGATCATGCGTTCGCGAAGTGCCGGAACGCGAGCGTCCGTCATACCAGGCTCAAGCGCATCATCAGCATCCGGAATAGCCATCCAGCCACCGCGTGCTTCAATCATCTGATAGCGTTCGAGCTCTGCCTGAAGCATCTGGAACTGTGCAGCTTGCGGCGCGACGTGTTCTGCGCTCGAGCGGACATCGCCCTGACCGGAACGTTCCAGCAGAACCACAAGCTCTGAACGTGCCGGTGCGTTGGTCTGCGACGCAGTTGCTTCACCCATGTTTTCAAGCGGACCACCAATGCGGGCCATCAGGTCGAACCATTCGGCCGTGAGAAGAATATCAGCGCGCGCACGGTCTGCAGCGTCTCCACCCGTGAAACGGCGGTCAGCGAGAATTGAAATACGTTGACGGTCTTCATCGCTCATCACGACGCCATAGCGACCTACGGATGCGACAGCTTCAAGCAGTCCATCGACGCCATCATAAGTCCAGACAGGTTCAAACAGGCGCTGCGCATAAGCTGACCGTGCGAGCATCAACTCGCCCTCGCTGGCATCAGCGCCAAACAGCTCTACGAAGTCTTCCTGAATGAAAATATCCTGAACTGCGCCAGCCATGCGGGAATCAACCTCGATCTGAAGATTGGCTTCATGAACCGGGGACTCAACCGAAGTCTGAGCAGTATCATTATGGTGGTTGGCGAATGCAGCCGGTGTCACAGCCAGCATCACTGCGGCTGCACTTACACCTGCCTTCAGAGCGGTCGTATATTCACGGAAGACTTTCATTATTGCGACGCCTCCGTTTCATCCTTTTTGCGCGTATGGGTTACCGCAGAAATCAGGCCGAGACCCGACATTGCGATGGCGACAACTGCGATCCATTGAGCTGGAACACCTAGCATAGCCGCGCCGTAAGCGAGGCCAGCGATCAGGATTATAAATCCGACAACATATATCGTGAAAGATGACATTTTGGCTCTCCGTAACTGCAAGAGGAAACGACAACCACCACGAGAGGTTCCGGTTGGAACTACTGAATAAAATTAGTTTTTTTGGGAACCTATTGCAGTGTCGGGCAACCGCGACGCTGATATTCGGCGATGGCATCATCCATCCAGAGCTCGAAATTTTCGGCTCTACGGTCAGATGACGGGTGAGTCGACATAAACTCCGGTGGCGCCTGCCCGCCACTCAATTCACCCATGCGCTGCCAGAGCTCCGGCGCTTCACGCGGGTCATAGCAAGCACGCACAAGCAGCTCGAGGCCGATCTTATCGGCTTCGGTTTCATGCTGACGGGAGAATGGCAGAAGCACACCAGCCTGCGCGGCCATGCCAAAAGCTTCCATCACTGCGCGGCTGTCCGCCGCAACGCCAATCGCCATCTGGCCAACCTGCAGGATACGCCCCTGAGACATGCGCTCGCCACCATGGCGCGCAAGCGCATGGGCGATCTCATGACCCATCACCACGGCCAGCTTATCGCGGTCAATCACATCGGCGGACGTCACCTGCCCGTCGAAATTGCCGGTGACATCCAGCATGCCCGTATAAACGGCCACATAACCGCCCGGCAAACAGAAAGCATTCGGCTGGTCAGACTGGATGACGTTGAATGTCCAGTCGAAGCTCTCGGCTTTCGGCTCGACCGGATACCCTGCTGCGATGAGTTCCCGCTCGTAAGCAATGGCAGCGCGGCGCAGATCGTCGCCAATCTCTCTTACCACATCGACCAGGTTTTCCTGAGCCGGCGCACACTGGCGCGAGAGGTTTGAGCAGATCACGCTCGAGCCTGCCTCTGAGAGAATTTGCGCATAGGCCTGCGCGCCCAGCTCATTCTCCTGCTGAACGGATGTCGTCAGAACCTGTCTGCGCTCAGTATATCCAACCGGCTTCTGATTGAAAAACCAGTAAAGCCCCAGCCCCGCCAATGCGATGACGATCAACAGCAAACGTGCGCGCATACCCCAAACCCTCCGGGAATCTGTCTCTGGCCATTTTAGACCAGCTTGAATGACCTGCGAAGCCTTGAACCACATTGACGTCTGCGCCTTTGCGACTATCCCTATGGCCAAGGAGATACTCTATGACTGACCGCCAGGAGCCGAAGCTCGGCCTTCAAATCATTCCCGTCACACCTTTCCAGCAAAACTGCTCCCTCCTCTGGGATCGGGACACGATGGAAGGTGTCTTCGTGGATCCGGGCGGTGAGACGGAAAAGCTCATGCAGGTCGCGAAAGAGATTGGCGTCACCATCAAGGAAGTCTGGCTCACACATGGTCACCTCGACCATGCTGGCGCGGCTGATGAAGTGCGCGAACTGACGGGTGCGCCGGTTATTGGTCCTCACAAGGACGACCAATGGCTAATGGATGACATTAAAGAGCAATGGCAGAAATACGGTGTCACGAACGGCCCGCGTAATGTCGTGCCAACACGCTATCTGGAAGAAGGCGATACGCTGACACTCGGCGACTACACCTTCAACGTCGTTCACACACCAGGCCACACACCAGGCCATGTTGTGATCTATAACACTGAGGTCAAAATCGCCTTCGTGGGCGACGTGCTCTTCCGAGGCAGCATTGGCCGGACGGATTTTCCAAAGGGGAATCTGGACCAGCTGGTGAATTCAATCACCACAAAGCTATGGCCTCTGGGCGACGACATCACCTTCATTCCGGGCCACAACCAGCATTCGACCTTCGGTCACGAACGCCAGACAAATCCGTTTGTCTCTGATTCCGCTGTCGCGCAGATGAAGGCGCAACAGCAGCAACAGCAATAATCACCCAGCGTCGGCCTCGGGCTCGTCATCCATTACCTCCTGAGGCAGCGGCGTTGCCGATTCAGGTGGCGGAATGGGCACTCCGGCATTATCCATCCGGAATGGCGGGCGCTCCGGCGCTTCGACATTTGCCGTCAGCACCTCATCATATTCGCGGATACGGCGCACATAGCGCACCGGCTCATAGCCGCGCGCATATCCATGACGCACGGTAGAGTGATATTCCCGCTCGGTCAGCAGCGGCAACATGCGCGAAATATTGGACCAGCGGTCGGGATCAAGATTTTGACGGCGCGCCAATGTCCGCGCGTCGAGCAAGTGACCATAGCCGACATTGTAAGCCGCCATCGCCATCCATAGCCGATCATACCCGCTCACGCCGTCTGGCAGACGTTCGTAGATGCGACGCATATATTCAGCGCCGCCATAAATGCTCTGTTCGGGGTCCAGCCGGTCTGTCACGCCCACTTCACGTGCGGTAGGACGCGTCAGCATCATCAAGCCGCGCACACCCGTCGGGCTGCGTGCATCGGCTTCCCAATGGCTTTCCTGATAGCCCTGCGCGGCAAGCATGGTCCAGTCGAGGTCCTCTTCACGCGCGGCATCGCGGAAAGTCGGCTCGAACTGCGGCAAGCGGGTTTCGATACGGCGGTAAAAAGTCGAAATGTCGACATAATCAAATTCGTTGAGATGACCGTAATGACGCTCGTCTAACTCGGTGAGCAACCCGTCTTGATGAGCGGTTTCGAACCAATCGCTCAGAAACGGCAGAATATCACGCGATTGAGGTGCAATCTCCCAGGCAAGCTGCCGGTCTTCGCTACCAACCATCATGGATCGCATGAGCTCGGGAAATTGTCGCCTCGCGAACTGCGCAACGTTTGAATCCACTATAGCGCAATCAATGTCACCCTCGGCCACATCCGTCAGCAGGCCATAGCCTGTCATGCCGTCAACCGAACGCCAGTCGAGTTCATCAACCGATTGTGCAGCGACTTCCAGCGTCGCCTCGGCGCCCGAGTCTCGGATGGCAACGACTTCAAAATCGGACATTGCAGAAAGTGAGTTGGGCGCCGGACCGCCCCGGCTGCACACCGCAACAGGCCGGACATTCTTATAGGCAGGACCAAAAATGACCTCGCCTTCTTCATGCTCCATCCTGATTTCGCGCTGGGTCAGCCCGGGGGCTGCAATATGCCCCTCGCCATTCCGAATGGCCTCGAGGACAGCATTGAAATCATCGTAAATCTTGTAGCGGACCTGAACGCCCATCGCTTCTGCGAGCTCGCTCGTCAGATCGACCTCATAACCCGTCGCAATACCTGCGCGATCGCGAAACGTGGTCGGAGAGGCGACGGTCAGAACAACCAGCTCACCATCAGCGCGAATGCCTTCGAGTCCGTGCGAAACTGGCGGTTCGGCAGACTCGGGATCGAGCATGGCGGACACTGCATCGACCGGTGAAGACACGCTCCAGTTTGACGATTGGGAGAAGATTAAAAGGGCTGCCACGCTGGACGCTGCGAGAAAGCCGAGTGCGAAGCCCGTTGCCGATTTTCTCTTTTTTGACATGACCAACCAACGTCGCCCGAGGTTCAAAGTTCCAAATTTCTCAACCGACAGGGCCGCTCACGAGATTTTGCGCGTCGTAATCTTCACCCGCCGTTCAAACTATGAAACTCTTTTTCCAACGACAAAAATAAGGGGAGAGACACATGTTTGACCGGGACGACTGGCTGGCATCTCATCAAGAGGACATTATCGAGCCGGAACGGGAGATCGTAGACCCGCACCACCACCTCTGGGACTGGCCATCCATGGCCAACTATCTGCTCGACCAGCTCTGGAAAGACACAAGCTCCGGCCATAACGTCGTCCAGACCATGTTCATGGAGTGCGGCTGGTCTTATCACAAAGAAGGTCCCGACCACCTGAAACCTGTCGGCGAGACAGAGCGCGTCGCCAGCATTGCCACCGACGCTGCTAAAGATCCCTCCAAAGCACAAATTGCCGGAATTATCGCACACACAGATCTACGCTCAGACCTTCTGGATGAAGTGCTTGACGCGCATGATCAGGCCGCCAGCGGGCGGTTTCGCGGCATTCGTCAGGCCGGCGCTTGTGATGATGATCCGGCGCTGGTGATCAAGCCTCACCAGCCTGCAGGTCTCTATCTTATGGAAGACTTTCAGGCAGGCGTCCGCCGCCTCGGTGAGCGCGGTCTCACCTATGATACCTGGAATTACCACTTCCAGATCAAAGACCTGACAAAGCTGGCTCAGGCTGCGCCGGACACCACCATCGTCCTAGACCATTTCGGCACCCCGCTCGGTGTTGGCCGGTTTGAAGGCAAGCGCGCGGAAATATTCGAACAATGGAAGAAAGATATTGCAGAGCTTGCGGCCTGCCCGAATGTCCACGCCAAAATTGGAGGCCTCGCTATGCCGGATAATGGCTGGGGTTATAGCGCGCAGGAAACGCCGCCGAGTTCAGACCAGCTCGTTGCCGATCAGGGCGACTGGTACAAATACGCGATCGACCATTTCGGCCCGACCCGCTGCATGTTCGAAAGTAACTTCCCTGTAGACCGGGCTTCGATCAGCTATCCAGTACTTTGGAATGCATTCAAGAAAATGGCTGCCGGTTATTCCGAAGACGAGAAAACCGCCATGTTCTCCGGCACAGCACGCCGTGTTTACAAGCTCAACCCGCTATAGCGGCAATGGCGAGAACCGCTGATCCGGCAACACCAAGATAGGGCGTGAAAACGGGTGCTATAAACGACTCATCTCTGATCGGTTGTTGAGTAGATTGTCGTAGCCGGATCAATGAGAGATTGACGAGCAAGAATACTATCAATGTCAGAAAAGACGTTGTGCGGGCTAGTCCTGAAAGTGGAAATAGCAAAGCAAGCCCCAACACGATGACAGCAACCAGGATGGTTGCGTTATGGGGCGTCTGGCGTTTTTCATTCACTGCAGCAAGGAAAGTCGGCAGAAGACCTTTCCTTGCCATGCCAAATAAGACCCGAGATGCCATGAGCATGTTAATTAGCGCGCCGTTGAGAATGGCAACAATCGCGATAAGCGAAATAACCTCATCGCCTGAACTACCCGATTGTCTTAGCAGCTCCGCCATTGGATCCGTGCTTTGAGCCAACACTTCGGGCTGCACAGCACGAACCGCCACAAAGGACACCCCCATGTAAATCGCGCCTGTTATAATCATTGTCGCCAGAACAGCACGTGGGACATTCTTTGCGGGAACGCGGACTTCCTCTCCCATGTTTACGATATCTTCAAAGCCGATGAATGCAAAAAAAGCGACTGATGCCGCCACGAGAACACCCAAAGGTGCAGCAGACACAAAAGGTGCGGGATCAGAAACAGCCGCGGGTGCAGCCATGGCAATTACAAACAACAAGCCGCCAACCTCAAAAACGGTGATACCAGCCGCGACCCACACTGATTCCTTCACGCCCCAAAGCGCCAGAAGTGCCAGAACGAGAGTAGCACCGGTTATCAGCGGGATTTGCTGAGCACCTGTGAGGACCATAGCGTACCCTGAAAACCCCTGCAGTACGGTGGCGGCAGAGAACACCCCCGTAAACGTCACGGCACCGCCGACTGTGCGCGACAGCCAATTCTGCCCAAAAGCTTCATGCACATAAACAGCCTCACCCGCGCTAACCGGATACCGACCACCTAACTCAGCATAGGATAAAGAAGTCATGAGCGCGACAACCAAAGCCAGCATGAATGCCACTGGCGTCAAGCTTCCAGCGTAGCCTGCAGTTTCTCCGATCAGAACGTAGATACCCGCGCCAAGTGTGACCCCAACACCGTAAAGTGTAAGCGAAACCGGACCGAGAGATCGTTTGAGTTCAGCCATATCCCTCCACCTTCCCACAATCTAATGAATTACTGTGAAATCCACTAAGGAGGCAAACAACTTTGATGAAACAAAGTACAATAATACGGCGTGCGCGCCTTTCGGATGCGGACCAGATCCCTGGCCTGTTCGATGATGCTCTGCGCCTTATAGCCTCGCGGTTCTACACGCCCGCCCAGATTGACGCATGGGCGCGCCGCGCACCGCGATTTCAGCACATATTCAAGACAGAATTCGATGCGCGGTCTGCATGGGTTGCCGTGACTGAAACCGGCAGGCTGCTGGCCTATATAGATCTTGTCGACGACGGGCATATCGACTTCTTTTATGCCCGTCCGGAAGTCACACGCACACAGGTCACGCATAATCTGTTCGATGAACTCTTATGTGAGGCGCACCGCAAAGGGATCACCGAGCTGTCCACCGAAGCCTCTGAAGCTGCCAAACGTTTCTTTGCGAAGTACGGGTTTGAGGTCACCCATAAACAGGATGTCTGGCTGGAGGATGTCTGCCTCCACAATTACCGGATGACGAAGCCTCTCGTTTAAACCGGATCATCCGTTTGCGTGCCTGAAACCACAGCCGCGAGCTTGACCTCGAAGCCGATTTTCGCTGGCATGCCCTGAAGAAAAATCATCAGGGGGACACCATGAACAAGCTCACCTCGATTTCTGTTGCGGCTCTGTCTGCTGCAGTTCTCACCTCATGTAGCTCGACGCCGGATGTTCCTTACTTTGATTACAGAGGCACGGTCTATCTGGATGGCGGCATGGGCTGTTCGGTTGAATATGCTGCCGGAAACGCGTCCGGCATGCCCTATGACCTCATAGCCTTCCCGGGCAATCGCAATTTCGAAAACCATTTCGAAAATCAGGTTCTGCTGATGACCGTGGCATTTGGTCTGGACGATGGTCAGGTGCCGGACGTCGCCTTTTATGATGACTGGCAAGGCCCCAACGCAATCGCGATGAACCGCACGCTGAACGGCAATTACAGCCGGGGCACAATTCTGTTCGGCGGAGAGCTTCTCTGGCGCGAAGCCATTGATGTTGGCGGAAATGACCTCAACACTGTGCGGATTGCCACCATCCTTGCACATGAGTTTGCGCATCTGGCCCAGTTCTCACGCGGCTATTATGTCGACGTGCCAACGCAGGAGCTGATGGCCGACATGATGGCGGGATGGGCGATTGGCCTGCTCTTCTCCGACGAGTTTGTTACCGACGACCGGAGGCGCCAGCGACTTCTCTCCGAGGCCGCACGCACAATGTTTGACATTGGCGACTATGCCTTCAACTCACCCAACCATCACGGAACACCTCAGCAACGCGAAGCAGCGTTCGAACTCGGTCTGTCCATGTATTATGAGGGAGATGTCGGCCGGGTGAATACCGCCTTCCACATCGCCCGCAATGCCGCGCCGGACATCCGCCGCGGATCGCTGAACCGCGATATCTGGGACTATCTCTAAACTGAGACTGGCGCGGGAAAGCGCTCTTTGAAGGTAAAGGCGCGTTCGCTCGGGCCGTGCTCTTCCAGATAGTCCAGCCGCTCCTTGCCCTCTTCGATAGATGGCAGATGACCGGCAGGCACCCACCAGAGCGCGACGCTAACCGGCAGCGGTTCAAACCAGTCATCCTTACGCGCAAAAACCGTTTTGTGATTGGTCTGGCGGTAGGCGAAGGCACCGAGCGCCTCAAGGCTCTCCCAGACCGTCATATTGATGGTGATCTTCGGGTTTCTGAACTGACGGATCGCCACCGGCATATCGTCTTCAGTCCAGCGCCAGATGAAGCCGGTATGCTCATCGGCCGCTTTATGCACGCTCTCAATGGCGGCATAAAAGTCCCGATTATCCGGATGCGCGCGTGACTTGCGAAACTTTGCGATATTGATCTGTGCGAGATGATACTCTGGCATATGTGTTCCCCTGCCGGTCACGTAAAAGACAGGCAGCGCGCGCAGATTGCAAGCGCCTACTCGACTTCGCTGACGATTATGAATTCCGGCGCTTCTACCAGCCACATAAACTCGCCCATCACGCTCTGAACGAGATCACCGGGCATGTCCTCGACGGTGAACCCTTCAAGATCGGGAATTTCGAACAGCTCGATATATTCCACGCTTGGCGACCCGTCTCCGATGAGCAGCTTCTCGGCACGGAACGTTCTGAACGACTTAACCCGCTCCAACGACCGCATTTTCGGATAGTCAGTCGTCTTCACCCAGTTTTCAAAGTCCGGTTTGGTGACACCGGTCTTCAGTTTATACTTCAGAACAAGCTGGACCATTTTCATCTCCCTCTCTCGCCTTAGAATGACAGATTGAGGGGTGAATTTACTTCCCCTGATCAGGGGACACGGAAAGGATTTTCCGCGGCGCCGAAAACATCGGAGGAAAAGCCGTTTTTTAGGTCGTTTCCCCTTGCGACGACTCTCCTCGAGGGATATACGCGGGCCGTTTGCCCGATAGCCGGGCATGACGTATAAAAAATCACGCCGGAGACCATAAATGCCAAAGCGCACCGATATCGAATCCATCCTCGTCATTGGTGCCGGTCCTATTGTCATCGGACAGGCCTGTGAGTTCGACTATTCAGGCGTCCAGGCGATCAAGGCGCTGAAAAGCGAAGGTTACCGGGTCATTCTGGTAAACTCCAACCCGGCGACGATCATGACAGACCCTGATCTGGCCGACGCAACTTACATTGAGCCGATCACACCGGCCTTCGTTGAGAAAATAATCGAGAAAGAACGCCCGGACGCGATCCTGCCGACCATGGGCGGTCAGACAGCGCTGAACTGTGCTCTCGATCTGGAGAATGCCGGCATCCTCGAAAAATACGGCGTCGAGATGATCGGTGCGAAAGCCGAAGCGATCAACAAAGCCGAAGACCGTAAACTCTTCCGCGAAGCGATGGACAAGATCGGTCTGGAAAACCCGCGCGCCGTGATCATTGGCGCACCGGAAATCCACAATGAAGAAGGCCGTATCGTAGATTATGACCGCATCACCGGCCTCAAAATGGCGATGGATGCAATTGAGGAAGTCGGCCTGCCAGCCATTATCCGTCCGGCCTTTACGCTCGGCGGCACAGGTGGCGGCATCGCGAACAACCGCGAAGAGTACGAACAATATGTCCGTTCCGGCCTTGCTATGTCTCCGGTGGCGCAGGTTCTGATCGACGAAAGCCTGCTTGGCTGGAAAGAATACGAGATGGAAGTTGTTCGCGACAAAGCGGATAACTGCATCATCATCTGTTCTATCGAGAACATCGACCCGATGGGCGTGCACACAGGCGACTCCGTCACCGTCGCCCCTGCCCTCACCCTGTCAGACCGCGAATATCAGGTCATGCGGAACGCATCGATTGCCGTTCTGCGCGAGATTGGCGTTGAGACAGGCGGCTCTAACGTCCAGTTCGCGGTAAATCCTGCGGACGGCCGTGTCGTTGTCATCGAGATGAACCCGCGCGTATCGCGCTCGTCTGCGCTCGCGTCTAAGGCAACCGGCTTCCCGATTGCGAAAATCGCAGCCAAACTGGCGGTCGGTTACACGCTCGACGAACTCGACAACGACATTACGGGCGTCACACCGGCAAGTTTCGAGCCGACAATCGACTATGTTGTCACGAAGATCCCGCGCTTCGACTTTGAAAAGTACAAAGGCGCTGACGACAGCCTGACAACCAGCATGAAATCTGTCGGTGAAGCAATGGCGATTGGCCGGACCTTCCAGGAATCGCTCCAGAAAGCGCTCCGCTCTATGGAGACAGGCCTTGATGGCCTGAACGAGATCGACATTCCGGGCCTCGGTCAGGATGATGACCGCAACGTGCTCAAAGCTGCTGTTGCCAAGCGTTCTAAAGACCGTATCCGCACAATCGCGCAGGCGCTGCGCTCCGGCCTCAGCGTTGAAGAAGTCCATGAGGCATCACACTACGACCTCTGGTTCCTTCGTCAGTTCAACGAGATCGTTGAAACAGAAGCTAAACTCATGTCTGACGGCCTGCCAGTTGATGCCGAAGGCTGGACCTATCTGAAGAGCATGGGTTTTGCGGACTCACGCATTGCCTACCTTACAAACTCTTCCGAGACAGAAATCCGCCGCAAGCGCCGCGAAGCGGGTGTCTTCCCGGTCTTCAAACGCATCGACACCTGCGCGGCAGAGTTCGCAGCGAAAACGCCATACCTCTACTCGACTTATGAGCAGCCGCTGTTCGGCCAGACAGAAGCCGAATGTGAGGCAGAGGTTTCCGAGCGCAAGAAAGTCATTATTCTTGGTGGTGGCCCGAACCGTATCGGTCAGGGTATCGAGTTTGACTATTGCTGCTGCCACGCCGCCTTCGCGATGGATGATCTTGGCATTGAATCCGTCATGGTCAACTGTAACCCTGAGACGGTTTCGACAGACTATGACACGTCCGACCGCCTCTATTTCGAGCCGCTGACAGGCGAGACCGTTCTGGAAATTATCCGCAAGGAAATGTCCAAAGGCGAACTCCTTGGCGTGATCGTACAGTTTGGCGGCCAGACACCGCTCAAGCTCGCAAGCATGCTGGCGGAAGAAGGTATTCCGATCCTCGGCACAAGCCCTGAGAGCATTGACCTTGCAGAAGACCGCGAGCGCTTCACGAAAATTCTCGACGATATCGGCCTGAAGCAGGCGCCGTCTGCGATTGCGCGCTCAGAAGAGGAAGTCATCGCGGCCGCTGAAAAGATCGGCTATCCGCTCATGCTCCGCCCGTCTTACGTACTGGGTGGCCGTGCGATGGAAGTCGTCCGCGATGAGGACGACCTGAAACGCTATGTCCGTGACGCTGTAAATGTATCCGGCGACCAGCCACTACTCTGCGACCGTTACCTTGCAGACGCGATTGAAGTGGACGTTGACGCGCTGTGCGACGGAAAGGACGTGCACATTGCAGGCGTGATGGAGCATATTGAGGAAGCCGGCGTTCACTCTGGCGACTCTGCGTGTTCGCTTCCACCATACACGCTGCCGGTCAGCACAATCTCACAGCTTGAAGCTCAGGCAGCAGAACTGGCTATGGCGCTGGACGTGCGCGGCCTGATCAACATCCAGTTCGCAGTTAAAGGCGACGACATCTTCGTTCTCGAAGCGAACCCGCGCGCGTCACGTACCGTGCCGTTCGTTGCGAAAGCAGTTGCCGCACCAATCGCCGCAATTGCCGCGAAAGTCATGGCAGGCGTTCCGCTTGCAAGCTTTGAACTGGCCGAACGTGCCAAGCCGCGCCGTGTTGCGGTGAAGGAAGCCGTCTTCCCGTTCGCACGCTTCCAGGGCGTTGACCCTGTGCTTGGCCCTGAAATGCGCTCTACCGGCGAAGTCATGGGCTGGGATGACGATTTCGGCGCGGCCTTCCTGAAAACGCAGATTGCTGCTGGCGTAGACCTGCCGACAAAAGGCCGTGTGTTCGTTTCCGTGAAGGATTCTGACAAGCCGGGCATTCTGAAGGCGGTCAAGCGTCTGGAAGAAATCGGCCTCACCATCTGCGCGACCAGCGGCACGGCAAGCTATCTGAAAGAGGCTGGCGTGAATGTCGAGCGCGTCAACAAGGTGGCTGAAGGCTCACGTCACATCGTGGATATGATCACGGATGGCGAAATCCATCTGGTGTTCAACACGACCGAAGGTGCCCAGTCTATGAAAGACTCACAATCCATTCGTGAGACTGTTCTGAAGCAGCGCGTACCTTACTTCACAACGCTGGCCGCCTCGCGAGCAGCCGTGAAAGCGATTGACGCCCTGCTCACCAGACCTCTTGAAGTTCGCTCACTTCAATCCTAAGTGCGCTTGCAACCGGTAACTGGGCTGGCTGAAATTAATAGGGGAAGCGTTTAAAAGCGCGATATAGCGGACTTTCCAACAAGTCTGCGAGTGCGCTGGTCTTGACTGACGTCAAAAAGCGAGAAACGCTTCTCACTTCTAAACCGGATGGATTTCCTGAATGCAGAGAATACCTATGACCGCCGAGGGCCATGCGGCTCTTGAGGCAGAACTGAAGAATCTGAAAGTAGTAGAGCGCCCGAACATCATTACGGCGATCGCTGAGGCGCGTGAACACGGCGACCTTTCAGAGAATGCCGAGTATCACGCGGCGAAAGAAAAGCAGAGCTTCATCGAAGGCCGCGTTGCAGAGCTTGAAGACAAGCTCGCGCGTGCGGACGTAATCGATACATCACGCCTGAGCGGCGACACCGTAAAATTCGGCGCGACTGTAACGATCATGGACGAAGAGTCCGAAGAAGAGTCCCGCTACAAGATTGTTGGCGAAGACGAAGCTGACGTTGCAACAGGCAAAATCTCCATCACCTCTCCGATTGCGCGCGCATTGATCGGTAAAGACGTTGATGATGTCGTGGAAGTGTCCGCACCGGGCGGCGCTAAATCCTACGAAATCCTCAAGGTGGAGTTCATCTAGATGAAAACGTCCGGTGCACTCGGGCCTTCAGTCTGGGTCGCATCGGATGGCCGGGCTGGCAATGCGGCTCAGGTCCTGGCAATTGCCCGCGCACTTGGCGAGATGTATCGCTGGGTGAAGATCGCGCACATTAATGGCGAAGGCCACAGGTCTGCTCCGATTGAGCTGACACCGAAAGGCCTTCAGCCGCTTCTGCCCTCCAGCATGTGGTGGTCACCACTGGGCGCACTCCCGAAAGACCAGAAGTCCATTCTGCAGCCCCCATGGCCGACCGTATTCATCGGTGCGGGTCGCAAGATTGCGCCTTATACGCGCTATATCCGTCAGGCCTCTCAGGGCAAAACGCTCGCCATCCATGTGATGAACCCGCAGCTGCCGCTGGATGATTTCGACATGGTCGTCGCACCAAAGCATGACCAGCTATCCGGCGATAACGTCGTGGATATTCTTGGCTCACCCGCTTACTTCACGCCCGATAGAGTAGAAGACACGCAGATGATGTTTGCCGATCTGGCAGACGAGCGCGGCATGAAGGTCGCCGTTATTCTGGGCGGGGATTCCAAATCTCACAAAATGACGGAAGCTGTCTGTGAAAAGCTGGAACAACAGCTTCAGGGCATTGCCAGTAGTGGCGCGCGCCTGCGTATTGTCTGTTCCCGCCGCACGCCGACGCATGCCCGTGTGCGCTTCCGCGCCTTTGCCGAACGGGTTGGCGCACGCTTCTGGGAAAGCCCTTCAGACGGCGAAAACCCGTATCTGGCTTACCTACTCCTGTCTGACGTCGCCATCGTAACCGAAGACTCTTCCAATATGCTATCAGAGGCTGCTTATTTCGGCCTGCCGGTACATATCGCGAAGCTTGAAGGCCATAACGATAAGTTCGCCCGCTTCCACAATTCACTGGTCGAGCGCGGCGCGGCCCGCTGGTTTGACGGCACAGTCGAGCACTGGACCTATCCGGCCATTCGCGAGATCGACCGCGTGGCCGATGCCATTGTGGAAGAGCTGATCAAGCGATACCCGCAGCCGAAGTTCGACGCCCCGAAGGAAGCCCGTCAGGGCGACTTCGACAGACGATAGCGCTTTGAAGCTGAACTGATTTCTAAGATTATACAGTATAACATACTGAAAAAATAATAATTTTTATGTTCTCGTCGCCTGAATACTGCGCTATGACACGCCTATGAGCGACCTGCACTTGCATAAACATTCTGAACACAGCCACTCCCATTCGGGTGGTCAGGATGCACAGCGTAAAGTCGGTATCGCGGCGCTTATCACCTTCACCTTCATGTTCGCAGAAGTTGTTGGCGGCCTGATCTCGGGCTCGCTCGCGCTTCTGGCAGATGCCGCCCACATGCTGACGGACGCAGGCAGCCTTATGCTGGCCTATGTCGGCTATGCACTGGCGCGTCGCCCGGCAGATGTGAACCGCACATTCGGCTTTTCCCGCTTCAAGGTTCTGGCGAGTTTTGTGAACGGGCTTCTGCTCCTGCTGCTGGGCATCTGGATCATTGTTGAAGCGGTCCACCGTATCCTGAAGCCTGAACCTGTCCTCTCCGGCATTATGTTCTGGGTGGCGGTCATTGGCCTTCTCCTGAACCTTGCCATGCTCAAGCTACTTCATGGCGGCCATGACCATAGCCACGACCTCAACATGCAAGGCGCGCTTATGCATGTGATTGGCGACCTGCTCGGCTCTATTGCCGCTGTCGCTGCAGCGATCATCATCTACACAACCGGCTGGACGCTGGCAGACCCGTTACTCTCCATTCTGGTAGCGCTGATCCTGCTGGCAGGTGCGTTCCCGATTATTCGCAAGTCTGCTCACATTCTCCTTCAGGGGACACCGGCGGGTGTTGACCTGCAGGCTATTTCCGCTGGCGTCGTTGAAGCCCTGCCCGGCGTCTCGGCTGTCCACCACATCCACGCATGGTCCCTCACCGGACAGGACCGGCTCATCACGCTGCATGTGGTTCCAAAGGACCGCAGCACCGCGATGGACCTTATTCCTGCGGTTCGTGAGGTGCTAAAAGACCGATTCGGCATCGACCATGCGACGATCGAGCTGGACCTCAAACCACTGGATGAATGCGACATCCACACCCTCTCCGCAGCGGATCATGGCTGCGACCATCATAGTCATAGTCATGAAAAGCACGATCACGACCATAATACACACAGTTGATCGCTCTGAGGGGTTTAACTCTCCTCGGAAATCCCCATAACTCCCTTTCGGATATTTATGGAGACCGCTGACATGAGCGACGTTCAACACGAAAGCGTAATCATCATTGGTGCAGGCCCTGCAGGCTATACAGCCGCGGTCTATGCAGCTCGTGCCATGCGTAATCCGCTCGTCCTTGCAGGCTATCAGCCAGGCGGCCAGCTCACCATCACCACAGAGGTCGAGAACTGGCCGGGCGAGAAAGAAATTCAGGGTCCGGACCTGATGGTCAAAATGCGCGAGCACGCCGAAGCAATGGGCGCGCGCGTTGAAGAAGAACAGGTTGCGAAAGTCGACCTGCAGGTTCGCCCGTTCCAGATGGAAACAGATTCTGGCAAGAAATTCACCGCAGACGTCGTCATCATTTCTACGGGCGCTCAGGCGAAATGGCTCGGCCTGCCGACAGAAGAGAAATTCAAAGGCTTCGGCGTCTCGGCTTGTGCGACATGCGACGGCTTCTTCTACCGTGAGAAAGAAGTCATCGTGATCGGTGGCGGCAACACTGCTGTCGAAGAAGCGCTCTACCTCACCAACTTCGCATCCAAAGTGACACTGGTTCACCGCCGCGATTCCCTGCGCTGTGAGAAAATCCTCGAGAACCGCTTCATGAAGCACCCGAAGACAGAGGTTATCTGGGACTCTGTACTGGATGAAGTTGTCGGTACGGATATGCCGCTCGGCGTGACAGGCGCGAAGCTCAAAAACGTCAAAACCGGCGAAGTCACAGACATTGACGCACACGGCGTGTTCGTCGCGATTGGCCACGCACCATCAACTGAGCTCTTCCAGGGACAGGTCACGATGCGCGACAGTGGCTATATCGACGTCAAACCGGGCACGACAGCGACAAACATCCCTGGCGTATTCGCAGCAGGCGACGTGACTGATGAACATTATCGTCAGGCTGTCACGGCTGCGGGCATGGGATGCATGGCTGCGCTCGAAGCAGAACGTTATCTGGCGGAGCTGGAAGACCAGTAAGCTTCCGTTACGTCAGGTATAAAATTGCCGACATCTTTGCCACACAGGGCATAATACTTCACGGGAATTCTCAAAATCTTCCTATACCATGCTTGCGAAAGTCCATCGAAAGTAGTGGACTGCGCCGCATAGAATACGATCAGCGATACGCTGGCGATTTGAGGAAAGAGGAAACAACGTGAAACCCCAAATTAAACTGCTGGCGCTTAGCGCCAGCGTGCTGGTACTTGGTGGCCTGACGGCGCCTTCAATTGCGGCACAAGAAGATGAGAGCGCAGAAGATAACCGTCGCCTCCAGACCGTCACCGTCACATCCACAAAACGCGAAGCGACACTTCAGGACATTCCTGTGGCTGTTTCTGTTGTCGACAACACAACGATTGATCAGGCTGAGATTCTCGATCTCGCCGACCTTCAGGCAGTTGTCCCTTCCCTGCGCGTTGACCAGTTCCAGTCTGCGGCGCAAACGGCCTTCCGCATTCGCGGCTTTGGTAATGGCGACAACAATGCCGGCGTAGAGCCTTCCGTTGGTGTCTTCATCGACGGTGTTTACCGCTCACGCTCTGCTGCGGCGATTGCCGACCTGCCAAACCTTGAGCGCGTGGAAGTTCTGCGCGGCCCGCAATCTACCCTGTTCGGGAAGAACGCCTCTGCAGGTGTGATCTCCATCATCACGCAGGAGCCTCAGTTTGAACAGCAGGGCAGCATCGAAGCCTCTATCGGCAATTACGATCTGTTCCGCGTCGCGGGCAACATTACCGGCCCGATCACTGATACCATCGCGTACAGCCTGTCTGGTAATATGAACCAGCGTGACGGATATGTTGAAGATTTGGGCATCAATCAGAACGTCAACGAACGCAACCGTTGGGGTCTTCGCGGCCAACTTCTGTTTACGCCGAATGACGATCTGAAAGTCCGACTAATCGCGGACTATGACCAGATTGACGAGCTCTGCTGTGCAGCGGGCAACGTCACGAACGGCCCGACCGGCGCGGCGATCTTCGGTCTTGGTGGTGCAATCGACCCTGAAGACCCGTTCTCCTATCAGGTTTACAGCAACTTTGCGCCAACCAACGACATCACCAACTGGGGCTTCTCCGGTCAGGTTGATTACGACCTCGGTTTTGCTGAGCTGACATCCATCACCGCTTACCGCGTGTCTGACTTTGCCTCCAACTCTGACGCTGACTTCACAAGCGCAGACCTGATCGGCCGCTTCTCCAATAACACAGAGATCGAGACCATCACGCAGGAAGTGCGCCTCGCAAGCACAAACGGCGAGCGTTATGACTGGATGGTCGGCGGTTATTATTTCGACGAGACCGTCGATATCGACAGCACGATCTCTTACGGTCAGGACCTGCGCGGCTATGCAGACTTCCTGTCCGGCGGCGGCTATGGTCAGGTTGAGGCTCTGCTCGGCCTGCCGGTTGGCACGACCTTCGGTCAGGCTGGCCAGGGCATGTTCGAGACATACTCTCAGGACAATAATGCTTGGTCCATTTTTGGTACGGTTGACGCCTATGTCACAGACCGTCTGACACTGACTGTCGGCTTCAACTATACAGACGACCAGAAAGACGCAGCGGCAAACGTTGTCAGCACAGACACATTCTCTGCGCTCGACTTTGTCAGCATTGGTAACAACGTTCTGTTCCAGACAGCATTCGCTCAGACACTCGCAGGCGTGGGCGTGAACCCGCAGGACCCTGCAGCCGTTGCCGCCTTCGCTGGCGCCTTCCCGACACAGTTTGCGCAAATTCAGGCGGGCGCTCAGGCCTTCGCGGATGCAAACGACTCCAACCCTGCAGTGAACCCGCTGCTCGGTCTGCAGGCGCTGCAATTCTTCCCGCAATTCGTGAACTATCCGAACGCGGTTGAGAACGGCTCTACAGCGGACGATGCCTTCACCTACACACTACGTGCAGCATACGACCTGACAGACGATATCAACGTCTATGCGTCTTATGCGACAGGCTTTAAGGCGAGCTCCTGGAACCTCTCACGTGACTCACGTCCGTTCGCGAGCGACCTGTCCGGGCTTACATCTGCTGGCCTGATTGTTCCGAACCTCACAACGGGTACACGTTATGCTGGCCCTGAGGACTCCACCGTGTTCGAAATCGGCCTGAAAGCCCAGTTCGACAATGTGGCTGTGAACCTTGCTATCTTCGATCAGGAAATCGAAGGCTTCCAGTCCAACTCCTTCACCGGCACAGGCTTCGCCCTCACCAATGCAGGCGTTCAGTCTACAACCGGTCTGGAAGTTGACGTCACATGGACACCAATCGACGGTCTGCGCCTCGTCGCGGCGGGTACGTTCCTTGACCCGGTCTATGATGAGTTCGTGAACTCTCCGGCAGGTGATGTCTCTGGTGAAGCACCGGCAGGCATCTCTGACACATACCTCTCATTCTCCGGCACATATGACTTCACCCTGCCAACCGGTCAGGACGCATATGTTCGCGCAGATTACCAGTATGAGTCAGAAACCCACCTTGATTGGGACGTGAACGACCCGCGTCAGCAGCGCGACGTGAATGTTTTCAACGCCGCTGCAGGTATTAACTTTGAAAATGATCTGCGTGTTTCTGTTTGGGGCCGCAACATTTTTGACGACGAATACCTGATTGAGACATTCCCGTCTGTTGCTCAGGCAGGCTCTGTTTCGGGCTACCCGAACCAACCGGCGACTTATGGCGTAACCGTCGCCAAGCGTTTCTGATATATCAAAAATGCATAACTAATATTCCAAAGGGCGCAGATTACTGCGCCCTTTTCTGTTGCAAATTTGCGCCAAAGGGGGCAACGATTCTGCATGGACTGGGATAAACTGCGATCTTTTCATGCTGCTGCCGAAACCGGTAGCCTCACTGCAGCGGGCGACAGGCTGAAAATCAGCCAGTCTGCTGTCTCTCGTCAAATTGCCGCTCTTGAGTCGAGTATCGGCGTGCCCCTCTTCCAGAGACACGCCCGTGGTCTCGTTCTCACAGACGCTGGCATCAAGCTTCACGCCGCCACAACGGACATGGCCCGCGCGGCCTCTGTGGCACACAATGTTGTCAAAGACGCAACGGACCGCCCGCAAGGCGACCTCACCATCACTGCACCGATTGCGTTCGGCTCCACATGGCTCGTCAGCCGCCTGCAGAAGTTTGCAGACTTGTACCCGGATATTCACCTGCATCTCTATCTGGATGACCGTGAATACGACCTCTTGAAGCTCGAAGCTGAGTGCGCAATCCGTCTTTGGGCTGCGGATAAGGCTGACCTCATCCAGCGCAAGCTCTCCTCGGTGAATACCAGCCTCTACGCAGCGCCCTCCTATCTGGAAAAATACGGCACCCCCGAAGCGCCGCAAGACCTCGATAACCACCGCATCATCGTCTATGGCGAGCAGATTTCTCCGATGCACCACGCCAACTGGGCACAGCGTGTCGGCCGCGATGACCGGCCACCGCGGGAGGCCAGTCTCACCGTAAACAATGTTATCGGCATGGTTCGGGCCGCCGAAGCCGGCCTCGGCGTCGCCGACCTGCCGGACTATATGATCCCGGAAAACTCTAATCTGGTCAAAGTTCTCCCTGGCATGAAGGGCCCACACTTCGATCTCTATTTCATCTATCCGAGCGATCTGCGGCGCTCCAATCGCATTGCCGCGTTCCGGGATTTTGTAACGAGCGAGATCTCTGAATTTCGTGCAACGGAGAACGAATAACAGGAAGCCATGCATTTCAGCATATCACCAGCCCGCAATTGCGTGTTGTAAAAGCTGAGTGAAAAAGTAAATTGATGTCTGTGCATGACGTCTCATCATGCAGCCTGATCCTCAGATTGGGCGTTTCCTCCCCGAGACACCACTTTACGCCGGGCGCTTTTCATAGCTGCCCGGCTTTTCTTTTTTCGGACATTGCGCACATAAAAAAAACCGCGAAGTTTCCTCCGCGGTTTGACGTACTTAAACTTTGCTATCTTGAAGCTGGTTCTGCGAACCGCTCAAGCTGCGCCTGCGCAGTCGCTTGTGAGGAGCACCTCAGAGCCCAACCGGGCGACGGACGAAGTCCGCCCAACCGGAGCCGCATCGCGGCGTGAGGTACTACAAACTCGATCTCAGCATCCATGCTGTTTTCTGGCTGACCGTCATACGCTGTGTGAACAGGTCGACTGTTACGTCGTCTCCAATCTCATCGGCAACGTCAAGCGCCTTCTTCAGCGTGGTCGACAGCATGTCGTGACCATTTGCGAGGCTTTGAATCATGTCTTCAGCATCCGGCTGAGAATTGTCCGGCATGATGGTCGCATTTGCGAGGATTTGCTCTGTAGAGCCCGGTGCGAACTCACCGATGGCGCGGATACGCTCAGCGATTTCGTCCAGCGCGGTCCACAGCTCTGTGTACTGTTCCATGAACATATCATGCAGCGCTTTGAAGCGTGGTCCGGTGACATTCCAGTGATAGCCGTGCGTCTTCACATACAGCGCATAGGTGTCGCCCATTACGGATTTCAGCGCAGCAGTGAGGCGCGCGCGGTCGTCGGCGGAAAGCTCAGTTGGATTGTACATTGAGTGACCCTTTCTCTTTAAGTCTCAACACTCAAGATAAGGGACCAGTTCCGGAATTTAAAATTAATAATAGCAATTGCTAATATAAAGATTTGTAATGCAAGAAGCAGAAATAAAAAGACCCGCTCTATAGCGGGCCTTTTCAGTCTGATCCTAGATGCCGACTTATTTCAGGCTGGCGCAGAAGTTCTGAATACGCTTCGTCGCTTCTGTCAGCGCTTCGGTAGACGTCGCGTAAGACACGCGGAAGGCAGGGCCCATGCCGAAGGCTGCACCGAAGACGACCGCCACATTGCCGTGCTGAAGCAGCTCGGTTGCGAAGATTTCGTCATTCTCGATCAGAACGCCGCCCGGGCTTGTTTTGCCGATTGCACCTGCGCAAGACGGGTAGACGTAGAACGCGCCCTCCGGTGTCGGGCAGTGCAGGCCTTCTGCTTTGTTCAGCTCGGCGACCACCAGATCGCGACGCGTTTTGAAGACCTCGTTACGCTCGGCGAGGAAGTCCTGCGGGCCGTTCAGCGCCTCAACCGACGCCCATTGAGAGATAGAGCACGGGTTGGACGTTGTCTGGCTGATCACCTTACGCATTGCGCCGATCAGCTTGTCCGGACCGGCCGCATAACCGATACGCCAGCCTGTCATCGCATAGGCTTTAGACACACCGTTCATGGTGAGCGTGCGGTCATAAAGACCCGGCTCGACCTGCGCGATGGTGAAGTATTCAAACCCGTCATAGACAAGGTGCTCATACATATCGTCTGTCAGGATCCAGACCTGCGGGTGGCGAAGCAGCACGTCCGCCAGCGCACGCAGCTCGGCTTTCGTGTACGCCGCACCCGTCGGGTTGGACGGAGAGTTCAGGATCAGCCATTTCGTTTTCGGCGTGATCGCAGCTTCCAGTGCCTCAGGCGTCAGCTTGTAATTCTGGTTCGCACCACAGGCGACAGGCACTGGTGTGCCGCCACACATGATCGCCATTTCAGGGTAAGACACCCAGTATGGCGCAGGAATGATAACTTCATCCCCTGCGTTAAGTGTCGCGAGGAAGGCGTTGAAGATGATCGGTTTACCGCCCGGCGCCACAGTCACCTGAGAATTGGTGTAAGTCAGCTCGTTGTCGCGCTTGAACTTGGCGACAATCGCTTCTTTCAGCTCGGGGATACCGTCGACAGGCGTGTATTTCGTCTTGCCGTCATGGATCGCCTTGATTGCGGCTTCCTTGATATTGTCCGGCGTATCGAAGTCCGGCTCGCCCGCGCCGAGACCAATAACATCAATACCCTGACGTTTGAGTTCCATAGCCTTATTGCTGACGGCAATCGTCGCAGATGGCTGGACACGATTTACGGCTTCACTCAGTTGCAGGTTAGACATGATGTATCGTTCTCCCCGTTAAAGTCGCGGGCACTATACTCACGTAATTGAATACGCCAACGAAAAACCAAGGCTCGGCATAGGCCATTACGTCGCGGAAGCGTGAGACTTGGATATTCGGGTAATTCTGCAACAGCGTGCCATTTGAAATGATCCGCCCCCGGATTGCTTGAATGAAGCACAACTCCTCTCCCACTGGCTCACCTTGCAGTTGACCCGTCGCGAAACGGCTTACAAAGTGAGCACATAATTTCCGAAGGTCGGGGGGAATAAAAATGAAGTTTATCGGATACGGCATTCTGGCGGCCTGCACATTTATGTCGGGCATCGGCTTTACCGCTGCTGCGCAGGAATACAGACAGCAATCAGTTGTCGTGACAGGCGCGCGCATTTCTACACCGGGCGTTTATCTGAAACGACAGGGCGACTTCCTGATCATCGACGTCATCGTCGCCAGCGATTCGCGCGACTACGCCCTGCGCAGAACCGAGATCGAGACCACAGTCGATGCCCTTCTCGCTCAGGCCAACGACTATGATGATATTTCCATCAGTATCGATGTGAATGGCCTGATCTATCCGCTTGAGTCCACCGAAGAGCTGCCTCTGTCCTCCGGCTCACGGCCTGACACATCCGTTGCCAATCTGGTGCTTCGCACCCCCATTCCTCAGGATATTTCTAACATCCAACCGCTGGTCCAACGGCTGGAACAGTTTGCAAATCTGGTTGAAGGCGAAGGCCGCGCGACCGTTGATACACGCGGCGGGCCGACAGTCAGCGTCGTCGATCCGGATCAGTACCGCGGTGAGGTAATCGATCTTATCCTTGAAGAAGTGGAAGACGTCACATCAACGTTAGGCAACAATTATCGCGTGATCCTGAGCGGCATTGACGGGCGCATGCAGTGGCAAAACACAGACAATGTGAATGTGATCTTCTACATCCCGTACAATTACACGGTCATCCCGACTAGCCTGACTACCATTCTGCCCGACTATTGATTGGCGCTGATACTATCTGAGGGAAAGGCGCCAAACGCCTGCAGGAAGTACACGATAGATAGTCCGAGGGCGGACAGAAGCATCACCATGGCGAGGGCCTGCAACGTGCCCTTGCCCGGTCCTTCAACCAACCGGCTCGCCGAAAACGCCCCCACACCCAGGGCAGCAAATATCGGATAAATCTCGACTAAAATCGCTCTGTTCCAAACTGAGAAAATCGAATGCATCAGGTTGAAACCTGCAAGCCTGATGCCGCCTGTGGACAAGTATTCGGCCCAATCACAGCCAATTCTCTCCCGATGCTGTCAGCATGCCCTATATCTGAACGCCATGGTGCGTGACGCCCGATACGAAGCGATCATCCCAGCCCTGCTGCGGGAGTGATCGCGACCGAAGTCGCTACCAGCGCGCCGGCGACGCCAACGATGATCACGAATTGTCCTGTGGTAAGAAGCGCTGACCGAGCAATCGAAAGGTCGCAAGTTCTCCGGAAGAACCAGAAATACTGCCAAATCGGTAGCAGGAACACCATAACTGTACTGACGCTAATCAGTATCTCAGCTGCACCCGGCTCTAACGGCCCCACCGTGGCATAAATCACAGTGCCAGAGACGATGATCCAGCAGACGGCTGTTGCGACGTAATAAAGGCTGGCGCGAAGACTGGTTTTGATTGTCCAGGCTGGTCCCGCCAACATCCCGAAAAAACGGCTGAGCCCTCCGATCAAGACACACAGAACGTAGATCGGCCCGATGAGCGAAGCGGCTTTCCAGACATCGCCCTCTGCGACTGCGAGGCTGACGCTTTTCGCATAAGCGGGGCCGATCAGACCAGAATTCGTCTCGATAGTGCCGGGCGATGCAAGAATGCCCGCAAAAGAAGCGCCAGAGTGACGGCCGCGATGAAGAAGATGCCCGGGGCGAGAATAAGCCCCTTCCTGCCATCGGGCTCGTCCTCGACCAGAAGTTTGGACAATCGGCCGGGCATAACAATCAGCAGACACAGGGTTGGCACGACGCTCAGAAAAGCGAGCCCGACATTCACCACCAGCCGGTCTATCGCGCCGACAAGATTCTTCTCGTTCAGCTCAAGATCGGGACCATTCATCTTTGTCTCTCCCAACGAGCATTTTACGCATCAACGCCCAGATACATCGCCGTCATACCCAACGTATCAATCAGGCCATGAAAGATGATAAGTGGCCAGAGGTTACGTTTGTATATCAGGAAGAAGCTGCCGAAAATCAGACCAATCACGCCGGTGATGACCAGTCCGCTCCAGCCTTGGTAGTAGAAATGGCCGTAGCCGAAAATGAGCGCAGGGATGATAACAGCCGGAATGGCTGCGAAGCGCATGCCACGAAACACTGCCTCAAGACGCGTTATCAGAAAGCCGCGAAAGAACATCTCCTCACCAAAGGCAGCAGACGTCCACACAATTGCTAGCCAGAGCAGATAGACCGGAAGATTGCCCTCAATATTGCCCCAGCGCTCGTTCACGCCTTCAGAGTCTTCCGCCATAAATTGGACGCCCATTGCGGGCAACGCCTGAGTAAAGAAGAAAACCGCACCTACAAAAACCACAGCTACCAGCAGGATTTGCGGCAGAACCAGCAGCTTGGACTTCCATCCGGGCAGGCCCCGCAGACCCATGTCTGACCATTTCATACCCTTGAAGCGCATATAGATTGTGATGAGCACCAGCGTACCAATGAGCGTGATTGGTCCGGAAAACTTCCAGATGAACTGGTCAACAATCAGCTTGGAAATGATCGCGATCGCTACAAAGGCGACCACCTCGATGAGAGCGGTCAGGCGACTGGGCGGCGCAGGCTCGCGCAGTGTTTCAGATGTCATTTCATGTCTTTCATTTTTTCTGTGCCGTGCCGCAGAATGCAAGCGAAATCATCGCCCTGCGATGACCCGGAGTAACAGAAGCAAACGTCTCTATGGGATGGGGTACTTAACATATTCATATTGTTTATCAATTCAAAATATCGTTTTTCAATATAAAAAGAGAACTCAAATCTCAGATAAGGTGAATTCCCATGCCACAACGAAGCTTCCACAACAGCGACTTTTCTCTCCCGAAGCTGTCAGCATGCCCTATATCTGAACGCCTTGGCGCGTGACGCCCGAAACGAAGCGATATAAACCAGACGCATGGCTCACAATAATTCCCAGCCCGTCCGCCCGAACGGCGTGGAGGTCATCAAGGACAATCTCACCCGACTGCCTGGCAAGCCGGGCGTGTACCGCATGTTCGGCGCCGACGGTGAGGTGCTCTATGTGGGCAAGGCAAAGAACCTCAAAAACCGGGTGAGCAATTACGCCAAGCTGGGCGGCCACACACAGCGTATCGCGCTGATGATCTCGCTCACCGCCTCGATGGAATTCGTTGTCACCGAGACAGAGACAGAAGCGCTGCTTCTGGAAGCCAACCTCATCAAGCGGCTAAAGCCCCGCTTCAACATCCTGCTGCGCGACGATAAGAGCTTTCCCTACATCCTCATCCGGCGCGATCACCCTGCCCCGCAGATCCTGAAATATCGCGGCTCGAAAAAGCATAAGGGCGACTATTTCGGCCCGTTCGCCAGCGCAGGCTCCGTCACGCGCACGCTGGACACGCTGCAGAAGGCCTTCCTCCTGCGCACCTGCGAGGACACCGTATTCGAGCAGCGCTCCCGCCCCTGCATGCTGCACCAGATCAAGCGCTGCGCTGCGCCCTGCGTCGATCTGATTTCAGAGAAAGACTATCAGGCGCTGGCCGATCAGGCGGCAGACTTCCTGCGCGGCAAAGTGGTCAGCCTGCATGAAGAGCTGGCCGCAGACATGGAAAAGGCGGCAGAAAACCTCGAATTCGAACAGGCCGCCCGCCTGCGAGACCGTATCCGCGCCATTGCGGCGGTCCGCGCCACGCAGGATATCAACCCTGAAGGCGTGGAAGAGGCAGATGTGTTCGCCCTCGCCGTGGATGGCGGCCAGTCCTGTATGCAGGTCTTCTTCTACCGGTCGGGCCAGAACTGGGGCACCAAGGCTTTCTATCCAAAGCACGAACGCGACGCGACGCCGGAAGAGATCGTCGCCGCCTTCCTCGTGCAGTTCTACGATGAACGCCCGCCGCCAAAGCTCATCCTGACGAGCCATGAACCGGCCCAGATCGAGCTGATCGAGGATGCCCTCGCTCTGCGCGCCGACCGGAAAATCGAAGTGCGCAAACCGTCACGTGGCGGCAAGCGGGAGCTGGTGGTTCAGGCGCTCAACAATGCGCGAGAGGCGCTCAGTCGAAAACTCGCCGAAACGGCCAGTCAGGCGCGTCTTCTGGAAGAGGTGCGTAAAGTGTTCGACCTGCCCGAAACGCCAAAGCGCATCGAGGCGTACGATAACTCGCACATTCAGGGCTCGAATGCTGTGGGCGGCATGATTGTCGCCGGTCCGGAAGGCTTTGAGAAAAACCAGTACCGCAAGTTCAACATCAAGGATTCCGACATTGAGCCCGGCGATGACTATGGCATGATGCGCGAAGTCATGCGCCGCAGGTTCTCTCGGCTGATGAAAGAGGCGGGCCTTGATGCCCCCTCTTCCACAAGCAAGCGCGAAGGTGAAGCCGTAGCGGGTGGTCAAAACAAACAAAACACCACAAGCACCGACGCCAGCTCATCTCACCCCACAAGTGACCACGCAGGCGCAGGTGATCCGAACAGCGAAGCTGGAGGAAACATCACCGAGCAGTCTCGTAGAGACAAGCTCAAATCCTCCCCAAATTATCCCGACCTCGTGCTCATCGATGGCGGTCTGGGCCAGCTCCATGCCGTGATGGAGACGCTGCAGGAGCTTGGCCTGTCGCATCATGATGTGACGCTGGTGTCTATCGCCAAAGGGCCGGACAGGAATGCAGGCCGCGAGAAGTTCTTCAGGCCGGACAAAGCGCCCTTCATGCTGCCGGAAACCGCGCCGGTGCTCTATTACCTGCAGCGTCTACGCGACGAGGTGCACCGCTGGGCGATTGGCGCGCACCGCACGCGCCGCTCAGCCGATATCCGCAAGAACCCGCTGGACGAGATTGAGGGCATCGGCCCTGCGCGGAAGAAGGCGCTGCTCCACCGGTTCGGCTCGGCCAAGGCGATTGCCCGCGCCAAGCTGTCAGACATCGCCACGGTCGATGGCGTCAGCCAGGCCCTCGCGGAGCGAATTTATAATTACTTCCACGGGAGTTAGGGGATATACACTTCGGGATGTGCCGCAGCCTCCAACTAGGACCTTCGAATAGGCGTCGGCTCGGTAGTTTTTTGTAATTTACCATCTCTGTGAATCGTGGTGGTTCGGACTATGTCGGCACCGCGATTTGCGACTTCGATTTCGACGAAATTAAGTTCATTGTCTGCACCGCCAAAGCATCGCTGCAACGCACTCAAAAATTTTACGTCCTCCAAACCATGGATTCTAGGCTTAGAGTTATTGCGAGGACTTGGCACAGTAGCAGGGAACAAATAGATACAAGGCGGAGGCAATTTAAACTGCCCCAGTTCTATATGCCTTTGATCATCTGTTTGCAATTTTGGGCATGGACGAGCCATAGTCCCGCATAACCAATCCCATACAATGAGGCCATCAATTCGCTGCGTCCGATCGATCATCTCTGCACTCAGCCTCGTGTGAATGCCTGACCAGACGTTATGGCGTGGATTAGCGCCAGGATTACTGCAAACGCTCCAAATAATAAACTCATCGGCATGAGGCGGTCGTTCAAAAATGTTTGTGTTGTTTCCGTCGAGACACCCTTTGAGCTCGATAATGGCAGTTTTCCCGGAATTCAACTCTACAAAGTAATCATGCCGGTTTGCTTCACCTGCTGATCCCCAATCGACAATAAATTGCCGGTCCTGCATATGACTGAGAACAAGGGCCACGAAGTCCCTTTTCTCTTTCATTGATGCGGAAAACTGTCCACGGATCCGCTCAATTGCTCCTCGAAAGAGGCCAGATTGGTAGAATTCTTGTTCTGAAAGCCCGTGATTTCCCAATGTATGAGACTCAGTTTTCAGAACTTCAGCAAACTCAACGATTTGCTTCCGTAAGTTCTTATTTTCTTTGCAGGGGATTTCGCTCACGCGGCCTCTCGATTCTTTGCTACTTCTCCTCTAAGAATTACATCTTCTATGATATGCTCTGCAAGATACCTCACAACGGGAACTGCGACCCCATCTCCCGTAAGATGATAAGCCTCATTGTAACGCGCCGGTAGAACGTAAGATTCCGGCAATCCCATAAGTCGTGCCGTTTCGCGTGTCGAGATCAAGCGCGTACGAACTTTTGGTCCTTCAACAACCATGATTAGCTGTCGAGATGACCCACCAGCCGGTGTTCTCAGGCAGCCAGCAACATCATCAAAACGAACCTCAGCTCGCTGAACTTTAATACCGCGCTCGTATCGAGTTCTCTTGTAAATTGTTCCCACGCGGCGTCTTTCCGCCAGTTTAGCGTCTTCCACTTTCGCCAAATTTACATCGCTCATCATTGAGAGAAGAGAAGATGTTTCCGCCTCAGTGTGCCAATTTACACTTTTAGGTTCGTTTTCAACGAGGTCTGAAAAATTCAAGTCTCTTTGAGATGGAACTGGCATCGACCACCAAATCCAATTTTCTACTAGTTCTGGCGGCAACCTTTCGAAAGCTTTCATGAGGGCGCGGGTATGCCATAGCTTTTGCGGTTTCCCTCGCAAAAGAGGAATTGATTTGTCAACGGCAATGATAAACAGGCGCGGTCGTGATTGTGGTAGAAACAAACTTGCATCAACTACTAAGGCACCAAAATTGTACCCAACTTTGTGAAGCGCGGAGCAAATAGCTGAGAAGTCGCTACCATCGTGAGAGGTAAGAGTACCTAATACGTTTTCTAGAGCTACAATTTTGGGTGCGCGTTTCTCAGCTCTTAGAAGATCAAGAAGATTGATTAAAGGCCAGAAAGTACCAGAACGATTGCCCCGAAGCCCTGCGCCCCCGCCAGCTAAAGATAGGTCCTGACAAGGAAAAGAAGCCCAAACGAGATCAGGATGCCCGTGCATATCTTCCGACGAAATATTTCGAACATCATCGACGATAAGCTCGTCTCCGCCCCAGTTTCTTTTGTATGAGGCAGCTTTTTTGTGGTCAAAGTCGTTGGCAAGCAAGCAGGTCCAGTTCGAGCCTAGTCCGGCTCGCGCCATCCCGCCCCCTGCAAAAAACTCATAGAATGTTCGCAATGTCTCGGCTCCCTTGGGAACAAGTTGGAGCAGAGTTTTCAGAACTTTTCAAGAACATTAACTCATACATTACGGCGATCTCCGTTCTGCTGCCGAAACACGCAGGCGGACCGGGTCCGACTTACGCGGCGAACAAAAAACAATCCAACACCTGCACGCTTGCTCCATACTTTCCCTCATGACCGAGGCGAGCGCATATACCCCACCCTCCCGAGCCCCTGCAGACATTGCAGCGCGGCTGGAGGCGTATATCGCGCGCCATGAGCGCCATGCCCGTGACCATGTGGACGACACGGGAGACACGCCGAAAATCCAGCGCAGCTTTATAGACGGGCTGATCCTCCATATCCGTCGGTTGGAGCATCAGATGCGATGCTTTATCCTGTTTCTGGCAGCAGAACTGATCGAGCGCGGCCTGGTAAAACCCCAGCCGCTTACCCTCCGCCCGCGTGGTGAGGCAGACCCGACCGGCCCATCCATCATTATTCGTCGTCAGGACCGCGAGCTGCGCCTTGCGCTGTCCGGTAAGGTGCGCCTCAGCCCGTTTTCCATCACCACGCCGGTGATTGAGGGTAAATCGCGCCGCAAATCCCGTGGCGGCAAGCGCCCTTACACGCTGTTGCCGGATCGTTTTGAGCCCGTAGATGCCCGCCATCTTCTGGCGCGCTACGGTCGCCTTTCCCGCGTATTGTTACGCGCTGATGTGCTGGCGGAGCGTCTTGCGGGCCGTGCGCTGACGGTGAAATTCAGTTCACCGCTCATCCCTGCGCAGGCAGGGAACTCGTTCCACAGGGCCGGTCCAGATTCCCGCCTTCGCGGGAATGAGCGAAACTTGGATAATTCTGTAGGCTTCCCAGCATCCGGCCTCACAAGCGACCGCGCAGGCGCAGTCCGCCTGAGCAGCGAAGCGCGAAGAAACGCGGGCGGTCAAAACAACACAACCAACCCTCTCTACCTCTCCTCCCTGCATTCCATACTGGCACCGGAAGAGCTCTGGGCCTCTGCGCAAGAGCTGGAGGATGAAAGAAGCGACCTCACCTCGCTCCATCTGATGGCGAGCGAGGGCCTCAGCGCAGCAGGCTTTCCGCCCGGCCCCGACCCGAGGCTGCGCCTGCCGGAGTTTGAACGGTGGAAGCCGCCTCGCCCGGGTATTCATCTATTGTAATTATGCTCACGTGCTGTCCCGTCGCCTTTGGCTTCGGGCACGCTGCGCCTGCACATGCGTTTGTGGGGAGCCATTCACAAGCAACGCGAAGGCGCAGGGCAAGTGAGTTCACGAACGACAAGCCCGAGCACGCAACTAAGAACTATAAACCACCCGCTTAGGCAGCTCTGTCGTAGGATGATCGACAAACGCGCTCGCCGCAGGCAGCACGCCCTGACGTGATGGCTGGAGCACAGAGAGCGTGGCCTGACCGGAGCTCCACTCCGGCAGCAGCTCGACCAGACGGCCTGCGGCCACATCAGACTGGCAGACATAAACCGGCAGAGACACGATACCGAGCCCCGCTGCACACGCGCTTTTCAGTGTCACCATATCATCGCTGCTGAGCCGCGGGATGAACTGGATCTGGTGGCTCTGCCCGTCTTCCGACTGGAGATGCCATTCGGCAATATCGCGGTTCCAGCCAAGGCAAATGCCCTTATGCGCTTTCAGATCTTCAGGCGTTTGTGGCGCGCCAAAGTCCGCCACATAGCGGGGCGAAGCGAACAGACGCCAGTCAACTCGCGCCAGCCGTTTCTGGATCAGGCTGGAATCCGGCAGGTTTTCGACATGGCCGCGAATGGCGAGGTCTATGCCCGCATCAATCAGGTTCACCATGTCGTTTGTGACGAGCTGGCCAATCTCGACCTCCGGATGCGCCATTATGAAGTCAGCGATGACGCCCTCCAGCGCGAACTGCGCCACGCCGACAGAACAGGACATGCGGATTTTGCCCGTCAGTGCCGCTTTACGCTGCTTCACGCGCGCTTCGGCCGCGCTGACTTCTTCGACGACTGCTCTGGCATGGCCGAACAGTTCTTTGCCGACATCGGTGATGGCGAACTGTCTGGAGGTGCGCTGGATCAGGCGGGCATCGAGCCGCGTTTCCAGCTGTTGGATGTGTCGGCTAAGCCGCGACTTTGGAATACCGAGCGCCCGTGCGGCAGGCGCAAACCCGCGCTTCTCCACGACATGGAAAAAGTAAAAATAGTCATTCAGGTCAAGTTGGGCATCAGCGCTCATAGTTCTATTTATGGAACGATAAGGTTCAAGTAAAGCATCTTTTCGCTTCATCGTTCCGCATTTATCTTCCCCTCATCACAGGAGGAGCACAAAATGCCTTACGACACACACGCAGATACAGGCACCGATACCGAAGCCCGCCGCGCGCCGGTTTCAGGCAATCCGTTTTCCGTCGGGACCGGATTTAACGCGCTCAGCTTTAAGCATGGCATGTATGCCGGTGCGATGGACCCGCTGATCATGGTCGACCATTTCGTGATGACCGAGCCGACTTTCGGGCCGCATGCACACGCCGGTCTCTCTGCTGTGTCGATCCTGTTCGAGGATAGCGAGGGCCGGTTCAACAATAAGGACAGCCTCGGCAATGATATCGATCTGATGCCGGGTGATCTCTACTGGATGAAAGCGGGCGGCGGCGCTGTGCATGACGAAAAGCCGGTTCCGGGCGCGCGCACGCATGCGCTTCAGGTGTTTGTGAACCTGCCTGCCAGCATGAAATATGACGCGCCCGCCTCGCTGCATGTCAAAGCTGGCGATATGCCCGTGCTGACAGGGGCGGGTTACAGAGCGCGCGTGATGCTGGGGGCTTCAGGCAGCCGTGAGGGCGCTGTGTCGCCAGCTCTGCCGATGACGGTTCTGGATGTCTCCCTGCGCGATGGCGGGCGGTTCGAGCACACCGTTCCAGCGGGCGAGACGGTGTTCGTTCTGGCCGCCAAGGGTGAAGCCCGCGTCGCGTTCGGCGGCAAAACAGAAGAGCTGAGCCGCGGACAGTCTGTCGCCTTCACGCCGTCAGACAGCGAAGAGCGACTAATCCTCTGGTCAACGGACGAGGCGCACATTGCGGTGCTGCAGGCTGCGCCGCTGAAGGAAGACTTCGTCCAGCAAGGACCGTTCGCGATGAGCACGCAGGCTGAAGTTGACGCGATGTTCGCCGCGCACAAGGCTGGCTTGCTTGGCCGGATCGAGCCCTAGCGGGCGCGAAAGGAGACGGATAATGTCCAGCTCATCTTCAGGCAAAATACCGCCATGCAAGCCACTTCCGAAGCAAAAACTGGCAGTGCTTACCTTTGTCGGCTTGCTGATACCGGTGAATGTCATTCCGAAGTGTCTGATCGCCCTGTTCCCTGACCAGCCTTTGCTGGTCACGGTGCTGGCGGTCGGGGCGATCGTGCTTCTGATGACCTATGTGATCATGCCCGGTCTGATCTGGCTGTTTCGCGGCTGGCTCAGACCTTCTCAAACTCATACATCTCGGTCGTGACGGATTTCTGGCCCATCTCGCTATAGCGCGGACCGGAGATGTTTTCTGGCGCGAAAATCTCATCCAGCTGCGCCACAGTCGCGGCATTGAGCGTGACATTCATTGCGCCCCAATTGTCCTCCAGATGGGTGATATCCTTCGTGCCCGGAATGGTGACGATCTCCTCATCCTTGGCGAGCACCCAGGCAATGGCGAGCTGAGGCAGGGAGCAGCCGACCGCGTCGGCGATCTCACGCGCGCTGGCGACGAGCTTCATATTCTCCGAGAAGTGCGGGTCGTTCACGCGCGGGAAGAAGTTCGCCTTGCGCATATCGCTGTCGACAAACTCTGATGGCACGAGCGGCTTTTGCGAGAAGATACCGCGCCCGACTGGCGAGAAGGAGACCAGCGCCGTGCCGAGTTCCTTACAGGCGTCGATCACTGCGATTTCAGGGTTGCGCGCAATGAGTGAGTATTCAGATTGCATGGCCGCAATCGGGTGAACGGCCGCCGCCTGACGCAACATGTCGGCAGACATTTCGGACAGGCCGATAGTCTTGATCTTGCCCTGCTCGACCAGAGTTTTCAGCGCGCCCACGGAGTCTTCAATCGGCACCCGCGGGTCCGGACGGTGCATGTAATACAGGTCGATCACATCAGTCTGCAGGCGCTGAAGGCTCGCCTCGCAGGCTGCGATAATGCTTTCAGGGCGGGCATCCAGCGTGCGCTGTCCATCCTTGAAGCCGAGCACGCATTTGCTGGCGAGCACGAACTCGTCGCGGCGGTGTTTGAGAAACTTACCGATCCGGCGCTCGCTCTCGCCAAAGCCGTACAGCGTTGCCGTGTCGAAGAAGTCATAGCCAAGATCGAGTGCGCGATTGAGCAGCTTGTCTGAAGCCTCCTCAGAGATCGGGTCGTTATAAGCGTGCATCATGTTCATACAGCCAAGGCCGACCGGGTTTACAGAAAAGGGTCCAACAGCGCGCTTTTGCATAAGTCCTCCACGGGCTGGCATCTGCCAGCGCCTCATTCAATGCATTGAGCTGACAGGGTGCAGCATTGCGCGTCGGCAAACCAGTAAAAAAGTTTTGAAGCCGTTTCCGGCACCAATTGCGTCCGGCACCGGAAGAAACGCAAAAAAATCTGCGATCAGCTATGTTCGCGAAACCCAATCGGGCCTACTTAGAAGCCATGCGCAGACACCCTCTCTTCTGGCTTCCCAATGCCCTCACCCTGATGCGATGCGTCCTGGGCGTGGTGGTGGCGTACATCATCTTCATGGTGGCCGGAAAAGAAGCGATCCTCTTAGAGATTGTCAGCTCTCCACGCGTGGATATGGAAACCCGCCTCATACATCAGGAGATGATTTCCAATTTCCGCACCTTCTGGGGCCATGTGGCGTTTGTGATTTTTGCGCTGTCGGCGGTCACCGATTTCTTCGACGGATTTCTGGCACGCCGCTGGGGTGTGGAGAGCAAATTCGGTCGCCTGCTGGACCCGATTGCGGACAAGATTTTCGTCGGCGTGCCTTTGCTCACCCTCGCATGGACAAGCGGCTGGCCGTGGCCGATCGCCCTGCCGGTTCTGGTGATTGTCGGCCGCGATGTGCTCATTACTTTGCTGCGCTTTATCGGTCTTGGTGCGGATGCCATGAAGGTGAACTTTGTCGCGAAGATGAAGACCTTCGTCGAGATGATCCTGATCGCCGTCTTCCTGCTTCTGATGGCACTCGCGGAAACGCCTGATCCGTTCCTCTCAAACTATCTGTCCGTCTGGACTGTGGTTCTCTGGGCAACGGCTTCGCTCTCTGCCTATACCGGCGTCGTCTATATCGCCGGTATTATCTTCCTGCGTTTCAAAAAACCGGAAGCTGAGGACATCACACCCGCCCCCGGCACCGACACGACTGTGCAAGACACCTTCAACACCGACACGAACTAGGTCATACTATCGCTATGCTAAATCAAACCCCACGCCTCCCGGGTGAGGCTAAACTCCGATACACCGACGCGACCTTCAACATTGTTGAAAAAGGCGACTTTGTCGTCTGCGCTGTAACGGGCAAGCAGATCCAGCTGACAGAGCTTCGCTATTGGAGCATCGATCTGCAGCAACCTTATGCTGATGCGGCTGCCGCAAATCAGGCTATGGTGACGAAACAAAACGAAGGTTGATTTGAATGCTGCGCCTGATTGCCCTGCCAATTCTCGCTATCCTGGCCACCTCTCCGAACGGCGGAAACGCTGTCACAGCGTCGGCGCAGGAGACGATGACGCCGACATGTAATGCGGGTGCAATCCAGCAGGGCGGACTTCTGCTCTGCACCGGCGAACCGGGCACAACGGTTTATATGAACGGCAGCGCTGCCGCCGTGTTTGATGCCGATGGCCGCGCCAGCGTTGGCCTCGCGCAGCATGCAGAAACCGACGTCACCCTGCGCTTCACCAGCAATGGCGAACGCTTCACCGAAAGCCTGCCCCTTGCAACACGCGATGATGATTTCCGCGTTCTTGAGGGAATGGACTGTGACCGTGTTGATGCGCGCACACAGGAGCAGATCGACCATGCCGGTCGTAGCTGGGTGAAGAAACAGGCTGCGTTTCAGGAATTCAACGAAGGCGCGGGCATCTGGAATGGCGTAACGCGCCCGTCCGAAGGCCCCATGTCCTCACCGTTCGGCCCGACACGTCGCTATACCGGCGTGTCTGCCGTAACCGGCGAAGCGTGTGACAGCGTCTCAGTCCACCGCGGCTATGACATCGCAACACCCGTCGGCACACCTGTCGTCGCCCCGGCTGATGGCGTGATCACGCTGGCAGATGGCGACCTTTATTATGAAGGCGGCGCGATCTTCCTCGACCATGGTCAGGGGCTGGTTTCTGTCTTCATGCATCTGAGCGAGGTTCAGGTTGAAGCCGGTCAACGCGTTGAAGCTGGAGAGCAAATCGCGCTCACGGGCAATACAGGCCGCACAACGGGCCCGCACCTGCACTGGTCTGTCAAATGGCGCAACACCGCCAGCGAGGACCGAGGCGGCGACTTCTATATCGACCCGGCCCTGCTGCTCGAAATTGGCTACTAAGGCTGAATAATCGTCGAGCCGACCGTTTTACGGCTCTCCAGATCGATATGCGCCTGCGCAATGTCTTCCAGCTTATAGCGCTGGCCGATATCGGCTTTGATCGCGCCAACTTTCAGCGCGCCGAACACGGCATTGGCAGCGCGCGTAAGACTTTCCGGCGTGTTGATAAAGTGGAACAGGCCCGGACGCGTCATCATCAGTGAGCCGCGCTGGTTCAGGAGCGCCGGCGGGATTGGATCAACCGGACCTGACGCATTGCCATAGGTGATAAACAGGCCGCGCGGGCGGAGAGATTTGAGGCTGGCCATAGCGCTGTCCTTTCCAACGCCGTCGATCGAGATGTCCACGCCTTTGCCACCGGTCAGGGCTTTTACCTCGGCGGGAATACCGGATGACTGAAGGAGCACATGGTCTGCGCCGTTTTCACGGACGCGCGCCGCTTTTTCTTCGGTGGACACAACGCCGATTACATTCGCGCCCATAGCCTTTGCCCAGCGCACAACAATCGATCCAACGCCGCCCGCCGCAGCCCATACTAGCAGCGTATCACCCGGCATGACGCGTTTGATCTCGAACAACAGCATCCACGCCGTCATACCCTTCATCATCAGAGCGGCTGCGTCTTCGTCGGCCACACCATCAGGAATAGGAATAACTTTAGAGGCGACGTCACACACATGGGTCGCATAGGCGCCCGTGATTGTCGGATAAGCCACACGATCACCAACGCTCAGGCCTTCAACGCCCTCGCCCACAGCTTCGATCACGCCAGCGCCTTCAAAGCCGGGCGTGACAGGCAGTTTGGTCGGGTAAAGCCCGGTGCGGATATAAGTATCAATGAAATTGAGGCCGATCGCCGTCTGCCGGATCAGCACCTCACCAGCTCCCGGCGCGCGGACGTCAACGTCCTCCAGCTTCAGAACTTCAGGACCACCATTTTCATGAACTCGTACTGCGCGGGCTTGCACCATTTGAATACCTCCGGGACTCACGTCTTTATTTCGGCATGACGAAATCACACCTTCTTTGCGGAGTCGATGAAGCAGGACGCGGCCCCTGGGCCGGACCGGTCACGGCTGCGGCGGTAATCCTGCATCCGGACCACCCGATTACAGGCCTGAACGATTCAAAGAAGCTCACCGAGAAAAAGCGCGTCACACTCGAAGCCGAGATACGCGAGAAGGCGCTGGCGTTCGGACTTGGCTGGGCCAGCCCGCAGGAAATTGATGAGCTGAACATACGTCAGGCAACCCATCTGGCCTGGCGCCGCGCGATTGAAGAAACGGGCATCACCCCTGACTTCATCCAGATTGACGGCAATGATCTGCCGCAAGGCCTGCCTTGCCCTGCCGAAGCGATTATCAAAGGTGACGGCAAGATCGCCGAGATTTCAGCCGCGTCCATTCTGGCCAAAAACGCGCGTGACAGGCTGATGGTCGAGCTGGAGGAGACCTATCCCGGCTACGGCTTTGCAAAGCACAAAGGCTATGGCGTGAAAGCCCATTCAGAGGCCCTCGCAACGCTTGGCCCTTGCGCCGTTCACCGCATGAGTTTCAAGCCGGTTTCACTGGCAGCGCGTCGTTTAGCTTAAAGCCATTTCAGCTTTCGGAAGACCCACAGCTGCAGCAGCATAATAGCGACCAGCGCGATCACGGTGATCGTGAACGCATTGGCGTTATCAACCCCCGGCAAACCGCCGACATTGATGCCCAATAGCCCCGTCAGGAAGCCCATCGGCAGGAAGATCGCGGCAACAATCGAAAGAAGATACATTGTCTTGTTCGACTGGCTGGCCGCGCGGCTATCAATGTCATCCTGAATCAGGATGGCGCTCTCTTTAGAGACGTCCAGATCACCAAGATAACGATGCAGGCGCGCAATCACTTCGCGCACATCGCGGCGGTTCATATCGCTGAACCATTTCGGCGCATCACGGCCAATCGCGGACAAAGCCTCATGTTGCGGGGACATGTGCCGCTTAAGTGACAAACAGTTCCGGCGGATGACCGCAATATCGTCCAGCGCGGTCTCGTGTTCCTTGGTGAAATCGATCTGCTCGAGATGGTCGAGCTTGTCGTTCATATCGAGGATGGCTCTGTTCATTCGCGCAACAAGTTGCTCGATAATCTCCGTGACGAGCCCGCCAGCGGTTTTCGGGCCATTGCCTGCGTCGAGCTGTTTCATCACATCGCGCGGAGACTGCAGACGACGCCGACGCAACGTGACGACACGGTGCTCATCGGCCCAGAGTTGCATGGAAATCATATCCTCCGGCTTTGCACCGAGGTTAAAATTGATACCTCGCAGAACGGCGATCAACGCGCCCTCTTCCTGAAACGCACGAGGATGGGTTTCGTGAGACACCATAAGATCAGCGGTGGCTTCCGGCAGGCCAATCTGGCTCATCAGCCAGTCGCGAATGCCTTCTGCGGACCGGTCCAGATGGATCCAGAGCACTTCACCGGGCTTTTCCGGCGTCCAGTCGCAGGCTTCCTGCCAATGGACTTCACGCGCGCCGCCATGACCATCCAGCACACGGCTATAAAGCAAGCCGTGACGGATATCGTCTTCAGTGCGGTGATCCTGATCAGTTTCTTCGGTCATAGTCCGAAGCTATGCGCGATCAGGGTAATAGCAAGCGGATTCTGCACCAACAGAACCCGCTCACAATCGGAGTTCGGAGAGACGCTTAGTCGACGTCTCGACCAGGCGTGCCAACCGGCGGAATTGGCTGTGGCGTCAACTCCGGAATTGGACTCGATGCAATTTGCTGCTCCAGATACCGCAGGGCCTCATCAAGCTGATGATCCTCACCACGATACGCCGCGAGAGGCGGTGTATCCACCTCAACATCCGGGCCGATACCGTAACCTTCAACGAGCCAGCGGCCATCCAGGCCATACTGGGCGTATTCGGCTACGCGCGCCTGACCACCATCAACGAGACGGTTTCGGTCAGACAGCCAGATACCAGCACCGGCTGTACGCGTACCGATCAGCGGCGCGAGATCGAGTGCTTTCACACCGGCAGAGAAGCTCTCACCGTCGGAATAGGTGCCCTCATCAATCAGGACGACGAGATGACCACGGAAAGCCTGCTGCATGTTTGTGTAAGCAGGGCCGCCATGTGGGCTCTGCCAGAATGCCCAGGCCTGACGCAGAAGCGTGCCGATGATCCAGCTATCAATGTTGCCGCCGCGGTTGCCGCGAACGTCAATGATCAGGCCGTCTTTGTCGAAATGTTCGTAGAAATCACGCGCAAAGCTGGCCACGTCACCGCTGCCCATCGCGCGCAAGTGAAGATAGCCGATTTCACCATTGCTTGCTTGCGCAACACGATCTCGGTTCGTCTGAACCCAATCGCTGTAATAAAGGCCACTCTGTCCACGGCGGGAAACCGGCTCGACGATATCCCGCATCTCGGCTCCATTGCGCTCATAAGTGACAAGCACCTGTTCGCCAGCGCGGTGATCCAGCGCGCGGGAGAGATCAGCCTCGGTGCGGATCGCCGTGCCGTTAATCGCCGTGATGACATCGCCCTCACGGAAATCCATGCCTGGCTGCTGCAGTGGGCCGAGCGTATCGAGAAGGTCACGCTCCGGCTCGTAAAGATCAACGATTTCGAGGCCATCAGCATGGCGGGCAAAGTTCGCACCAATGAAGGCTGGCGAACCGCTCTCTTCGTCTTCCGGCACGTCGCCCTGACGGATCTGACTGTGCAGAATGCCAAGCTCGGCAGACATTTGAGAGATCAGATCATTCAGCTCTGTGCGGTGACCGATACGATCTGCGTAAGGCAGGAACTGCTCACCGACCGTTTCCCAATCGAGGCCACGAAGGTTCGGGTCGAATGCGAAATCACGGTGCAGACGCCATGCGTCATTGGCCATCTGCTCCCATTCATCATCCGGATTGATACGCAGCTTCCAGTCAGAGAGATTAACCTGCGCCGGGCCCGTATCAGTCGGGAAACCCTGTCCTGCGTCCACGAGGAAGAAGCTTGGCTGATCGCCGCGTTTTGCTACCAGAATGGTCGAGCGGTCGCCGGAAAGCGAATAGCCCATCACACCGCTGGTATAGGTTTCCAGCTCAGGCTCGTCATATGTCAGCTCGATACGTTTGATCGCGCCAGAACGACCGGAACGCTCGATCAGATAGAGATGCTTTCCGGTAACAGACAGATTGGAGTAATTGCCTGCGCTGACCGGCACCTGCCAGAGGCGAGACGCGGCACCATCAAAATTGATGACGACGCCTTCGTCTTCAGCCTCTTCGTCTGCTTCGTCCTCATCAGTGTCTTCGTCTGCGTCCGCATCCTCCATCATCAGTTCGTCAGGACGCTGGAACGGGAAGTCAGCCTCAGGATCAAGCTGGACTGCATAGACGAGATCGCGGTCGTTGAAGGCCGGGCCCATATTCCGGTCGCCCCATGGAGAGCCCGGATTTGGATCATAATTGCGGCTGGAGAGGAAATAGAGCCAGCTGCCATCCTCGGCGATCGCCGGAGAATAAGACGGGAAGCGACCGTCGGTCAGAACCGTGCGCGTGCCTGTCTCGAAGTCGTAAACAGCGACCTGCGCGATATCGCGCGCGTCAGCGATTTCATAGGCCATATAGCGGCCATCAGATGTAAAGTTGAAACCGGAGAACGCATTGTCATTGCTGCTCTCAGTCATGTCGATTTCACTCATCGTGCCCGCTTCCGGGTCAAGCAGCATCAGGCGGCCCGCCTTGTCAGGGAAGACGACCTTCGCGCTGTCACGAACAGGCACAATATCCCACGCAAACACATCGTGGTTCGCATAACGAACTTCGCCCTCGCCGGAGCCATCCACAGGGAAGCGCCAGAATTCCTGACGGTCTTCATTGCCAACCCAGGCATAAATCCATTCGCCATCACCGCTGACAACGGCGTCGCGGGCGCGCGTACCTTCCGGCAGCGTGTATTCAATGCGGCGACGGTCATTCAGATGCGCCGTCACGAAATGACCGCGCGCTGTGACCGTGACAGAATCGCCTTCAGGAGAGATTTGCGCAGAACTCATATAGTTCAGCGGGTCATCCAGCCAGCGCTCGCGTTGGTAGTCGCCATCGCCAATCAGCGCGAGGCTTACCAGAGCTGTCTCGCCGGAAGTCAGATCAAAGCTGTAGATGTCAGCGCCACGGTGATAATAAATCACGCCGTCATGCATATAAGGCTGGCGCATCAGCCAGCGTTCAGAGCTTGTTTCCTGACGCACATCGTCGCCGGTTTCACTCATGGACCAGATATTGTCAGAGCCGGATTTGTCGGAAACGAAATAGACGCGGCCATTCCACCACATCGGGTGACGCATGCCTGCACCATGGTCGGCGGCAAGGCGTGTGGCTTCGACGTCCGAGCCCATATCATAGCGCCAGAGCTGAGCCATTGCGCCGCCGCGATATTGAACGGCATTGTCGTTGGACATGGAAAGGCCGTAGCGGGTAAAGAAGATCGTGCTACCGTCTTCGTTGAACGCGGCCTGATCGGCTTCCATCAGCGGAATATCCGTCGTGACGAACGTGTTGATATCAACCGTTTGCAGGATACGCTGCACAGGGCCAGGAATGTTGCGATTCACAATGAGAACCTCACCGTCCGGCGTCCAGCCGCGCAGGGCGACACCGCCGCCGCCGAACGTCATCTGACGCGGCGCACCACCGGCGACCGGCATGATGTAGATCTCGGACGGCCCGTCATAATTCGCCTGAAACGCAACCCATGCCCCGTCCGGAGACAGCATTGGCGAGCTTTCCGCTTCCGGGTGCGTTGTCATGCGGAAGGCGGTTCCGCCTGTCGCATTCGTTTGCCAGAGGTCACCCTCGCTCGCAAAAATCAGAACGTTATCGTTCGCGGTCGGGGTTTGGTAATACCCCTGCGCCTGAGCGGCTGCTGGCAGTGCGAATGCAGCGCAGCCAATAAGAGACGACATAAGAAATGAGCGCATAGCTACCCCCGGAAAATCAAATCAGCCGGGCAATCTGATATCGTTGACCAATAATAATCAAGGTTACAAATTGTTTATATCGCAGGGTTCTGCGCAATTTGCTGCCCTTGCATAACGCCCGATCAGCGCTTGCTTTCAGGGCCTTTGCCTCTGAGTTCCTCAAGGCTTGGATTGCGAAGCAGGGCTTCAATTTCGTGTGATCGAAGCTCTTTCCAGCAGCCTTCTTTCAGACCGCCCAGTTTCAGCGCACCAATCCGCACACGGACGAGATCAATGACACGCAATTCAACAAGGTCACACATACGCCGGATCTGGCGGTTACGTCCTTCGCGCAGAACGAAGCGCAGCGTCTGGTCGGCAATGCCTGTCACGCGCGCAGGCTTCAGCTTGCGCCCGTCCAGCTCCAGCCCTTCGCGGAGCAAAGCCATTTTCTTGCCCGTGATCTTACCACGAATGCGGACGATATATTCTTTCTCAAGATCAGCATCAGGGCCGATCACGCCTTTAGCCACCGTGCCATCGTCAGACAGAATGAGGAGGCCACGAGAATCCATATCGAGCCGTCCGACAGGCGCGAGACTGTCATTGCCGCGCACCGGCGCGCCTTTGCCTACACGGTTCTCATTGGTCAGCAGACGGATGGCGGGGATCTGATCCTCTTCCGGCGTCGCAGAGACGAACCCAACCGGCTTGTTCAGCATGATGGTCCGCTTGGACGAGAGCGTTTCTGCGCCCTTTCGGTTCAGCGTCAGCGTCTGGCCCGGAAGGATTTTGCGGCCCGCATCTTCAACCTTTTCACCATCTATAAAGACCGTGCCAGATGTGATGAGACCTTCGGCTTCACGGCGCGAACAAACGCCGGACTGGGCCAGCCATTTATTGACGCGGACCGGCTCTTCGCCGTCGAAGGTTTTCTCAAAATCACTCATGAGTGTGCGATACGAGCTTGCCGGTCCAAGATCAAGCAATCTCGCTTCGTGTCAGCGTCGCCCGAACAGGCGTTCAATATCAGCGAGCTTGAGTTCCACATAGGTCGGACGCCCGTGATTGCACTGACCGGAATACGGTGTCGCTTCCATTTGACGAAGCAAGGAATTCATCTCTTCAGAGGTCAGTCTGCGCCCTGCCCGCACGGAGCCGCGACAGGCCATATTGCCCATTACCTCTTCAAAACGCTCCTTCAGCGAGAGACCGGCATCATACTCAACAAAGTCGTCGGCCAGATCCTGTATCAGACCGTGGACATTCATATTGCCGAACAGCGCGGGTGTAGCCCGTACACAAATTGCGCCTCCGCCGAACGGTTCAATCTCAAGCCCCATCGCCTCAAGCTCAGGCGCTCGTGACAGAACGCGTTCTGCCTCATCTTCTGAAAGCTCGACAACTTCGGGGATGAGTAACGCCTGACGCTTCACGCCGCTCTCGGCCATATCGGCCTTCATGCGCTCATAAACGAGGCGCTCATGGGCTGCGTGCTGATCGACAATGACAATACCGTCTCTGGTCTGCGCGATGACATAAGTTTCGTGCAGCTGGGCTTTGGCGAGACCAAGCGGAAGCGCTTCAACTTCGGGGGCAGACCTGTCCTGCTCGACTCGCACAGACATTGGATCGTCCATGGTCCGCGCGGGCTCGCGAAAACCTTCCGGCTTTGGAACCGGCGCATCAGAGCGGAAATTGACAGATGGGTCCGGCTGAACCGGTTGAGGCTCGAAATCACCGACCCATGGGCGTTGCGGCACGACCGGCCGCTGTGCCGGTTCAGCATGCAAGCTGGATGCACGCCAAAGGCTTGCGGTGGGGCGCTCCTGCTCGACATTTACTTTGCCGAGCGCCTGACCTGCTACTGTTGTAGACGCGCGGTGGCCTGCATCTGCCAGCGCATGACGCAGCGCGCCAATCAACAGGCCGCGCACCAGACCGGCATCCCGAAAGCGCACCTCGGTTTTTGCCGGATGCACGTTCACATCCACGGCCTCGGGATCGAGATCGACGAACAGAGCCGCCATCGGATGACGGTCCCGTGCGAGGAAGTCCTGATACGCCGCGCGGATAACACCCGTGAGCAGTTTGTCCTTCACGGGACGGCCGTTTACGAAGAGATATTGATGCTGGTTATTGCCACGATTGAGGGTTGGCAGCCCTGCGAAACCGGAAATACGCACGCCTTCTTTTTCAGCGTCGATCTGCATCGCGTTTTCGCGGAACTCACGGCCCATAATCGCGCCGAGACGGGCCAGACGAGATTCTTCCGGCGTACCGCCCTCGGCTTTCAGGCGGAAGACTGAGCGTCCGTTCTGCGTGAGCTCGAAGCCAACATCGGAGCGAGACATGGCGAGCCGGCGACAGGTGTCAGAGACGGCCATCGCTTCAGCGCGCGAGGATTTCATAAACTTCAGGCGCGCAGGCGTCGCGTAGAAAAGGTCTTCAACCGTGATGCTGGTGCCGTGCGGGAGAAGCCCTTTCCAGGCGGCAGGTTTCGGATCGCTCTTACGACCTGCCTCGACTTTCAGCTCGAATGCATCATCAGAGCTTTCAGACCGCGAGAGCAGTGTCATGCGAGCAACTGAGCCAATAGAAGGCAAGGCCTCACCACGAAACCCGAGTGTAGAAATGTTCAGTAGGTCTACACGGCCGTTTTCATCAGACTGGAGCTTGGATGTCGCATGGCGTTCCACAGCTAGCGTCAGCTCGTCCGCATCCATACCGCAACCGTCATCGCTAACGCGGAAGAAAGTACATCCACCTTCCTCGGCTTCAATAGTAATATGGCGTGCGCCCGCATCCAGTGCGTTCTCAACGAGTTCCTTGATGGCCGCAGCCGGGCGTTCCACCACTTCACCAGCCGCGATCCGGTTCACTGCATCAGGCGGCAGCAGACGAATACCGCCCGCGCGGTTCAGGCGGGATTGTTCTGGCGTATGAAGGGACGAATCATCAGGCATAGCGACTAGTTTAAAAGAAATACGGCCCGCCCGATATGGGCAGGCCGTAGACTGTTAACAGCTGTTTCAGCCGAAATCAGGGCTATTCAGCAGCTTCTTCTTCAGCAGAAGGCGCCAGTGAGTCCTGGAAGTATTCACCAATCATGTCGAGCTCTTCCGGCTGACCGACGACAACAAAGGTGAAGTTCTCTGGCATCAGATATTCTGCTGCCACGCTGCGGACTTCTTCAATCGTCACAGCATTCACGAGTTCATTGCGACGCTCGAAATAGTCGATGCCGAGCTCGTCCTGACGCACGCCCATCATCTGGCCGGCAATCTTCGCGTTGGAGTCAAAGCCGAGCGGGTATGCACCCGTCAGATAGGACTTCGCATCTTCGAGCTCAGCTTCCGTCGGACCTTCGGTTGCGAGGCGGTAAAGCTCAGCCTGTGTACGACCGATCAGCTCGCCAGCACGCTCGTTCATCGTCTGGGACGACCCGCTCCAGCGAGACAGGTGATCCTGAGAGGAAAGAGACGTGTAAATGCCGTAAGTCAGACCACGCTTTTCACGGATTTCATCCATGAGACGCGCAGAGAAACCACCGCCGCCAAGGATGTAGTTCGCAACATAAGCTGCGAAGAAATCCGGATCATCGCGGTCAACGCCTGGCGCTGTGAAGGCGACCAGAGACTGCGGCTGAGGCAGATCACGAACAACAGGTTCTGTAGGTGCGTCACGAAGAACGACATCTTCAACAACTGCAGTCGTGCCGCTCATTGGCAGACCGGAGAAAGTTGACTCCATAGCAGCCAGAAGACGCTCTTCTGAAATGTCGCCAACAGCCGTGATCAGAAGCGTGTCCTGAACCATGATGTTGTCACGCTGTTTACGCAGATCGTCGATGGTTACAGCCTGAACTGTGTCCGGTGTCGCGTAGCGCGCATAAGGGTGACCTTCAGGATAGATCGTCTCATAAAGCGCACGACGCGCGAGTGTGCCCGGATTGGTTTCAGCGCGCTGAAGGGCGATCAGAGTTTCTTCGATGGAACGCTCAAACGGCGCCGCATCAAAGCGTGTCTCTGTCAGGCCCATGCGGACCATATCCATCGCTTCTTCGAAGTTTTCAGACAGCGTGGACATAGAACAAGACGTCCAGTCATCGCCAGACGTACACCCGAAGGACATGTTCAGCTCTTCCATGCGCGTTGCATACGCATTGGAGTCGAGCTCACCAGCACCTTCGTTCATCATATAGGTCATGAGGCCGGTTGCGCCCGTCAGACCTTCAGGGTCAGACGTTTCACCGCCGCTCCATGCCATATTGATGGACACGATAGGAATTGCTGGTTCGCTGACCAGCCATGCAGAATAACCACCGGAGGCTTCAACTACCTGAATGTTGGAAAGACCTGTTTTGGCTTCTTCTTCAACTGTCTCAACAACCGGAGGCGGTGTCGCAACAGAAACCGGAGCCGGCTCGTTTACAGGCGTGCTTGTCGCACAGGCTGACAGAAGCGCTGCACCTGCAACGCCAAGAGAAAGCAGTTTCAAATTCATGTTAGCTTTCCTCCGGAACCAGCAACTGGGTTTGAATAGACGGTTGGTCAGCGATGTAACGCGCAAGCGCTTCGCGAACCATTTCTGGTGTCACAGACTCGATTTCCTGTGGCCATGTCGCAATACGATCGAGGTCGTCACCACGCGCTGCAGCGCTACCGTAAAGTTGAGCCATGCTCGCCTGGTTGTCGCGCTGGAAGATAGAGCTTGCGATCATGCTGGATTGAGCACGCGCCAGTTCTTCTTCAGTTGGGCCATTTTCAATGAAATCCGCCAGAACTGCGTGTGCAGCTTCTGAAACCGTTTCAAGGTCAACGCCCATTGCAGGCGACGCACCCATGCCAAACAGACCGGTTGCACGCAGGTCAGTCCAGCTGAATGCATATGCGCTGACAGCAACGCCCTGCTCTTCAACCAGCTCCTGATAAAGACGGCTTGTGCGGCCACCACCAAGGATTTGCGCAGCAAGATCAAGCGCATGCGGCTCAAGCGTTTCTGTGTTCACGCTGTAAGACGTGGACTGCCAGTACTGATCCCACTCTTCCTGACGCACTTTCGGGTCAGAGTGTGTCAGGGTCATGGACTCGGCGAGTGGCTGGACTTCCGGCCAGACGCGCTCTTCCAGATCAGCCGTTGGCTCGATTGAACCATAAATGTCTTCGGCAAGCGGACGCAGCTCTGCAGCTGTGATGTCACCAGCGACGACTAGAATTGCATTCTGCGGGCCATACCAATAGCCGTAAAAGTCATTCG
>QGCY01000023.1_pt1 | contig 58731 bp, 68 predicted proteins | sample 4708041 | NCBI WGS metagenome assembly QGCY01 (sample SAMN08941164, study PRJNA450518) | Sediment metagenome, whole genome shotgun sequencing project. | biome: grassland soil; feature: grassland; material: soil; isolation source: soil 14 days enrichment with methanethiol and mixed carbon source ... | reverse complement strand
ACATCGCTTTAGCCAATCGCATACCAGATACAGCCCACCGCTGTAGCCAGCATAACAAGCGCGGTCAGAAGCGTTCCGGCAGAACGGCCCCATTCAAGCCCTTTGGCCAGGCTGATACCCATGGCGTGGAGAACGCGCCCAAGGATAAAGGCGATCCCCAGCATATGGATCAGCCAGACCGGCGCAGACAAAGCGGCGAGCGCAAGCCAGCCGACAAGCACAATCGGCACATCCTCGATCGCATTGCCCTGCGCGCGAATGGCCCGCAGCATACGGTCACTACCACCATCGCCAAGGCTCACTTTTTCGGCCACGCGTACACGGCCGACATTTCCCTTCAGCACAAACATCAAGATGATAGTGAGGCCGATATAAAGCCCGACAGCTTCAAATCCTGTCATAACATCCTCCCCGAATTTTCTTTATCTAATCAACGCAGAGCGTAGCGCCTACCTGCCCATTCTCAACGGTCGCGTAGCACCCGAACGGGCTGGTCGTCATCTGGCACGTACCCGTCATAGAGCCTTCCGGCAGCATGTTACTCCCCGCAATATCTGCACGGCACTGGCCCTCACACTCTGAACTGTCAAAGCACGGCTCACCGGCATCCGGATACGAATACACGCATTGATACCAGCCGCGCATACCGTCGCGGACATAGTCACCGCCTGCGTCCCGGCAGATGTCAGCATTCGCTGCAACAAAGGCTTCAGTGGCCTCAACCTGCGGACGCTCCGCAACCGGTACTTCGGTTACGCAGGCCGCAATGAGCAGTCCTGAAGCAATAATGATCAGATTGCGCATCGTGTTTCCCTTCTCTTACGTTAAGCATGCGCTGCGCTTGAGACATGGGCAACAAAAAAGGGCACCAACCGAGGCGCCCTTCTGATTTAGTCCTGTTAAAATTACTGCGCAGACGACGCAATCTTTCCGCCTTCAGCACTCATCATCAGTTCGACAATGGTTCGCGTGACTTCTGGCTCAAGTCCTTCAGTATGTCCTTTATCAAGCCGGATAACGTCCGCCACAATGCGACCACCATCACAGTTCGGATACACAAAAACTTCAGATGTGCCGCCACGCGGCAACAGACCCCATACAGGGTTCGGTACGCGCTGAGCTGATCCGTCATACACATAGCCAGGCTCTGTATCGATTACGTCATCCTCGCGAATGCGCGCATCACAACCAAGACGATCTGCCCACTCGGACGTGTCTGGCAGTTCAACAATTTCCAGCTCGCCATTCGTATTGATATGGCTGAACTCACAGATTGGAAACTCCTCGGGCGGAAGCACGCGCGGCTCACGCGGCGGGCGCGGACCTGTATCGTCCGGACCCGGACGATAGAAATTTGTCGATAGCTGAGATCGACTGATACGGCCGCCTGACAAGCTCAGAAAACCGTCGACCTTATCAGCATAAAAGTCAGTACAGATCAGACGACGTGACGTCATCCCACCCTGAGAGTGACCAGCCATCCAGAATGAATTGATATTCTCCGCGCCAATCTCATCGATCAGGTTTGTGACGATACCTTCCAGATGGGCATCATCTGTTTCGCGCCAGAACTGGATTGGCGAATTGGGCGTAGCGACAATCAGATTATAGTCGTCGATATGATCCAAAATCGGGAAGTAGTGACGCTGCCAGTTTCCGTATGATCCGCCGCCATGAAGGTTCAGAACGATTGTGACCGGATCGCCTTCGCGCAGATCACATGAGTAATCCAGATAGTAATTACGTTCCGTTTCCGGATTCATGGCTGGTCCCTGCTCAACAACCAGCGCGCCGCAATCTTCGCCGCGCACACAACGGTCTACCGGTGGTGGCGTGCATGGTGCAGCACTTAGCGTGAGCGGCGCGGACGGCGCCGTTGTCTGACACGCGGCAAGCGCAAACAGCGCACCGCACAAGCTAGTTATGCCTGCAGCAGATCGTTTTATATTCATGGAGTCCTCCCTATCAGCCCCGTTTTCAACTCAAGGCTCAAAGTCAGAAATTCATGAGAGTCCGCTACAGTCAAGTGAGGTGCTAAATTTGTTCAGTTTTTACAGCGTCGCGCTTTCCAAGGTCGTCTGCCCGCTCTAGCCTGTTTTCCGATTTGGGGGACAAGGAATGAACGCAGAATTTGCCAGCCGGAAGCTGAACCGGAAGCTACAAAAGAAGCTACAGCCCGGCGAAACCGTGCTCTGGACCGATGAGGGCTGTCGCGCGACACTCGATCTTCAGATTTTCTACGCGATCTACGCCGCCATAGGTGCCGCAGTGGTTTACCTCGCTGTCTTTTATATGCCCTCGCATCTGATGTTCGACATCTTCCGTGAAACCAACCCGTTTTCATTCGTCTACTACATCTGGGCGACAGTGATCACGCTGGCTGCTTTTGGCATGCCCGCTTTCGCCTTCCTCCAATCATTCAGCTTTGCTTACGCAATAACAAGTGAGCGCTTACTTATTATGAACACATTTCCGCCCTCACTCTGCCGAACCATGCCGCCAAAAGAGATTCAGTTCGTGAAGGTTTCTGCAAACGGGACGCGCGGCAGCATCAAGCTGAGACGTCCTCAGCTGGTTCATATGTTCCGCAAATATCGCGGTCACTGGAACTTCCTGATGCCGCGCAGGCTGATGAACATCACGAATGTTGAAACGGCGGTCGACCAACTCAACGCGCTGATGAACAGGCGTTGATGGCCGCTCCAACGTGAGGACAAAAAGGGGACGAAACATGACTTTCTCACTGTGGATACAGGATCTTGACTATAACAATGTCGTTGACCAACCGGTTGAATCGGCGAGCCCGGCTATCTCACTTCTGAACGAGTATGACTGGCCGCCGCACCTTCAGAAATTCGAAGCCTCCGGCGGTATTCAGGGCGAGGCCTGCCCGCCTGTTCTGGGCGTGACCGACCAGACAACAGAGAGCTGGATCACTCTGCTCCCGAAGACGGATGGCAGCTACCATATCAGCTGGAACATGATCAGCGATGGTGGAGCCAATGCTGCAACGGGTGACCGCCAGGGCGTCGGCCATGCCGACGCCGAATTTGCTATTCGCTGCTTCATGGCACGCGATACAGACTGGCTGCGCCAGCATATCTGAACGGCCATCTTCTGCTTGCAAACCGCCTGTTTTACGTTTCCACTAAACGCAGAACAGGCGCTTCAGCGGCGGGGGCCAGATGCCAGAACACACAATCACTGACGGCGCCGAAAACGAGCTACCCGCAAAGGCGGTAAAGCTGCTTCAGAGCATGATGCTGCCCGAAGAGCAACTGATCTGGTCCGGCCAGCCCGCGCGCATCAAAAAAGCGCCGATCATCATCATGATAGTCTGCGCTCTGATCGCCCTGCTTATGCAGATTCCGTTGATTATGGATGATCCGGAAAGCCTGCCGGTTGTGCTCGGAAGCTTTGGCGTTGTCATTGCCATCGCTGCCGTCAGCCTGTATTTCATCGTCCGCGGCCAGTTTCGCAATACTTGGTATATTGTGACGACCAACCGCGCGATCGCCTATATTCCCATGCTCGTCATTTGGGGGAACGCATTTCAATACCTGATTGGTCCGAATTCTTCGCTCGAACTGAACGAGAGAAACGAGATCGGCGACATCGTCATCCGCTCACCTGACTATTACAAGAATACTCATAAGCCGGGACGCTTTTTGCGATTGTCCAGCGTCGCTGCACCGCAGGACGTTCAGTACAAAATCGCCTGGGTGATCGCTGCAAAACGGCAGGCAGACGGGACGACCTCTCTTTAAGTTTTACGGATTTCCTTAACCGGAGCACCAGTCTCCCCCGCTAAACTGCAGATGGAGGGACGCCAATGCTCATCACACCCAAGAACATCACCCATGTCATCATCATGGCGGCCTGCGTGTTCGGCATGGCCTTTTTCGTGTTTCTGTGGGCCGTTGAAGATCGAAGTGCCGGAGAGACGAGCTATTTCTTCGGGCTGATCGCCGCCTTCGCATTCGGGGCAATTTCACCGTTCAAAGTGGGGGCATGGATTGGCCGGATGATTATTGCGCTCAGCCTGTTCGGCCCAACCATTCTGATCCTTTTTTTCCATACAGGTCCCGTCAGCCATTTTGATCTCTGGCCAGCTTTTGTTGTGGGCGGGCTTATGGCCAATTCTCATTATATCGAGATTGCCATCCGGTTCGTGATGGACATGCAGCGCAAGTTTGCGCGCTAGACGCCCGACCGCGGAAACATCTGCCTGCGGCGCGCTGTCAGCATGGGCCAGAGGCGTTCAAGGTCCGACTCTTCCAGCCCAAACAGGTCACGCAGGACTGTTCTCATCTCATCGACAGATGAAATAATGCGCGGCGCTTCCTTGCTACCCGGATGATTGGTTTCCAGCATCTGGCCGCGCAGCGTGTGATAGGACCGCCCGCGCCTGATCTTTGCCGTCATTGTCTTGCGGAAAATGGAATTCGGATCTTCCACCTGAACATCATGCTGGCGCTGCAAAAGCGCGTTGTCCGCAGGCTCGGCGCGAAAGTCGTAACTCATAGCGGAGCGCCAGCCACCCTCATGCATACGCCAGTAGCCCTCGCCTGCATCCAGCAAAGCCATGCGTAGCGGGCGATGCAGCGTTTCAGCTTCTTCCAGCGCGATGGCTGAAATCTGCGACCCGCCAAAGCCGACATCCACAAGATAATCACGGTCCAGCGACACCATCAGGCAGAGATGGTTTCCAAGTGCGACATCGCCCATTTTTTCGCGCCGCACACCGCCAGACAGCCGCATCACCTCAAAGCCGATTTCGCTGAGCACCCACTCAAAAAGCGTGTTCATTTCAAAACACCAGCCACCCTGTTTGCGCGTGACGATCTCATCATAGGCGGCTTCAAGCGACCATTCGACGGGGCGACCGGCATAGATATCGAGATTTTCAAAGGGCACCGCGCGCACATGCGCCTCAATCAGCCCGTTCAGCGTCGCAAGATCGACACGCAGCTGCGCGCTATAGCTGATACGGTTGAGGTAATCGGTGAGGTTCATGCCCGCCTTGTGGAGCACTTGCTTCGCTACGGCAAGCAGAGCCTCGCGACCACACCAATATGGTCTGTCAGCTGTTTACCGCCTGACATATTCTCAATGCGCGTCAGGCTGCCAGCCGTAGCGCCCCTGACAGCAATATGATTGAGCAACCGTCCTTCGAATGGCAGTGCCTCCGTCGCGAGCTTCAAATCAAACCGTGCCAGAAAATCTGACACCATTGCATGCGCCGCTTCGTCGGTGCGTGCCCGCGGGAAGGTATGATTGAAGTCTCCGCCCAGAATGACCGGCAAATCGGTTTCCAGTACTGGCCCAAGCTCGTCCGGCAATACAGCCAGAAAGGCTTTATGCTCCTGCCAGCGTTCACTGTCGCGCTGACCAGACGTCACGTGGCAGAAGGACCATGGAATACACATGCCGATGATCAGGCAATCCTGCCCCTCAGCATTGGTAACCCCGCTCACAAGCCTGCCTTCAAGCGGACGCCCCGATCGCGGTGTATGAACGTTTCTCCAGGGTGATTTCGAAACGAGAGAAATCTTCCTCGCCTGCGGATGCGCGGAATACGCCCAGTCAGGACTTGCGAAGATTGCATGCCCGTCCGGCATAGCGTCGGCCCTCACCTCGCTCAGAATGCCAATATCGGCGTTAGTCGCCGCATAACGGTCCTTCAACACAGGAAGCGCTTTGCCTCGTCGAGGGGCGAATTCAAAGTTCCATGCAAGAATATTCAATGCCGCCTCCGCACACCTATAGCATTGAATGAAAGCCGCATTCCTTCAACCCACCTGCGACAAGGGCACGCCTTATAAACCGGTAGCATCGGGATATAGTGCCCTCATGAAACGGGAACGGAACAATGAAACTCTTCATCTGGGTGGGGCATCCACGGGAAACGTCTTTCTGTCACGCACTGGCAGATGCTTACGCCGAAGGCGCGGCCGAGCGCGGCGCGGACATCCGGCGGATGAACCTCCATGATATGACGTTCGATCCCGATCTCACCTTTGGATATACGCAGCGCAAAACGCTGGAGCCCTGCCTTGAAGAATGGCGCGAAACGCTCCTATGGGCCGATCATATGCTGTGGGTATATCCGCAATGGTGGGGCGGCATGCCCGCAAAGATGAAGGGCGTTCTGGACCGCGCCTTTCTGCCCGGGTTTGCCATGAATTATCACGAGAATGATCCCTGGTGGGATAAGCTTCTGACTGGACGCACAGCCGACGTGATGATTACCGCCGATGCACCAGCCTTCTTCGACCGTCTCGCCTATGGGTCACCCGCCCAGCATCAGGTAAAAAACCTCGTCCTGAAGTTTTCCGGCATCAAGCCGCTTCAGGTCAAACAGATGGGCACAGTGAAATCCGCTAAGCCGGAGAAGCTCACACGCTGGATTGCCGAAGCCAGAGCACGCGGCGCGAAGATCGCCGGCTAGCGGACTGTTTAGGCCTCCAGAACGGCTTGCATTTTCGCTATCGCGGCAGTCCACCCTGCTGCAACGTCGTCCAGAATTTCACTGCCAGAAACCGCCGCCGTCTGCAGCGTCACCACCATATGCGTGCCATCCCCGTCAGGCGCGATGCTGACAGACACCTGACTGACGCCCTGCACCTGATCTTCCGACTTGATGATTTCGGTATAGATAATCTGCTCGTCAGTCGTGATATGGTGATAAATGCCCACCACCTCAGCCACGATATAATCTCCCACAAGGCAGAGCGACACGTCTTTCCCACCTACTGAGAAGTCATCTTCGGTGTAGCGGATCACCACATCATCAGACGGTGAATTCCATTTTGCCCGCTGCTCCAGATCAGCCCACGCGGCAAACACGCGCGCCGGACTGACATTGAAATGTTTTTCCAGAACCGACGTTCTGTGCTGCATAAGTGCGGTCATGTTTCGTCCCCTTCCTTGAACATGGCATCCATCCGGCCCAGCCGGTTCTGCCACCCTTTTTCATACTCATTGATCCACCCTGAAAGTCGGGCCAGCGCCTTCTGATCGAGCGAGCAGATACGCTTGCGCCCTTCCTTTCGCGTGATGATCAGCCCACCGGCTTCCAGCACTTTCAAATGCTTCATGAAGCTTGGCAGCGCCATCTCGAACGGTTCGGCAAGCTCTGTAGCTGCCGCCTCCCCCTGATGAAGCCTCGCAATCACGGCCCGCCGCGTTGCATCGGCGAGCGCATGAAACCCGAGATCAATCTGACTTTGCGTAGATGAATTAAAGTTAGCCATAAAGCTAAGTATCAGCGCAGAGCACGCCCGTCAAGATACTTAGCCAATCGGCTTTGTATTGTTTAATTAGTCGTTCGGGGCCGGTGCGGGTTTTGCTGGCTCTGGCGCCTCAGCATCCGGTTCTTCGTTGCCACCGTCTTCATCGTTGCCATTGTCTTCAGCACCGGTTTCGCTCGCAGGCTCTTCAACCATCACCTCGATCACTTCACCGTCTTCCACCGCATAGGCAGGCCTGAAGCGCGGGAAAGCGCCGGGCGCCTGATTATCCTCAGGCATGTCGCGCGGCACAAATACCAGCGGGTCGACCTCATCACCAATGCGAAGCGGCGCGGTAAGAAGATGGCCGACATCCAGCACAATGCCCCGTGTCGCGTCATAGTTTCTGACCAGCGCATTCTCATTGAGGATGGCACTGCCCAGATGGCCAACAATGTCTGGCGCCGTCAGGAAGCTTGAATGGCGCATACGGTCACCGCCCGGCACATCCGTCAGGTCAAGCACAGTGATGCCGCCAGCTTCCTGCAAACGCTCCAGCACTTCAGGGCTGGTCGGGTCCGTACCACCAAGGCGGGAGGCACCTGCAATCAGCCGCGAAAACCAGAGCGCGCGATCATCCTGCGTGACCAGAATGGTGAAAGGTGGACGGTCCGGACCGAGCGTTTCCATCTGCCGCCAGAACACATCCACATCCAGATCGGGAGACGCCAGGACCACATTCGTGATCTTATCGTTCAACCCGCCATTCCGGATGGAATACTGGCGAAGCGCTTCCATGGTGAGCCAACTGCCCATGGAGTGCGCGAATATAGTGATGTCACGCACTTCTTCGCGGTTGGCGATACCGGTGATCAGGTTTTCCAGATCGTCACGGGAATAGTTGGCGCTCTCGCGGTCATAGAGATACCCGTTCAACCGCCCGCTGGACGGCCATGCAAACAGAACGGGCGCCTGACGCATACCGGAATCGAGCTTCATCTGCGCGAGGCCGAACACAGCCGCATCGAAGGTCACGTTATAGCCGTGCACGAAGATCAGCACGCTGCCGTCTTCGACCTGTTGGTCGAACCATGAGCTGACACGCTCGGTCGGGTTCTCGCCGATATAATCAATGCTGTTGGTGACGAAATGCTCGTTAGCGTTCAGTCTCGACCCATCATGCGGCAGCTCAAGACGCCCTGTCTGATGATCAGGCGGCGCGGCGATGTTGATGATAGAAATCTCGCCTCGAGGAGACCGCTCGCCAGAGTAAACAACACCCGGCTCATCAGAACGGGCCCGCGTTGATACCACCAGCACGCTTGCAGACTCACGCGTTTCCTCGTTGGGAACCGGCGTCACCATCAACCGGTTCTTCGGCCCCGAGATGCAGGCCGACAGGCTGAGTGCCGCAAGAACGACAGGAAAGAAACGCGAAAGCGGCGTACGTCTGAACTTCATCCCTGATCTATGCATCACCGGTGAACACTGTTCAATCGAAGAAGTTCCACATCAACCGCACGTGATTTGCTGTAGGGGCTTTGCTGACCAATAGTCAGCCCATGCCTTCCACCCTTCGCATCCTCCTTCTTGGCAGCCTTGCTATGATAGCCTTTGCTGCCAATTCGGTGCTGGCGCGCTTTGCCCTTGTCGATGGCGCGAGCGGCGCGTGGAGCTTCACACTCATCCGCCTCATCTCCGGCGCATTGGCGCTCGCCCTTCTGGTGCGCCTGAAGGTGAAAGGCACAGGCAGCTGGAAAGGCGCAGTAAGCCTGCTCATCTATGTGGCCGGTTTCAGCTATGCCTATCTGGCGCTTGGCGCAGGCTTTGGCGCGCTGGTCCTGTTCGCCGTTGTTCAGTTCACCATGGTCGGCTGGGCGCTGAAATCCGGTGAGCGACTGTCCGCCCTGCAATGGGCAGGCCTGATTGCGGCATTCGGCGCGCTCGTCTGGCTGTTATCACCGAGCCTCAGCGCGCCATCTTCCGGATTTGCGATACTTGCCATGATGGCCGCCGGCATGGGCTGGGGCGCTTACTCGCTGATCGGCCGGTCCAGCAAAGCGCCGACGCGCGACACAGCCGGAAACTTCCTCCGCGCCAGCCTGATCGCCCTTCTCCTGACGCCTCTTATCTTCTTCGCACTCCCCGAAGCCAGGCCAGGTAATACGGCGATTGCCGCAGCCCTCGCTTCTGGCATCATCACGTCAGGTGTCGGATATGCGATCTGGTATGGCGTTCTGCCTGCCCTCGGGCGCGCGCAGGCTGGCATATTACAGCTCACCGTTCCCGCGATTGCAGCACTTGGCGGCGTCTTGTTCCTGAGCGAGCCGCTCACCCTTCGCCTTGCCCTGTCTGCGGCGATCATTCTGGGCGGCGTTGGCCTTGCCACACTTCGCCGAAAGCCGCGCTGACGCCCCTTCCCAAATCAGAGCAACTGAACTAGGTTAACTCCAATATCCGAGGGGCGCCGGTGCACCGGCTGAGATCCTGTTTGCCGTTCAGAAAAAGTGGAAGCCACTTTTCCGCCCGGAATGACAAACCGCTGAAGAAGAGCACCCTTTGAACCTGATCCGGTTTAGACCGGCGTAGGAACGGAATACGACGTGACCACTGAATACGAAATCGATCCCGACGTTGTAGACAGCTTCAAAGGCCTCGTGCCTGATGATGAAACGATACTGTGGGCCGGTCGGCCGGCAAAATCTGCAATCCGCAAAGAAGCACGCAGCATGCTCATCTTCGGCGGAGAGCTGTTCGCAGGATCAATCTCTTTGCTCGCTTTGGCCCCACTGTTGCTGTTCACAGATCAATTCGCCCTGGCAAAGTCTGAAACCGGCGTTTTGATTGGTATGGGCATTTTCACCCTGGGCTTTGTGCTTCTCGGCGTCAGCTTCATTAAGCCAGTGAGGTTTTTTCTCAGCATGAAAGACCTTTCTAAAGAAGCTTATCTGGTAACCAACAAAACGCTGATGGTGCGCTGGAACGGAAACGAAGCAGGCATCGTTGCCACCCGCGCGCCTGTTGTTGTTCAAATCGGGCGCAAGGTCCGAGCCAAGTCGAGCGACATAAATGTTGTCGCGCTCAGGGATGATAAATCACAAACCGATGTCGCCTATCTCCGATGCCTCGAAAACGGCGAACAAATCCAAAATCTTATCGAAAACGTCCTTCTGGGACAGGGAACAAAAAAATGAACAAACCTACTGACCAGTCCGAATTCGAGACCCCGAAAGTCACAACCGGCCCGCTGCCAGCCAGCCGCAAGGTCTACACCCACCCGAAGGCCGACCCGAGCATCGCCGTGCCGCGCCGCGAGATCGACCTGCACCCGACAGCGAACGAACCGCCCGTGCCAGTGTATGACACCTCCGGCCCGTATTCAGACCCGAACGTAGAAATCAACGTCGAAAAAGGCCTGCCGCGCACCCGCACCGCATGGGTGAAAGAGCGTGGCCATGTCGAGGAATATGAAGGCCGCGACGTCAAACCGGAAGACAATGGCGGCGCGACGGGCAAATACCTCGCCCGCGAATTCCCGATCCGCAACACGCCTCTGCGCGGCACGGGCACCGGCCCTGTTACTCAATATGAATTTGCCAAAGCCGGCATCATCACCAAAGAGATGATCTACGTCGCCGAGCGTGAAAACCTTGGCCGTCAGGAAGCGCTCGCCAATGCCGCCGAAACCGTGGCGCAGGGCGAAAGCTTCGGCGCGGAAATCCCGGAATTCATCACCCCAGAATTCGTCCGCGACGAGATCGCCAAAGGCCGCGCCATCATCCCGGCGAACATCAACCACCCGGAGCTGGAGCCGCAAATCATCGGCCGCAACTTCCTTGTGAAGATCAACGCCAATATCGGTAACTCTGCCGTCGCCTCCTCTGTTGAGGAAGAGGTCGAGAAAATGGTCTGGGCCACACGCTGGGGCGCAGACAATGTGATGGACCTCTCCACAGGCCGAAACATTCACAACACCCGCGAATGGATCATCCGCAACTCGCCGGTTCCGATTGGCACCGTGCCAATCTATCAGGCGCTGGAAAAAGTGGACGGCATTGCCGAAAACCTCACATGGGAAGTCTATCGCGACACGCTGATCGAGCAGTGTGAGCAGGGCGTCGACTATTTCACCATCCACGCCGGTGTGCGCCTCGCCTATATCCACCTCACCGCCAACCGCGTCACGGGCATTGTCTCGCGCGGTGGCTCTATCATGGCGAAATGGATGCTCGCCCACCATAAAGAGAGCTTCCTCTACACCCATTTCGAAGAGATCTGCGAGATCATGCGCGCCTATGACGTCAGCTTCTCACTGGGTGATGGCCTGCGTCCGGGCTCTATCGCAGACGCGAATGACCGCGCCCAGTTTGCAGAGCTTGAAACCCTTGGCGAGCTGACAAAAATCGCCTGGGCGAAGGGCTGTCAGGTGATGATTGAAGGCCCGGGTCACGTGCCAATGCACAAGATCAAGGTGAATATGGAAAAGCAGCTGCGTGAATGCGGCGAAGCGCCATTCTACACGCTCGGCCCCCTCACAACGGACATCGCGCCGGGATATGACCACATCACCTCCGGCATCGGTGCGGCCATGATCGGCTGGTATGGCACGGCCATGCTCTGCTATGTCACGCCGAAGGAACACCTCGGCCTGCCAGACCGCGACGATGTGAAAGTCGGCGTGATCACCTATCGCCTCGCCGCCCATGCGGCCGACCTCGCCAAGGGCCATCCGGCGGCGCAGGTGCGCGATGATGCACTCTCACGCGCGCGGTTTGAATTCCGCTGGGAAGACCAGTTCAACCTCGCGCTGGACCCGGAAACCGCCCGCGATTTCCACGACCAGACCCTGCCGAAAGAGGCGCACAAGGTGGCGCATTTCTGCTCTATGTGCGGGCCGAAATTCTGTTCCATGAAGATCACGGCCGAAGTCCGCGACTACGCCGCCAACATGACGGATAATGAGAAAAAGGCGCTGAATTTAGAGGCCGAGAAGGGTATGGCGGAGATGAGCAAGAAATACGAAGAGATGGGCTCTGAGCTTTATCTCTCGGAGGGCGGCGAGAAACGAGAGCCGATTGATTGAGGCAGTATGGTAATTGTTGATTTCGAATTCGGCTTACTTATCCGAAAGGCGGCATTGACGGAAAAGAACCTTTCCGTCGATGCCATTTTCACGGCGCTGGGGGTTCGTTCGGCCAACGACGAAAGCGAGGAGTTTTTATCTTTTGGGCCTCATTTTTGCGCTGAAGCAGTTCAAGCTTTGACCGACCGCCTGAGTGGGCTGGGACTAAAGTATTGGGATGACTTCTTTGAAACGACCCTGGACCATCCCGACTGGTGCCAGTTTTATGCGGTTCGACCTGACAAGCATGCTGAAGCGTAATGAACTCTGCATCCAGCTCTATCTCTCAGGGGACGGCACCAATCGAGGCGATTGATTGATCCGTAAGGCGGTGATGTACCGCGGATGAAAATCCGCGGAAATCCCGCCGCGAAAGCATCTCTGAGTCTCTCACACGAATTTGAAAGGAGTGATTCAACCATTGAGACAGATCGACATCGACTTAACCGAAATTTCTGATTGGGACGATCTGCACGAACGTTTGTCGGATGTATTTGGTTTCCCATACAATGGCCGGGCTCACAGAGATGCTCTCAACGATCATCTCCGTGATCTGCTTCCTGGAAGGTATTGCCTTATTCCCGGCCTTAAAGAGGGAGACCAGCTGACCTTGGGTGTTTTCGGTTTGGGCGGATTGAAACGTCGAAATAAATTACTCTCCGTTCACTTCGAAAAACTTTGGGAAAACTTAAACAATGAGTCAGCTCGAGCTGCAGGCTACAATTCCGACTTCGTCGTGTTGAAACCAGTCGATAAAGTTCGATATTCGCGAAACGGTGAAATTTCACCATAACTGTAATCGGGTTATAGCTTTGCCTTCATAGTTAGCGTCACTCCGTGACGCGTAGGGCGGGATAAAATCCCGCCGGCATGACTCCTATGACGCACCCCACCAATGGCGCGATTGCGGCTTCGCCTTCGTCGCGACCCTACCAACACTTGCCTCACGGCGGGTATCGCGCTCCGCGCTCAACGCCGCCCTACATCCCCTACACAAAACCAAATGTTCATGATATGTTCGATGGATGCCGAACTATCGTCGTCTCTATGTGCCGGGCGGAACTTACGCCTTTACGCTGTGTTTGAATGACCGGCGGGCAGACACATTGGTTCGGTATATCGATCATTTCCGCGCATCTTATCGCGATGTGACGACCAAACACCCTGTCGAAACCATCGCCATCTGCGTTCTGCCCGATCATGTTCATTTGCTTTGGGCCTTGCCCGAGGATGACTTTGACTTTGTGAACCGGCTCCGGCTTTTGAAATCGGGCTTCACGCGGCGTCTGCCACCACACCTCAAATCCGACGGTCGCAAAGGCGAACGCCGCGTCTGGCAAGCCCGCTATTGGGAACATGCCATACGCGACGAAAACGACCTCGCGACACACATGGATTACATCCATTGGAACCCGGTCAAACACGGCCTCGTCATTTCGCCTGATGACTGGCCGCATTCCTCATGGCATCGATACAAATCCGGCTGGAACCGGGAATGGAAACCCGAAACGCCCATATTGCTCACTGAGCCGTAGGGCGGCGATGCGCCGCGAATTTATTCGCGGAAATCCCGCCGTAATTGTTTCAATTTACGGCGGGTATCGGCCTTCGGCCTCAACACCACCCTACAATCTCCAAACAAATCTTATCCCACCTCCAGTCCGCGAGCTTAAACTTGGCGGATGATCACCGCGCCTGCCTCTGACACGCTCCACACCCTCCCCTGCCCGAACCGGCTAGTCGGGCTGTTTCTGGCGCGGCTGATCGGCTATCTGCTCCGTCTCCATCATGCGGGCCAGACAGTCGTACCCGCCGAGATCGTCTCTATGGTGCGCTCAGCCGATGCGATGGTTGAAGCCGCCATCCGGTATCTCGCGGCAGGCCAGCTGAACGCGGCCGGATGCCCGGCGGCGGCGCAGGCGCTGCGCTCAACCCTAGACGACCTCGCCCCAGCCACCGCTCACACATTTAACGAGCCCGTCTCCCCTGCGGAGCTGATCGAGCGACTTCAGACCACCCTTGAAACCTTTGAACGCGCTGAGGCGCTGGCGCGCGAGCTTGCCTGCCTGATGCTCTGCGTTCATTGCCTCATTTCCCCATGGCAGCGCGGCCCGTGCCTTTATACCGGTGTCAAACACGTCCCTGCCCTGCAGCCCCGTAGACTGGGCTTCCCGCCACAAACAACCATCAGGGTTGCCCGTGGCCCGCCCGGCATGTCTCCGCCGCCCCCGGATTGCAGCCTTGAGCTGGCTCTATGCGAACCTTAGGTTCGCGAGAGCAATCAAAAATGGCGATCCATGCCACCGCAGGTATCTTCGGATAGATTGCCCCCTCGTCTAAAAACCGTTCCTCCAAACTCCCATCACTCCCCCGCGCGACAGAGCCCCCTCTGTGGCGATATTTGTGTTGGTGTTTTTGTGAGTTTTGCTCGGGCTTGTCGCTTCGCTCGCCCTGCGCCTGCGCGGTCGCTTGTTTGGTGTGGCCAGAACTTAGTTCTGCGCGGCAGCCCTGAGCGCGTTCTGTGTGAGCCGAAGGTTCACGAGAACAAATAAGAAAAAGCCACGAGCACAACAAACAAAACCAAACATTGCACCGATTATCCGACAGGCGTATCTCCCTTCCCATGACCGACACCACATCCCGCCTCGACGAACTGGAAATGCGCGCTGCCCATCAGGAGCAGACGATTGAGGATCTCAACACCGCCATTACCGAGCAGTGGAAGATCATCGAGCGTATGGAGCGGCAGCTGGCGGCGCTGCGTGACCGTGTCGCTGATGCCGAGCTTTCGGCGGGTGAGGCCGCGCCTGTCGACCGGCCTCCGCCGCACTGGTAGAGTTTTTTATCTCACGCCAGTTCGCTTTGCTCACGGTTTCCCTTCTTCGTTCTCGCGAGGAAAGTCTCGCATAGAACAGGCTCAAGCTGATTGCGAATATTCGCCCGTTGCCTGGTCGGGCTCTGGCGAGCCCAACCCAGACATTCGTTCCAGACCTCGCAAACAACCGCTGAGGTGCAGCAGGGCCGAACCTGTAAGAAACAACGTAGGCAGGCCAAATAAACCAATCGCCTGAAATCAGAAAAACGAAAAATAAAACCAAATAAAATAATGTATCCCACAGGTCGGAAATTATTTTTATTTCGACCGGTGCAAAATATTAATCAGCGCCTATATATATTAAACACTGATGAGTATTTCAGCTCATCTGAAAGACCGGAACATTTTCGGCATTTACGGAAACGACCCCAGAAAGACCTGCTGACCGTACCTGGACTGGCCGCTTTACCGCGCCGTCAACTGTCGCGCCCGTCTTCTGGACATTTTCGCAGCCCGCTTCAGCCATTCTAAGGCAGAGGCCGCTGCACCTCTCCGGACCCGCGCCGTCTCATGACATGCGCGCCAGGCCCGGAAGAGCATATCGGAGCAAAGGCTTCGATCACGAAAGACAAAGACATGACGATTATCACTTACAAAAATCCGCGCAGCCCGAACGCTGTAAAAGGCAGCCTCGCCGAGCAGGCGTTCGCGCCGCGTGCTGTAAAGTTGGCCTCAACCCCTTCAAAGCCTAAACGGCAACAGGCGGAAAAACGCCTTTGCGGAACGCTCACCCTGTTTCACCCGGCCACGGCCAGTTGAACCGTTCAGCCCGCGCAGACATCCGGTTTGCGCAGGCTGACGCTCCACCGAACGCGCCGCCCAATAGCCGCTCAGTCTCATACCCGGCTCAAGGCGCAGACTTTTCTATCAGAGTGCACTGGACCCTTCTCATGAGTATCGACAAAGTTATTGAAAGCCTTCCAGGCATGTCCGCGAAAAATCGCGAGAAACTCAAATTCAACGCCGAAGCCATGCGCGATAATGGCAAGGAAGATCAGTCAGAAAACGCCGAACGCGTTCTGCAGGCGCTCATCGACGTTGCCGCCGAAGAGAAGCAGGCACGCTATGATGACTTGTCAGCTATGAGTATGGCCGAGCGCGTGCATGACGTGTTCATCACCTCTCCGGCGACCAATACCGAAGCCAAGGCTATCACCGCACTGATCGACAATCCGGGCAAGACAGCCAACGAGCTCACCGCGATCTGCGGCTGGAAAACCCAGTCCTGGCAGACCTATTTCGGCAATATGTGCAAGAAGCGCGAAGCCGTACTCTGGCCGGATAACGAGACGGACAGCATGACCGCCAGCAAGATGATCGGGCTTCTCGTGGACGAAAATGAAGAGGCAAGCGGCCTCACCATGAAACCCGATGTGGAAGAAATCTTCCGTAAGATGGGTCATGGCACGAAACGTCGCCGCTCTAAAACGGCCCGCGCTGCGGCTTAAGTCCGGAACGCCGACTATATTCAAATTAAACCCCGGATAGCGCCAGGCTCTCCGGGGTTTTTTCTGTTGCTATGGCTAAAACGCATACTCCAGAGAGGCCCCGAAGGTCCGCGGCTCGGACCGGAACGTGTTATAGCCGATAAAGCCATAGCCGGAGACGGCATAGTCTTCATCTGTGAGGTTGCGCCCCCAGAGACTGAGCGTCACGTCTGAGCCTTCAAAGCCGAGATCGAGCGCGGCCTGAAGCGTGGTGAACCCGTCCTGGCTGCGCGCGGCGAGACCTTCTGCATCGAGGAAATACTCGCTGCGATATTTGCCATGCACAGATGCAAGCGCAGAGATCGTGTCCGTCACGTCAAACCCGTAAGAGCCGCCCAGCGTGAGCGATGTATCCGGCGCGAATGGCAGCGGATTACCATCAAACAGAGCCGCATTGCCGCCAATGTTTGACGTCTGCTGGATCTCTGTCTCATTCAGGGTGAGCGAGCCGTTCAGCGTCAGCGCATCTGTCGGGCGAAGGCTGAACTCGGCTTCAAAGCCATAAGATTCTGCTTCGTCCAGATTGGAGAGCGAGTTTGACGTAATCGTGCCACCACCGGGCAAATCAAAGGAGACGAAGATACGAGCCTGCGGATTGTTGTAATCCAGATAGAAGGCCGCGAGGCTATAACTATAGCGCGGGTTCGGCGCAGATTTGAAACCGACCTCCCAGGCCGTCACGGTCTCAGCTGCAAACAGGCCTTCATCTGCATAGTGGGCAGCATTGTTCGCGACTTCGCCATTAAAGCCGCCAGATTTAAAGCCGTTCGAAATGCTGGCATAGGCCATGCCGGCGGCAAAGTCGTAAGACAGCGCGGCATTACCTGAGAGGCGCGTCTCGCTAATCTCATTGCCACCAATCGCAGCGCCGAGGCCGTCGCGATTATTGAAGCCGACCACGCCGTCATCGAAGATGTGAACGCCCTGCCCGTTGCCTTCAATCGTCTCGTCTGTCACGCGCGCGCCAAAGGTGAACTGAAGCGCCTCTGACAGGTCAATCTGATGGCTGGTGAACAGCGCGAAGGTTTCGCGGGTCTGCTCAATATCAGTGACCAGCGTCGTCGCTGCACCATTGCTCGCCGGTGTCGGGCCTACACGGCCCGGCGCGCCGACATAGCTGCACGTGCCGAGCTGTGTGGCAGGGTCGAGCTGGCCGCACCAGATGGTGTAGCGCTGCTGGAACTGATCAGCTGAAAGCGCCGCGCCATAAAGCGCCGTGCCATAGCTCGTCTCACCCGTCAGACGGAGCTCCTGCGACAGCTGCACATAGTCACGATTATAAGAGAGGTTCGCATTGAGGTTCTGATTGCCGAACGGCGCCGGCGTGCCATCAAAGTCGAAACCGTAATTTTGCTCATAGCCTTCAATGGCTGTGAGGGAGAAAAGCTCCCACGCCCCCAGAGTGCGGGTATAATCAGCAGACACGCCATAGAAAGCGTTATCCGTGTCCTGAATGCCTTCGCCCTCGCTGGAGATTTCATGATCGCCGAGTGTCAGGCTGTCATTGCGCGGCGTCGTGTTCACGCCATTGTCTTCTTCATAGTGCGCGCTGAGAAGAAGCTCGCTGGCATCAAGATCGAAGAGGAGCCCTGCACGCAGGCCAAACTGGTCCGTTTCGCCGCCGGCAGCAGACGGGCCGGACACATTATCAAGCACCGGGCCGCGCGACGTGTAGTTACCCGCAACACGATAGCTGACGTTTTCTGTCAGCGAGTCACCAAAGGCAGCCGCCGCGTCATATCGGTCGTAATTGCCAACGCCTACGCGGACATATCTGGACTGGTCATCCGACGGACGCGCTGAGATGAGATTCACTGCGCCGCTGGAGGCGTTGCGTCCATAAAGCGTGCCCTGCGGGCCCTTCAGAATTTCAACGCGCTCAAGGTCATAGAGCATCAGCCCCGTCTGAACATTTGTCGCGAGGAATACGCCATCGGAATAAACCGCAGCCGCTGAAGGGGTCAGCGCCTGATGGTCTACCGCGCCAATACCGCGGATCTGGAACGCAACCTGAGTGCCATTTGCGACAGCTGCCTCAACACCAGTAGCAAGGTCTGTCAGGTCGGCTGCGCCAAGATAGCTCGACGCCAGATCAAGGCGTTCGCCATCCAGCACAGAAACAGAAGCAGGCAGGTCGGAGACCGGCTGCTCTATACGGGTGACCGATACCGTCACCGGGTCCAGACGACGATCCGCGCTGACATCATCCTGCGCGGCGGCATTTCCGGCTCCAGCAAGGAGCGCGGCACTCAAAAACACATTCAGATTTTTCATCATGGGGGCGCGTGTAATGACATTATCCCTGCGGGGCAATTGTAAATTTCTGATCATAATGATCAGGAATTTTGAACAACGCTGCCCGTTGAACTTAGTGGTAAAAACACCGCCACTTGTTAAATACACGTTATGAGCTGACTGGCAGCGTAGTATCCTGCAGATAGCCAATTCAAATGCCCCCTCTCATCCGGAGCCTGACATGATCAAGAGCCTTGTACGATCAACGTTTGTTGCCCTCACGATTAGCGCCTTGCCGCTCGCGGCAATGGCCCAGACTGTGACCGTGCACAAAACGCCATGGTGCGGATGCTGTGCGCACTGGGTGGACCATTTGCGTGAGAATGGGTTTGAGGTTGAAGTACACGAGACCGAAAACATGACACCAATCCGTGAACAACTTGGTGTGCCGCAGGAACTCACCAGCTGTCACACGGGCATTGTTGAGGGGTATGTTCTGGAAGGCCATGTGCCTGCGCATGAAGTGCATCGGCTTTTAGCTGAACGGCCGGACGCAACAGGTCTCTCCGTACCGGGAATGCCTATGGGCTCACCTGGTATGGAAACATCCGGCATGCCGGATACCTATAATGTCGTCCTGTTCTCCGAAACCAGCGCAGAGACCTACGCGACCTATACTGGCGCCACAGCCATTCATCAGCATGATTGACGGCGCAGCGCCCGCGTCGATCAGCAACTGACTACACATTTTTGCAACGGGACGCAGATTATTGCGCCCCGTTGTGTGATGTCCTTGCTAAAATGGTGTAAAACGCGTACAGAGCGGTTATCGACATTCAGCTGATGACTTTAGCGCGACGCTCTTTCCAACTTTGCGGACCGGCTGAACCCTCTTCTCAATTTCGGTAAACTTAAAGACCGCAGTCGAGGCACGCCTCACTGCAAACTCCCAAGGAATATTACTATATGGCAACCGGCACTGTGAAGTGGTTCAACACCACCAAAGGCTACGGGTTCATCGAACCTACTGATGGTTCAAACGACGTTTTCGTACACATTTCCCGCGTTGAGGCATCTCCGCTTGGCACGCTGAACGAAGGCGACCGCATCTCTTACGACATGGAACAAGACAAACGCTCCGGCAAAATGTCTGCAGGCAATCTGCGTCCAGCTGAAGACTAATCAGCACTTTCAGACGGGAAAGAGCCGGATTCCGGCTCTTCTCCTGCGTCTTTAGACGCGAACCCTGCCTGACATTTAAGGTTACAGCGCACCCACACCGCCCTAAGTTGGTTTTCAGACGTGTTGGCGAAAAAAGCGTGAAACCAAATGGCTTTGAAACCTCTCCTTTCGACACTGACAATGTGCCTCGCTCTCGCGCTGCCATCTGGCGCCCAAAGCGATCGGCGCATTGCCCTCACTTATGATGATGCACCTCGCGGCGACAGCGCTTTACAGGGTGATGAACGGGTCGAGATGCTGATTAACGGGCTGGACGCTGCTGGCGTGGAACAGGCCGCGATCTTTGTGGTCACCGAACGTATCAACTCGCCCGAACGCCTTGCTCGCATTCAAAGCTTTGCGGACGCAGGCCATGTGATCGCCAATCACAGCCACACCCATCCATGGCTCAGAAACGTCACCGCCGAAGAATACCTCGCCGAAATCGACACAGCAGAGATGATCCTGCAAGTCTTCGAAAACCGCCGCCCCTGGTTCCGATTCCCTTATCTCAATGAAGCGCCCGACATTAAGCGCCGCGACGCGGTACGTGCAGGCCTTGCCGAGCGCGACCTCTTCAGCGGCTATGTCACTGTCGACACCTATGACTGGCACTTAGACAGTCTCTATCAGAGCGCTGTGAATAATGGCGAAATCGTCTGCATGTCCAGCCTTCGTGACCTTTACACAGGCATGCTGGTTGAAGCGGCAAACTTCTATGATCGGGCCGCGCGGGAGTATCTGGACGAGGTGCCGGCACAAGTCATGCTACTTCACGAGAATGATGTGGCCGCGCTGTTCGTGACGGATCTCGTCGCCGCGCTTGAAGCTGATGGCTGGGAAATCATCTCCGCTGATGAAGCCTACGAAGACCCGATTGCGAGCGTTCTCCCTGACACCCGTTTTCTGGGCATGGGCCGCGTCGCCGCGCTCACCAGCCTTGCAGGAAAGCCCGGCCCTGAGTTTACCTATCGGGCTGTTGAAGAGGACCAGATTAACTCCGCCTTCAATGAACAGGTACTGGGCGGGTGTGAATGATACGCTTAGCCGCAGCAGCTACGGATTTCTCTGCGCCAATTTGAGATTTCAGTTTCCCGTTTACTAATTTCTCGCTGAAAATATTGTCGCTCTTTGTCATCAGCCCGCGAAAATGCCCGCTGATATTCACCAATCACACTTTCTGAGTCACTGATTTTTCGTTTCATATCCGAGCAACGACCACACGCCATAAAACAAATCTCCAAGTTTATTTTGATATTTTATACCCTCCAGAATGGCACTCATCAATCAAATCTGCATGCGAGTTTCTGAATACAACGTCCGTTATGGACTGAAGCTGATTTCTTGCCCCCACAGACGCAAGTCTATCGAGGTACCGGAAACAGATCGAGGGAGCTTAAATCCACCGTGTAGGCTGCGTTGCCGAGATCATTCTCATTGCGCTCAATGCTGATCACACCTTCCAGATAGTAGGGCGCCCAGATGTCCTCTACCCGCGCTGCCTCTACGGCGCGCACATAAATCACCTGATTAGGCGGAGGCGGCGGGGTGTGAATGCAAGCGCCTTGGGACGGCACAAACAGAAACTCGGTATAGCGGTCGTCAGTTTCGAAATTGAATGGCACAACATAACCCGGAATGCGGATCAGCGTGCCGTCAATATCGTCAACCGTATCAAACGTCCCGAACTGAGGCATATAATCGAGGTCTGAGCCTTCCTCGATTTCAGCGCCTGCCGTCACATCAGACAGGCGCGTCGCCTCGGCCTGAAGGCGCATTTCAAGCCGCTCATAGAACTCTTCCTGCTGACGGAAATATTCATCCAGCGCGCCCTCTGGCAGAAGGTCGCTCCACACGATCGGCAGAGGCTGGCCCGCTTCTACATCCCAATACGGAGAACTCTCTTCTTGCAAAGTTTCAGCAGACACCACGGATGAAGCCGGGTCATTCACCTCAGGTGACGCGTTTTGAGGCGCGTCACTGCAAGCCGAGAGGATAAGAAGCGCCGAAACGGGGAAGATGAGTTTCATCATCCCCATGGGCCTTTGCGACGTGCTTCACGCGCCTTAGCCCAGGGTGAGGTGACCGTCTCAGGTTCAGCGACATCAGCTGGCTGGTAGGCGCCGCTCACCTGTCCTTTAAGGCCCATCAACGCTTCAATCCGGTTTTGTGTGGCCGGGTGCGTAGAGAAAAGATTATCGCCCCTCTGGCCCGCCAGCGGGTTCACAATGAAGAGGTGTGCCATGGACTGGTTAGCCTCGGTATTACGATCCGGCATCAGCTCTGCCTGCCCCGAGATTTTGGCGAGCGCGCGCGCGAGCGGCTCAGGATCACCAAGAATTTTAGCGCCCTCACGGTCAGCCTCGTACTCTCGGGCACGGCTGATCGCCATTTGAACTATGGAGGCTGCAATCGGTGCCAGAATGGCGATAGCGATACCGGCAATCAGACCGCCGCGATCACGTCCCCCACCGAAGAACATGGCAAAGTTCGCAAGCAGACCAATCGCACCTGCAATTGTCGCTGTGACGGTCATAGTCAGCGTGTCACGGTTCTTCACGTGGGCAAGTTCGTGCGCCATAACGCCCGCGATCTCGTCACGGTTCAGCATGTTGAGAAGACCCGTTGTTGCGACGACTGCGGCATTTTCAGGGTTCCGGCCGGTTGCGAATGCGTTCGGCTGGTCCATCTCGATGACACAGATTTTCGGCTCAGGTAGGCCTGCGCGTTCGGCAAGACGGCGTACATCTTCAAGATAGGCCGCGACCTTGGCGTTGTTGCGGTAATCCTCAGCGGGCTTCGCGCGATAGCTCCGCAGAACGATCTGATCGGAGTTCCAATAGCTGAAGACATTCAGGCCAATCGCCACAACAAAGGCGATCATCATGCCGGCGACGCCACCGACCAGATAGCCGACCGCGCCAAACAGTGCTGTCATCGCCGCAAGCAGCATAAACGTCTTTGTATGGTTCAGCATGGTCATGCTGCGAGGTCTCCGATTGAACAGGCAAAAAATATGCTCAACCGAAAATGTAGGAAGGGCGCGGCAGGCTGAAAAGTGCCTGCCGCAATAGAACCTTAATTACGCTCAGATGGCGGGCGTACCTGAACCGGTGTCAGATTGCCTGGCACGCCGTCAGGCCGCGCGGTCGCCACCATGCGCTGATAAGCAGGACGTGCCTCAACGCGTTCTTTCCACGCTGCGACTTGCGGGAACTGGTTCACGTCCACCAGATTGAGCTGCGTCGCAACATTCAGCGGGAACCACATGATGATATCGGCCGCGGAGAATTCCGGCCCGCCGAAATAGTCATAATCTTCCAGCCAGTTTTCGGCGTATTGAACCACCGCTTCACTATCCACCAGAGGTGAGCGGCTGGTCGGCGGATTTGTCCGCCATGCACGGTAATCGCTGAACAGGCGCGCAGCGAGCGAGCCTTCAGCGTAATGCAGCCACATCAGATAAGTCGGGTAAAACTCGCTATCGATTGGCGGAGCCAGTTCACCCGGCGCATAGCGCGTGAGGATCGTCTCCATAATCGCGCCGGACTCAACGAGGATCTGATCGCCAATCACAACGGTCGGCACTTGTGGCATTTCATGGCCAAGCGCGCGGACGAGGTTCATGGAAGCCTGCAAATCACCGCGCACATATTCCAGCTCATATGGATAGCCCAGCTCTTCCATCAGCCAGACAATACGTTCCGACCGCCGCCCTTCGAGGTGATAAATAGTGACAGGCGGCAGAGGCATCGCCTCGGCCTCCTGAACAGGCGTATGCGTTGTGGTGTTCACTGAAACGCAAGCCGCAAGCAGGGGCAATGACGCCAGAGCGCCAATCAGTTTTTTCATATTTTCCTCCCGGTTTATGGAAGGACGCTATCTCTGTTCTACGGTGTTAGATAGATGCCATCCGGTGCAGAGAGGCACCGGATGGTTCACATTTTTTTGAACTAAAACCTGAGAGTACAGATTAGCTCACCATACGGAACGTTTTGCGCAGATATTCAACGAATCCCGGGCTGATACCTTCTGCAAGATAATGGTCTGCTGGCAGCGGCCATTTCGGTGAGGTATAATCTGTATCGGCGCGAACCTTCTCAGGGAAGTCGTGCGCGAGAATGGCCGCGCGCCCGATCATCGCAAAGTCACAGCCCGCTTCCAGAACACTGCGAACATGCTCTGCGTCGACGATTTTACCAGCCGTGCCGACTTTCACATTGCCACGCGGCAGATCCATGAAATGCTGCAGGAGTGACTTGTCCTTGAACTCTTCTTCCTCCGGCATTTTGAAGGAATCCCAGAGCGACAGATCGATATAATCAACCTCATCGCGTTTCACGAGTTCGGAGAAGAACTGCTTCATCTCGCCAAGACGCTGACCGAACCGTTCAGGTGAGAAACGCACGCCAATCTGGAAGTCAGGACGACAGGCCTCGCGAATGCCGGTGATCACCTCAAGGATCAGGCGGCAGCGGTTTTCAAAGCTTCCGCCATACAGGTCGTCACGCTGGTTGATTTCCGGCGACAGGAATTGCGCCAAAATATAGCCGTGCGCACCGTGTACTTCGACGCCGTCAAACCCGGCTTTCTCGGCGCGTTTAGCTGCCGTGATAAAGTCGTCGCGTAGCTGTTCGACTTCTTCGGTCCTGAGCGCGCGCGATCCGGTGTCTGCGTCATCAGATGCCCCCACCGGCTGGCCGACAAGCTCCGTCGGGGAGCGAATACCTGCATGGTGAAGCTGAAGTGATGAAACAGCACCGCCAGCGCGCAGACCGTCTGCCAGACGCGTCAGACCTTCAAGGTGCTCATCGCTCCACACGCCAAGCTGGCCGGGAAAGCCCTGACCACTGGCTTGCACATGGGCAGCGCAGGTCATAACCATTCCGAACCCGCCGGTTGCGCGCATGGTCAGCCACTTATACTCATCTTCAGAGAGTACGCCCGTATCATGACTTTGCTGGTTAGTGAGCGGCGCAAGCGCCAGACGGTTTTTCCAGTCCGGTCCACGCGTGAATGAAATTGGCGAGAAAATATCTGCAGCTGTCATAGTTTCCTGTCCCATTTTTTGCCCTGATTTAAGAGCAGTCTGTTACGTGAAGAGCAAGCCAAAACCGCCCTGACTGGACTTCGCGCCACGCGTCTCACATGATCCGGGTGCAAAGCATCAGGCCGCAAGAGCCGGGAGGAAAACATGAGAAAGCTGATCATCACCTTGTTTGCGCTGGCACTGAATCTCAGCGTCAACACGGCTCCTGTTTATGCTCAGGGATCGAACTCTATCAACATTGCGGGGCTGAACTTTTACTGCAACGCCAATAATGGCGTGCGGGTGCCGATTTACTTCACCGAAAACGCATGGCGGGGCGGCGGCGCTATGGCTGGGATTGATCCCTATCGCGGCTTCTACATCGATGTGAGCCCGAACTATCTCTACTCGCTGAACCAGTATGCTGCAGCTTACGTTTTTCTGCATGAATGCGCGCATGTTGCCCTGCCCTTCGGTGTAGGCCTTGCTTCGCCATCGCAGGAAATGAACGCAGATTGCTATGCCATCCGACAGATGCGCAATCTGCGCCTGATCAATAATCGGTATGAGTTCAATGCCGCGGTTTCAGCCGTCGCAAACATGCCGGGCTCACCTGCAGGCCATCTTCCAGGCCCTGCCCGCATTCGGCATCTGGCGCAGTGTATCAGCTTCTGATCAGGCTTTCTCCGCCTGACGAAAGAAGAAGGCACTAAGAAGCCAGATGAGCGCGAAAGCGACCGTCGCAGCAATCACATCCCACGGCCATTTAGCCGCCTCAGAGCCCCAACCGAGCGCCAGCGCGCTACTGCCTATGGCGACCTGCATAATCGCCATAATCAGGAGCGTTTTCTTCATCGCATCAGGGCTGAACCGGCCATAAACGCCGCCGACGACGCCTACGAGAAGTACGACCAGATAGTAGAGATTAGCAGGATTATCAGCGTCGCCGATCAGGCCGACCGAACCACCAGCCCAAAACAGAAGAACCGAGCCAATGATATGAGCGACAAAGCCCAGCCGATAGGTGATCGGACGCTTCAGGCGCATGAAGATCAGGCCCGCAACGCCCAACATGGCGAGCAAAACGCCCGCCACGATAAAATCACCAATCGACCAGTTCATTTAGTTTGTCCTGAAAGACCTATTCCGGAACAGGTGGCCAGACGGTCGCATCTACGAAATCGCAGTCTGCCGGTTCCATTACAGCATCATCCCAGTGAGCGCTGTGTGCGCCTTCTGCCGAGATCACCCAGGGCTCTTCTCCATATTGCGTATCGCCATCGACTTCGGTGACCGCGGTGAAATTGACCACGCCTTCATCATCCAGCTGGCCATCGCTCAGAATGGTTTCAAACGCCGCATAGTAGGCGTTCTCTGCATCATGGATCGTGCCGTAATGACGGCCGGAAAATACACCTGCGATATCCAGCGTGATTTCCAGACCTTCGGTCGAGCTGTCTTCCTGAAGGAAGTAGCAATACTCGCCCTCTGAAAGCGCCGAAATCGCCGTCGTCGCAGCGTCAGAAACTGCCTCGGTGACTTCGCCTGCAGCTTCCGCCACCGGAACCGCTGCTTCAACGGGCGCAGGTGCTGCTTCTACCGGCTCGGCCGTTTCAGACTGCCCGCACGCCGCGAGCACGAGCGCGAAAAGCGCTGGTGAGATAAGATGTTTCATAATTTCCCCTCGTATTCCCATGTCACATTCGCACCAGAGTCTTGTATTTACAAGGCAGGTTTAAGGCAGGCGCTGCGTTCACATGAAGGCTGCACGATCAGTAGATCCCATGCTAACAGGGCGCATGAAGATTTATATTGATGCCGACGCCTGCCCGGTAAAGGATGAGATCTACAAAGTGGCAGAGCGCCATAACGCTCTAGTATTCGTGGTGTCGAACAGTTTTCTGCGCGTTCCCGCCCTGCCCTTTATCACACAGCAAGTGGTTGATGCAGGTCCGGATGAAGCCGACAACTGGATCGCCGAACGCGCAACAAAGGCGGATGTCGTCATTACCAACGACATTCCATTAGCAGAGCGTTGCCTTGAAAATGATGCCCGCGTGCTTCAGCCCACGGGCCGGGCCTATACAAAGTCCAATATCGCTTCAGCAATCGCCACGCGCGCGCTTATGGAACAGCTCCGATCAACGGGCGATCAGTTTGGCGGCGCGCCGCCTTTCAGCCAGCGCGATCGCTCCAAATTCCTCCAGGCCCTGCATGAGGTTTGCGTAAAACTGAAACGTCAGTCCTAGGCGGACTTCTTCAGGCCGGTCAGCTGCTTGTAGCGATCTGCCATCTCCTGCAATTCGCCCGGCGCAAACACATCATCGCGATTGGTAAATCCGTCCGGCGCACGCTCATGTGCAAGTTGCATGCATTGTTCGGGTCCATTCTGGCGATTGGCGCGCACGATCGCGGCTGTTGCAGGCAAACGCTCACGTTCGTATCGAGCGAGGATGGCCGGCACATCACCGCCATCCGAAATGCTCCGGGTCAGTGCATGCGCGTCGATAATGGCCTGTGTCGCCCCATTTGATCCTATCGGATACATTGGATGCGCCGCATCACCCAGAAGCGTTACATGACCGTCGGTCCAGGTGTCGACAGGATCCCGGTCAACCAGAGGAAATTCGTAAATGCCCTGCGCGTTTTGAATGAGGCCTGCCACATCCAGCCATTCAAGATCCCAGTCTTTGAAAACGGGATAGAAGTCGTCCAACTGCCCGGCTCGGTTCCAGTCTTCCCGGTCAAGCAATTCAGCGACTTCAAGCTCCGCGATCCAGTTGATCAGCTGTTTGCCATCTTCGCGGACAGGCGTAATCGGATAGCAGACGAATTTCTCCGACTGATGCCCGGCCATGATCATGCTTGCACCGGAAAGATAAGGCGACGCCCAAGTCACGCCGCGCCAAAGTACGCGCCCAGAATAGCGCGGCAGCCCCTGGTCGGGATACATCTGTTCGCGCGCCACTGAATGAATGCCATCGGCGCATACGAGCATCTCGGAGCTCACATCTACAGTCGTTCCGTCTGCGCAGGTAAATGTTGCAACGCCCTGTCCATCCTCCGTCCGAAACGATTGCAGACGGTGCCCTGTTACGACGCGATCTTCGCCGAGCCGGGATTTGACCGCTGCGAGCAATTTCATCTGCAGATCACCACGACCAAGCGATATCTGAGGCGTTTCAAACCCTGCATATCGCCCACGTTTTTCTGTCCAGATGTGCTGACCGTGTCGATTAAAGTAAGACAGCTCCCGGGTCGCCACACCACAATCAAGAAGCGCTTCAACCACGCCATATGGCTGCAATAGAACAGACGCATGCGGCAATAGATTGATGCCAACGCCGAGAGGCTGGATCGTTTCCGTTCCCTCATAGACCATAACGTCATGGCCCGCCTCATGCAGCGCGAGCGCCGCAGCCAGCCCGCCCATTCCGGCGCCAACGATATTTATCTTCACGACAGGCACTCCCCGATATCTTATGTTTTGCCTGTTTATGGCTCGCCCGAGCCAAGCGGCGCAAGCGCAAAGCGTGGCGACGACCGGATTTGAACGCATTAAGTTCCGGCTTGATCTTGCAGACCATAATCTGTCACCCTGCCCGCAAGAATGGACGGTGATACCGTCATCAAGGGAGGTTTTCAGTGAAACAATATACAGGATGGACACGCGCCCTGGCAGGGTTCGGAGCGTTGGCACTCGCTTCATGCAGCGGCGATGCCCCCACTCACGAGGCCGCTATTGAGCCACAGGCTGTCTTTTTTCCAACCGAAAATGACACCGGTATCAGCCCGGATACACCGCTTCGTATTACGTTTCCGGATCCGATCGCACTGTCATCCATCGGGCACATAAGAATTACGAATGCAAACACAGGTATTTTAATAGACAGTATTTATATGTCTGTTCCGTTCGGCCCATTCCCGGACGGGCGTATGTCAGGCGCAACTCAGGAAGACAGAGTCCGCCTTGGCCGAGAGTCGGTCATGTCGGACTATCAGGTCAATACGCTTCAGGGTGTCGACTTTCACTACCATCCCGTGCTCGCCAGAGACACGACGGCGATCATAACCCCACACAACGGCGCGCTCGACTACGGACAGACCTACTCCATTCGTGTGGATGGAGAGGTTTTCGGGATCGAAAATCAGGATTTTGAATGGGGCTTCACGACACGCGATGCCCCGCCCGACGCCAATACAAGTCGCGTGACTGTCGCAGATGACGGGTCCGGTGACTTTGTAACGGTTCAAGGCGCTCTCGACTTTGCACCCGCAGAAAGCGCTGAACCCTTTGAAATATTCATCCGCAACGGGCGCTATGACGAGCTGGTTTTCCTGAACGGGAAGTCGAACATCATTCTGCGCGGCGAGAGCCGTGACGGCGTTGTCGTGCGCTATCCGAATAATTCCGCCTTTAACCCGCCGCGTGGCAATCCTTCCCGCCGCCCTGCCTTTCAACTCCATGAAGTGAGCGACATCCAGCTATCGGATTTCACCATTCAGAACGATTTCATTGGGCAGGCAGAAGCGCTGCTGGTGCGCGGCGACCGCGTCATTATCGATAACATGCAGCTCAATGGCTCTGGCGATGCGCTCACCACATATGGCTCCATCTATATGCAGGATTCAGAGCTGGTCGGGGACGGCGACACCATTCTTGGTTACGCGACACTGTTTTGCCTGCGCTGTACGATCAAATCGGTCGGCCCTTTCACATGGACGCGTACGCCTGAAGGCCAGCATGGCAACATCTTTGTGGATTCAGAGATGATCTATCTCGACCAGCCCCTGCCCTGGTCTGTGACCGAGGACAATCCGGAAGGCCAGAAAACACGCGGCGTGCTGGCCCGCCTGCCATTTAATGGTCCACGAGAAGGCCCGCGTCACGAACGGTCGAACTTTCCGTTTGCCGAAATGGTTCTGATCAACACGCGCACGGACGGTATTACACCAGAAGGCTGGGGGCCGGTTGAGGAAGAGCATGCTGAATTCAGCTGGGAGAATATCCATCTCTGGGAATTCAACACCATGGATATGGAGGGAAATCCGGTCGACATGTCAGAGCGCCATCCTCTTGTTCACATGCTCGATACAGAAACGGATGCTGAGCTAATCGCTAGCTATTCAGACCCGACCTTCATTCTCAATGGCTGGACACCCGAAGTGAAATAGACAGCGCACTTTAATCCGAGGGGCTTGCGCGCAAGCCGGTCGGCGTGGAACGCTCCTTCAATGCTGGAGGCAACTGCCTGCGGCCAACAGACAACCGGGAAGGAAAGTTGACATGAAGGCTATCAAAACTGCGCTAATCGCAGCATCGGTGCTTGGCCTTACGGGCGCAGCGCACGCAGATGAAGTCTGGTCATCTGATGAAGGCAATATCGTCTTTCTGTCCGAGCTGGAAACAGGTGAAGCCATTATCGGCGCGCCTGTTGGCAACACGATGATCCGCATGATCTTCCAGGGCCTTGCCGGAAATTATGACAATCGGAGCATGCATGATGGCGTCTGGATCGGCTCCTCTTCATTCGGCACCGAACCATGCGGCATCTCCGTTCAGGATCCTGAAACAGGTGAAACCTCTGCCTATTGGGGCCGCGCGCAAATGATCTTCACCTCTACCGGCTATCCGTCGGATATCGTACTCACAGCCGGTGTCTGTTTTGGTGATCCTGAAGAAATGCTGTTTGGCGAAGCGCTGAACCAGTAAGCGCCATCAAACTGCGTAGCGTGGCCAATGCTCCATATCGGATGGACGTACACCGCGTGCCCATGCTGCCCTGCCGACAATAAACTGCTCTTCAGGCGCGTCTGTCATTGTCAAACCGGCAGCTGCGAAAGCGGTCCGGATTTTCTGTCGTGCAGCAGCATCAAGAACAGGCACATGGTCGGCTTCGCTGGCCGGGACTGGTAGCAAGCCGCCATTGCCGCCGCCAAGCCATGAGTAGTATTTATTATGCTGCCATGGGTGCGCACCGGCACGAATGACTTCGGACTGCAGCTGGAAAAAAGCATCGTGCACGGGCTGAATACGCTCAGCCGCCGCGTTGATCCGCGCCATATCCCGGCTCGCGCAGGCGTTCAGCAAATCGTTTCCAAGCTGCTCAGTCGGCGTTTGAACTGCCTCGCCATTCCATTGGCCACTCCACTGAATGCGGTAATGCTGCGAAAGCAGAGGAACGAAGTCGAGGTTCACAGGCGCCATGAGAAGGCGGTCTGCCAGACGGTCACACATTTGCAGAGTTGATGTCAGTGTCACCGGCTGTGAAATCTTTACAGATGCAACGTTCCCGAGGTCCGCGACACGGTCAAACACATCCAGAGGCTGACCTGCTGGCCCGAGATGCGGGAAGTTACGCCCGCGGTTGAGCGCTGCATAAAGCATGATCGGAAGATCAGTCGACTGAATACGTTGCGCCATAGACGCGTAGAGATCTTCTGCTGAAATATCAGTCGTATACCGGGACGCAAGCAGAACCATATCCACCCCCAGCGCTTCGAGCCGGTTCAGCAACGCGATGTCCGCTTCGGGCGTCGTGTTGTAAACAATCCCATGCACGGGAATGCGTCCGCGCGCCTCATCGAGGATAATTCGGTGATATTGCTCCCAGCGCGGATCTTCCTGCAGCGTCCAGTTGACCAGAGGCAGCGTGCCGGAAAACCCCATCGCGATAGCATGATTGACGTCATGCCGGATGCCTTCTTCGTCAAGCGTATGTCCATCGGCCTGAAACGTCGGAAGAAAGAGGTTCAGCAGACCTTTCAGATTGTCGTGAGCCCATCGGCGCTGCGGCGTTGACGCATCTGTTTCGGTGAAACCATAGGATTCATCTGACGAAGGCGTTGCGGATGCTGCGCCTGCAACGAAGAGCGGCGCGGTCGCAGAAAGGCCTGCCACCTGCATCAAACGTCGACGATTCACGAGATTTTGGCCACCTGTTTCAGACTGTGATTGCATGAATGAAGCGCTCCCTGATATTTTGGGAGAGCCTGCTACACCAAACTCGCAATAGCAAGAGGCGTGAAACACTGTTTTAGAATACAGAAACTTCGGGAGTCGTCGTCTGCACGGCCTGAAGGCTCGGCGCGATGCCGCGGTCATTCACGCGGAACCAGCCAGCAATGGAATAGCGGTCACGCATGGCTGGCAGGACTTCATGCGGGATATCTTCGCTCAGAAAAATAACCAGCGTGCCGAGCTCCCGCAGAACCAGCTCCACAGCATCTTTGGCATCCTCGCGATCAAAGATTGCAAGCGCGCCGCCATCGCTCTCATTCCAGTTCTCATTCAGATAAAAGACTGTTGAGAGCACACGGTTACGCGCACCTTTGAATGAATCCATATGGCGTTTGTAGAACGCGCCCGGCTCATACACGGCAAAATGGGCTTCGTATGAAAACAGGCCGAGATATAGCGCCTCGTTCACCGCCAGACGGACCGTTTCCATAACGTCCAGATAGCGTGCCTGAATCTCTTCGTCACGACTTAGCCAACGGGTTTTATCGCGGCGAATTTCAGATTTGATGGCGTGATCGCCCGCACGCCCGATGCCGGCCCGCTCAAGCATGGCTTCGCTATGGAGCGTTTCAGCTTCAACGCGCAAAGCACGTGATAACTCAGGCGGCACGACGGTACGGGTTACAACCCATCCAGTGTCCGCCAGCTGGTTGATCCAGTTCCACCCCTGAGGCGGGACCAGCAATTCGGCTGTGTTCAAACGCGTAAGGCCCAAACAAACAAAAGGTCCGCGCCGATACACCCACTCCGTGCACCTCGCAAGAAAAAATCCCCATAGTTACCCGAAAGTGCGGACTTAAAGCGCGCCATTGCCGCTCTATCTTTATGTTTGCGTCACAGGACGGAAAGGACAGATTATGACTAAATTTACGCGTACACTTCTCGCGTCTGCAGTTGCGGGTGCAGCATTCCTTCTTCCAGCTCAGGCTGAGGTCGTTTCATATCAGGCAGAGCCTACACACTCATATGTCCGCGCGACATATACGCACCTTGGCCTCTCACATCAGGGCCTCGAATTTCCTGCAATCAGCGGCACATTCGACATCGATCTGGAAGATCCGGAAGCGTCAGTAATCGACGTCACGATCGACATGCTTGAGCTCGACACAAACACGGGCGGTGAAGAGTTTTACACGCACCTCTCCAGCAGCGACTTCTTCAACTTCGAAGAGTTTGCAACGGCACACTTTGTTGCGACTGAACTGAGCGTCAGCGAAGAAGACGACACAAAGGGCACAATGACTGGTGACCTGACCATTCACGGCGTCACACAGCCAGTTACGTTTGACGTCACACTGAACTTCCAGGGCGACCACCCGATGATGGGCGTTCCGGCACTTGGTGTTTCCGCAAGCGGTGAAATCCTTCGCTCAGACTTTGGTGTAGGCGCTTATACGCCATACGTTTCTGACGAAGTTGAACTGAACATCCAGCTCGAACTCATCGTTCCAGCGGAATAAGATATCAGTCCGGGCGGGGACCAGTCCCGCCCGGACCGCTCTCCTCTACCCGTCAGCCATTCGACTATTCGTCGAAAAGCTGAGTCGCGTAGGTAGGAAGCTGGTTGGCAATATTGAGGGACTGAACACGCAAATCGCGTTTGGTCTGCTCGGCCTGAAGTTTTGCAGACTCTCTGCCGAGGTCGGCATCGACCAGTGTTCCAAGATTATTGCTCAGGACATCCGCCGTCTTCATGACAAGCGTGCGCATCGTATCAATCGTACGGATGCGTCCTCCCAGAGTGTTCATGACTTCATGGTGCTTTTCGAGCGTCGACTCGATGCGCGACAAGGAATCCTTTGCGTCCTGTAGCGGATCAATCACCATGCTTGGGATCATATCCGTATCAGCGCCGCCAGGCTTCAGATCGTATCCCGGAACAGAGATTTCCTTGCCCCCCTTCACATCCGTGATCGGACGCATGTTCGACGTGCTTCCGTCGATCAGATTGAAGTCATTAAAGCCGGCATTGTTGATTATGGTATCGATCTGGTCTCGGAGCTTTATGAAATCCTCGTTGAGGATACCGCGGCTTCGATCATCCAGCCCCGGATCAGCCGCTGCCAGCGCCTTTTCCTTCATTTCCATGATGAGGTCGGTCAGCGCCTCCGTCGCCGTCAGCGCAACATCGCCAACCGCGACCGAAAGATCGAGAGAATCCCGCACGACGCCGAGGCCGGAGATATCAGCCCGTAGCGTCTGTGCCATGGCGTAAATGGCACCATTGTCCTTGGCGCCATTCACCTTGCGCCCGGTATTCATCCGGCTTTCAACAGTCTGCAAATCCCTGTCGGATTTGTTCAGGCTGCGAACCGTCGTCATGGAGCTCGAATTGGTATTCACGCTGATCGGCATATCGGCACGTTACCTTCCTGGTCTTTTTTCGCGCCGGCCGGTTTTTTATGTGGCTCATGTGACGCTTTTACAGCGTACACTACCTTTCATTATTGAATGTCCGTTTGAATCCTTCTGCCAAAATCAGCACAGTTCAAAAGGTAAATGTTAGGGTTAATCAAACCCGACAAACACCGCAGCATCATCAACAGATTTCCGGCGCGAAACGACCGCATTTGCAGGGAAGGTTTCATCCGGCCAGCCCATAGCAATGGCCATCATGATGACCTGATCATCCGGAATGCCTGCTTCTTCGCGCACGACAGGGCTTTGCATAATGCCCTGCGAATTGATCACGCAGCCAAGCCCACGCGACCATGCCGCATTCACAATGCCATTACAGACTGCGCCGCAGTCAAACGTGGTGATGTCATTTCCCTCAACCTCTTTGTCAAAGGTGATGATGACGGAGACCGGCGCATCAAACTGGCGGAAGCCGCGCAGCACCCAATCCATCCGTTTTTCCTTGTCATGGCGCTCAATGCCCATGGCTTCGAACAACTGGACAGCAATCTCGACCTGACGGTCACGGTGCACGCCCTGATATTTGTCGCCACCACGGAATTCACGGCTGTCAGGCACACCCGCCATATTGCGCTCGACATTGCCTTTACGAATGCGGTTCAGAACGTCGCCGCCAATCACATAGAAATGCCATGGCTGGGTATTCATTGAGGATGGCGCGCGAATAGCGAGCTCCAGAACCTCTTTAATCACCTCTTTCGGAACGGGCTTATCAAGATATCCGCGAATGCTGCGGCGACCGTTGATGACCTCATCATATTCCATGTTTCTTCCCCGTGGCTTTGTTTGAGCGAAGTCTGAGCACGGGTGACACAAATTTCCAATCCTTCCCCTAACGTCAGGTCGCAATTGATTTTAGATCGTGTCAAAACGCTCCTAAGTTTCGAACTGATCTTTTCAAGTAAAGTGTAGTCAGATACACCAAAGCCAAATGGACGCCGGAACAACCGGCACACAACTCAGCTCACGCCTGTGAGTAAGGACCTGGAAACGCCCAAATGACGTCTTTTGAATTCAACACCACCCGTTCCATCATCAATGAGCCGGACTCGATCAAACGCCTTGGCGAGATTTGCACACGCCTCGGCTTTGAACGCCCGCTGGTGGTGACAGATCCGGGTATTGTGAAGGCAGGCCTTCTTGAGAAGCTGACTGCGTCTCTTGACGCCTCCGGCACGTCATACGCTCTCTATACCGACATCGTAGCGGACCCGCCGGTCGAGACAATCATGGCAACGCTGGAAGCTGCCAAAGCGCATAATGCGGACGGCATTATCGGCTTTGGTGGTGGCTCATCCATGGATGCCGCAAAGATTGCTGCCCTTCTTCTTCGTTCAGATGAAAAGCTCGAAGACATTTACGGCGTCGGCATGGCGAAGGGCGAGCGCGCGCCGCTTATCCTGATCCCGACGACTGCAGGCACAGGCTCTGAAGTGACAGCTGTTGCCATCGTAACCACCGGCCCGAACACAAAAGCAGGTGTAGTTGCGAACCAGCTCTATCCGGATGTGGCCCTTCTCGATGCGGAACTCACGCTCGGCCTGCCGCCAATCGTGACCGCGGCCACCGGCGTTGATGCGATGGTCCACGCGATTGAAGCTTACACATCAATTCACCTCAAAAACCCGTATTCAGACATGCTCGCCCAGAAGGCGCTCGAGCTTCTGTCCAAGAACCTGAAACCGGTCATCGCAGACGGTTCAAACCTCGCCGCACGCCAGAACATGCTGTTCGGCGCGTGCCTCGCAGGACAGGCTTTTGCTAATGCGCCCGTGGCTGCCGTACACGCCCTCGCCTATCCGCTGGGCGCGCGCTACCACATTGCGCATGGCACATCGAACGCGCTGCTTCTGCCGCACGTTCTGCGCTTCAATGCACCAAATGCCGCAAGCCTCTATGCTGAACTCGCGCCGATCTGTTTTGACAATGTCCCGACAGGCTCTGACGAAAAGACTGCGCTCTGGTTCGCTGACCAGCTTGAACAGCTGAGCCTTGATGTCGGCCTGCCGCCTCGCATGCGAGATGCTGGTGTTCTGGCAAATGACCTCGATCTGCTCGCAGAAGAAGCCATGGGCCAGACACGACTTCTGAAGAACAATCCGCGCGAAGTGACACAAAGTGATGCGCGCGACATCTACGAAGCGGCTTACTAAAATAATACGGGAACAATGGGCGCTGCACAGCGTCCATTGAAAACCTCACACTATTCCGAATACGGGACTCAGGGAGAATTTCAGGGATGACGGACCACAAGCTTTCCGATCCGGCACTTCTGTGCACGAAAGCCTATATCAACGGCAAATGGACTGACGCGGCAGACGGCTCGACTTTCAATGTCGACAACCCTGCAAACGGCGAACTGATTGCCGAAGTCGCCTATTGCGGCGAAGCGGAAACCAAAGCTGCTATTGAAGCTGCTGAAGCTGCGCGACCTGCATGGGCTGCCAAGACACCTAAAGAGCGCGCAAAACATCTGCGCGACCTCTTCAATCTGATGATGGCCAATCAGGATGATCTCGGCCGTATCCTCACGCTTGAACAAGGCAAGCCGCTTGTCGAAGCAAAGGGCGAGATTGCTTACGGCGCGAACTATGTTGAATGGTTCGCTGAGGAAGCAAAACGCGTCTATGGCGAGGTGATGACGCAGCCGTCTCCGGACAAGCGCGTTGTTGTGATCCGTCAGCCGGTCGGCGTTGCCGCGCTTATCACGCCGTGGAACTTCCCGAACGCAATGCTGACACGCAAGATCGCGCCAGCGCTTGCTACAGGCTGCACAGTCGTTTGCAAACCAGCATCGGAAACGCCACTGTCCGCGCTGGCAATTGCCGAGCTGTGTGATCGCGCAGGTATCCCGCCCGGTGTTGTGAACATTGTTTGCGGCAATACACGCGCAATCGGCGGCGAACTGACCTCTAACCCGAGCGTCAAAAAGCTTTCCTTCACCGGCTCCACCGAAGTCGGCAAAATGCTGACCGAGCAGTGCTCCGGCACGCTGAAGCGTCTCTCCATGGAGCTTGGTGGCAACGCGCCTTTCATCATCTTTGACGACGCAGACCTCGACCTGGCGATCAAAGGCGTCATGGCGTCCAAATTCCGTAACGCTGGCCAGACCTGCGTCTGCACGAACCGTATTCTCGTCCATGAGGACGTGAAGGATGCCTTCGTTGAGAAGCTCCTTGCAGCCACCAACGCGCTCAAAGTCGGCAATGGCCTGGATGATGGTGTCGACCTTGGCCCGCTCGTCTCAGTCAAAGCCCGCAAGACGGTTGAAGAGTTTGTAGCTGATGCTGTCGAGAAAGGCGCAAAAGTTCATGAAGGCCCGTCTACGCCAAACGGCGAATGCTATTCGCGTCCGCTGGTTCTGACAGAAGCGACCCGCGAGATGCGCGTCTTCTCTGAAGAGATTTTCGGGCCTGTTGCGCCGGTCTTCACCTTCAAGACGGATGAAGAAGCCATTGCTATGGCGAATGACACAGAGTTTGGCCTCGCATCCTACTTCTACTCCAAAGATGTTGCGCGCTGCTGGCGTGTAGCCGAGGCGCTGGAATACGGCATGGTCGGTATCAATGAGGGCATCATCTCAAACGAGATGGCTCCGTTCGGCGGCGTGAAGGAATCCGGTCAGGGCCGTGAAGGCTCACACCACGGTCTCGACGATTATCTGGAAATCAAATCGCTCACATTTGGCGGCATCTGATCCCGCATCGACACGCATAGAAACGCCCGTCAGGAAACTGGCGGGCTTTTTCTTATCCAAGCGCACCTGTCTCCGAGATCATCGCCGTCACCGACATGAGCGCTTCGATGATCTGACGGCGTTTTTCAGGGGAGTATCGCTCGACAGGGCCGGAAATGCCGATCGCACCAAGCACACGCCGATCTTCATCGAGGATCGGTACGGCAATCGAGAATATCCCCTGCTTCCAGTCAGGATCGGCCTCGAAATAGCCTGCAAGGCGGACCGATGGTAGGCCGGACAGCACATCATCACGTACGATTTTTGTATCGGAGCGCAGCGGCACCACTGCTAGAGACCGGTCGTACAGACCTTCAGGGTCCTCATGAAAGGCAAGCATGACCCGTCCGGCGGCAGAGGCAGGAACGGGCAAGCGCGAACCGGGGCGGCTGGAAAAGCGGATCGGGCGCGGCGAGATGAGCTTCTCCACCACCAGCACGCTATCACCATCCAGAACGTAAAGGTTCACCGTCTCGCCCAGCTCGCTTTGAAGCTTATGGAAGTATGGCGCAGCCGCTTTGCGCACGGGATGGCCAGCCAGCACTTTGGAGCCCAGTTCGAACAGTTTCAGGCTCGGCTGATACATGCCTGTTTCGGCGTCCTGCACCGCATAATTGGACGCAACGAGGGTCGCCAGTGTGCGATGGGCATTGCTCTTCTGCAGCCCCAGATCCTGCGCCAGCGTCGACAGCCTGACCGGCCCCGATGCCTGCACCAGATACTCCAACACCCGCAAACCCTTTTCCAGAGTTGAGTCCATTCCCCGAAATACCTCATTCAATTGACAGGACCGCTTGCCGCGACCATCAAGTCGGCTTGTTATCTGGTCAAAGTGTCGGGGGAGTTTGCGTGAGCGTCAATTGGGAAATGCCGAAGGGCGAAGAGGTCGAAGGCTCAACTGAAAAAGTCATCGGCATATCCGCAGGCCCGATTGGCTGGATCGTGATCAACAATCCTGCCCGCCGCAACGCTATGTCCCGCGCCATGTGGGAAACAGTGCCCATGCTTCTGGATACGCTCTGCGCTCTCCCAGATACGCGCCTGATTGTTGTAACCGGCGCCGGAAGCAAAGCCTTCATTTCCGGCGCGGACATTTCCGAGTTTGAAAAGCAGCGCGCCTCACTTGAGGCCAACAAGGCCTATGACGAAGCCGCGGGTGCGGCCTTTGGCGCGTTCGCGGACTGCATTCTGCCGACCATCGCCATGGTTCGCGGCGCGTGTATTGGCGGCGGGCTGGCAACCGCAATCAGCTGCGACATCCGCATCGCCACCGACACGTCCATTTTCGGCATCCCCGCAGCCAAGCTAGGTGTTGGTTATCAGTTTGATGGCATTCAGCGCCTCATGTCGATCATCGGACCAGCACGGACCAAACAGCTCATGTACACAGCTGAATTCTACAAAGCCGAGCGCGCCGTTGCTATGGGTCTCATCGACGAAGCCATGGAGGCTGAAGCACTTGAGCCGCGCCTTTACGAGCTTGCAGGCATGATCGCCGCCAATGCGCCGCTCAGTATTCGGGCCGCAAAACTCGCCGTCGATGAAGCCGTCAAAGACCCTGACCTTCGAAACACGGCGAAAGTTCAGGCCGCGATTGATGCGGCGTGGAGCAGTGGTGACGTCAAAGAAGGTCACCGCGCTTTCCTCGAGAAAAGAAAAGCGAATTTCACCGGCAAATAGAGGGCGCTCACTCGGCAGTCAGACTGGTCAGAACCGATGCAATCTCTTGCCCCGATTTATCGAGAATCGGGAAAGACTTGCTACGCAGAGACGGTGAGATAAGGTTAACCTCCCCACTCACAAGTTTCTGGTGACTGTTTTATGGCCCTCTTCAAACAACTGATTTTATCCGGCGTCATGGCGAGCGCATTTGCGCTGCCATCCATGGCACAGACTTCGTCCGCCGCGGGCGGCCAGTCCGGCTATGACGAAACGCTCGAAGCGATCTCCCCGACTGACGAGCCTGTGCGCGTTGGCCTTGCAGGCGAAGATCCGGCTGATATCGGCCGCTACATTCTGGCAGCCAATGGCGGCGTTGGCGGCGGCTCGCTGTCTCCGGATGGCGAAACGATCGCCTTCTCATGGTCCATCACAGGCGAGCGCCAGCTCTGGACGATACCTGCAACAGGCGGCCAGCCTACACGCCTGACATACGGCAATGGCATTTCCTTCTATCGCTGGGCACCGGATGGCGAACACCTGATCTATGGCGCAGACAATGACGGTGACGAGCAGGAAGCCTACTTTCTGATCTCTGCAGACGGCACGAGCGAGGAAATTATCTTCCCTGCACAGCCGGGCGCCTTCCGCACATTTGGTGACTTCCTGCCGGAAGGTGATGGCATCATCTACACCTCTACGGCGCGCACCAACCTTCACTTCGATATTTACAAGGCAGCTATCCCAAATGGCGAGCCTGAAATGATCTATGAAGGCGAGTTCGGCGTTTATGTCGGCGCTGTGTCTCCGGACGGCAAATATGTGAACTTCTCGACCACTGTCGGCGAGGATTCTAACAACCTCTATATGCTCGACATCGAATCCGGCGACGTCACGACAATTTCGGAGCCAGAACGCCGTGCGTCTCAGGGCGGCATCACCTGGAAAGACGATTCCTCAGGCTTCTACTTCGTCAGCAATATGGAACGCGAATATCAGGCGATCCAATACTATGACGTCGAGTCCGGCTTCACGTCGATGATCGCATCTGACGATCAGGCCGATATGGGCAGCCTGCGCCTTTGTGGTGCGGACGATCGTTACCTCGCATGGACCCGCAATGTTGGCGGCTACTCCGTGATCCATGTGGAAGACCGCGTCGAAGACACAATGCTGGACGTGCCGGAACTTCCCGAGGGCGCTTACGGCCTCTCCTGTAACGAAGAAGATCCGCGTATTGTGATCGGCGTAAACGGCTGGCGCACACCGGGCAGCTTTGTGACATGGGACCTCGATACAGGCGAAGTGCATGACACATTTATCGCGCCTATGGCTGGTCTCGATCCGGAACGCCTCGTTCGCCCTGAAGATGTGCGCATCACCGCGCGCGACGGCGTTGAACTTCAAGGTCTGTTCTACCTGCCAGACGATGCCTCTTACACGGGCGAAGGCCTTCCACCGGTCGTCTTCTTTGTACATGGTGGCCCGACAAGCCAGTCCCGCCCGACCTTTGATGCGAACACGCAATATCTGGTCGATCAGGGCTTTGCTGTCTTTGAACCGAATATCCGCGGCTCAACCGGTTTCGGCCACACATATGTGACGCTGGACGACCGTGAGAACCGTCTTGAGTCCATCGCCGACCTTGTCGATATGCTGGACTGGCTTCGTGAAGATGGCCGCGTTGATGCAGACCGCGCTGCGGTTGTTGGTGGCTCTTATGGTGGCTATGCGGTGAACGCTGCGGTTGCCAACTTCCCTGGCAATTTCGCAGCAGGTGTGTCCCTCTTCGGTGTTGCCGACTGGGTCACAGCACTTGAAGTTGCGTCTCCGGGCCTCAAAGCGTCTGACCGTATCGAGTATGGTGACATCACTGAGGATTACTGGCGTGAGTACTACACGGAGAACTCTCCGATCCGTCAGGCTGACCAGATCGACGTGCCAATGCTCTACTCACACGGCGCACGTGACCCGCGTATCGACATCTATGAGACTGAGGTGATGGTCCGCACTATTCGCGAAAACGGTGTGCGCGCTGACTATATCCGCTTCCTCGATGAGGGACATGGCTGGCGGAAGCTGTCCAACCAGCTCTTCTATGCCCGCGCGCAGGCAGAATTCCTTGCCGACGTTCTGGACATGGAAATTGGCGAATAATCGCCAACCTGAAATCTGAAAACAGCGAAACGCCGGGAGCCTAGCTCTCGGCGTTTTCGTCTTCTACCGGCATCTCACCGACCGGCCATACGACGGCGCGCGCGTAGAGTGTCGAGTCAGGGCCGTTAAATGCATCGGTGACGACGTGAATGCGGATATACTGCTCGCCTTCCATACCATCGGTATTGATCGAGATTTTGATCTCACCCAATTCGTTGCCCGGCACGGGTTCTGGAGAAATGCGGACGGAGACGCCTGAAGTCTGCGAATAACCGCGCTGAACGCTGAGCGGGCCAAAGCCATTGTTGAGGAAGAGGTAGGTGTGTTCCAGAATACTACCTTGCTCGACATCGCCGAAATTGACACTCGCCGCATCAAAGCCGATCACGCCTTTATCGTCTGGTGCGCGGATCGCGTAGGCTTCAACCATTTCCTCAGTTTCAACCGCCGCTTCGGCTTCAGCCATAGCTTCAGCCGGGTCTACCGTTTCGATCTGCTCCTCAGGCGCAGCATCCTCATCGCTTGCAACTGACACAGGGGCAATGGCCAGAGTCGCAAACGCAAGGCAGGACAGGCGTAAGGTCGCAAAACTCATCTAAATTCTCCGCTATTCGCTTCAGGCTGAAACACTTTCCGCAGAGAGTGCAATTCCGTTACCAGTTTTGAAAGAGATGATTGCAGTTACAGAATCGGCTAGCAAAGGCTCATGTCCAAGCTCTATTTCACCTACTCGGCGATGAATGCCGGCAAGTCGGCAATCCTGCTGCAGGCAGCCTATAACTACGGCGAACGCGGCATGTCGGTAATGCTCTGGACATCCGGTCATCATGGTTCAGAAAATGCTGCAACCGGCAAGATCGAATCCCGTATCGGGCTTGAGGCAGAGGCACACCTGTTCCGAAGCGAGACAGACCTTTACAGCGCCATCTCCAAACGGGCCGAAAGCGCCCCGCTGCATGCCATCTTTGTGGATGAAGCGCAGTTCCTGAACGAGGAACAGGTCTGGCAGCTGGCGCGTGTAGGCGACGAGCTGCGCCTGCCAGTGCTTTGCTATGGCCTGCGCACAGATTTTCAGGGCGAGTTGTTCGAAGGCGCAGCGGCCCTGCTCGCGATTGCGGACGATCTGCGCGAGGCGCGTACGATCTGTCATTGCGGACGCAAAGCCACGATGACGGCACGCCTGGACGAGAACGGCAATGCTATTCGTGAAGGCGATCAGGTGAGCGTTGCTAAAGGCATTTACGTTTCGCTCTGCCGTCAGCACTGGAACGAAAAAGTGCGGGGCGTAACCGGATAAAAACCTCACCGGTTCCGGGGATAGGTCAAATCCGGCATTCATGTGTATTCTATCGGCAAAGGAATACTTCGGGAGAACGCCAAATGGGAATGAACCTTTCACGCATCGCTTTGCTGGCTGCGATACTGGCCATGGGGTTTTCCACACCAGCAAATGCTGATGACGACTATAATGTCTGGGACTATTTCGCGCCCGGCTATTATTTAGAAGCCGATGATGCGGGCAACATCGACTGCGAGCGCCCCGAAGGCACGAACTGGATATATCTGCATCCTGAGCGCCGCGAAGAGGCAACCATTCCAGGAGTATTTTCAACCTTTGAAGGCTGGATGGCATTCAACCTCAATGGTCGAGAGGAAGACTATTTTCTCGAGAGTTTGGGGGGTTATGGCTTCGATCTGGATGAGGCACAGATTGATATGATCCATAACTTCTTTGACAGTTTGAGCCATGCATCAGCGCGCGGGCTCGGTCTATCATGCGGTGGCCTTGGCTACACGACAGGCGGCGTCGCCAACCTTCAATTTGGCTGGCATATCGAAACGGGCGACGTCCATGTTCTATCGCTCGACTTTGAAGACTATGGCCGCACGCGCGACATTGTTCTGCGGGGCGAGGACAACATGAAATCAGGAAACGATCTGGAAGGACGTCCGTTGCGACCATTCATCCATTGTGGAACTGAGTAATCAGTCAATCTCTTCGCGGATGAGGCGTGTTGATAGCGGTCGGTCTGCCTCACCGCTGACCGCAAACACAGCTTCATATCCTGCGCTGCGAACGCCCTGATCGAGCGCAGAGCTGACGCGCGCTTCATCGCTCAGAAATTCTGTCAGGCCGATCAGCCCCGCATCACGGGTCCCTGCCATAATCCAGATGAGGTTACCGCCTTCGCCCGCCTGAACGGAGAAGAGCGCAAAGTCACGATATGCAAGATCCTCAGCGGCGTTCTGAAAGGCGTCACTGGTAAAGTCGGTCTCGTCTTCTGTATCCAGGATTTCGTCGAATGTCCGGCCGAGTTGGAAGCGCGAAGACTGCAGTGCAGGCGCCTGCAGCGGACCGAGGCCGCTGGTAAGGCCAATATAGACGATGTCTGCCTCGGCGATTTGCTCTTCCGTCAGCTCCGACGCCATGACGATTTGCGGCGACCGACTGACCAGGAGTGGAGACACCACATTCAGCGCATAAGCGGTGGACGTTGGCAGATAGCCGAGCGAGACATCCACATAAGTCCCCATCAGTTCGGGCTCACTTAACAGAAGGTCTGTCAGATCACGCGAGGAATTGATCTCGAAGTCGCGAATTAAGCGGTCGAGGAACAGACCATCCTGATACTCGCCGAAGATGTAATAGTCACCAAGCGCAATCAGTAGAGGCCTCGAGCGATCAGCCAGCTGCGACCATACGGGAGAGGCTTCCAGACGCGTCGCACCTCGATCTCCTCGCAGCAGGAACACGCCCTGAACCAGAATCACGACAAGACACACAGCCAGCACGTCCCATAACCAGCGAGAATGAGCAGCTTGAGCGGGCATGACGCCTGCCTCAGCAACCGGTACTGCCTGCTCTAATACGAAGGCGTAATCTCCGCGTGGCAGAATAAGCTGGCCGTGGCCGGCATCGCCCTCACGCAGGTAAAACTCTTCCAGCTTTTTTCGCAGGCGGTGAATGTAGACGCGAATGCTGGCGTCTTCGGCATCAAGCTGAACGCTTCGCCTGAATACGTCGGCCGCTATTTCAGCTTCCTTGGGCGGCCTGCCCTCAAGTGTACGCTTTGCCACATACTCGAACAGATCGACGAGACGGCCGCGACGCCCGATGACGACGGACGCACGCACGCGATCAATTTCGGCTTTCAGCTCCGCAGACACTTTCACATCCTCCCGACGCGCTTCCCTCAAGGGCTTCTTGTATAGCGCACTATCCTAAATCGAAGGATATGCGCGCTCTGTCCAGCCTGTTTCTCGTCACTAGCGTATTCGGCTCTGTTCGGAACGCAGATTGCACGTGTCAGGGGAAAGAAGGACTTTTCCGATGAATGCACGTCTCTCAGAGCTATTTGCGACCCGAATTGATACAGTTTCCGATCTGGAACAGCTGGAATTCCAGTCTGGACAGGTCTGGACGGTACAGGGCGGCCGGTATGATGGCCTCCAGATTCTCGTTGTTAAGACAGAACGTCATCCGACCATGGGTGTCGCCGTTCACGTTTCTGTGCGCGGTCCGCTGACGACAGAAGGCGGCTCCGAGCTTGAGGGGATTCCCCACCTGCCATTTACGCCGGAAGCCATGCGCCATTCTGGCCTTCAGCTGACAGGCTTCATCTCCGATCTGCCTGATGACTGGGAAGATATGTATGAAGACTGGCTGAGCGATGCCGAAATGGAAGAAGCGGGCCTGTTCAGTCTGCCTCTACGGGAAATTCTGGACACGATCATGGCCAAACTTTCCTGGATATAATCCATTAACCTTCTGTTTTCTTGCATATATTCCTCGCCAAAAGATCAGGGTAGGTATTGATTGCCTGCCCGCCCCAATGTGCTAAAATAGCGTGTGTGGCAAATACACTCCGGACGCGCCGGGATTGACTTCCGGTCAACCCCTCCGTACACGGACGTAAAAATACTGCGCTAGCGTCAATACGTAATTGACTCTTATGCCAGCATATGTCATCTGCCGCGCTTTCCGGCTGGCTAATTACCAGTGAAACCCAGTTTTTTGAGAGGATCTGCGCGATGTACGCAGTCATCAAGACTGGCGGCAAACAATACAAAGTGGCCGCCAATGACGAAATCACCGTCGAGAAAATCGACGCTAACGAAGGTGATGAGCACGCATTCAACGAAGTGCTGATGCTCGGCGAAGGCGACGACGTCACAGTTGGCGCGCCGGTTGTTGAAGGCGCTGCTGTTGTTGGTGAAGTCGTTTCTCAGGGTAAAGGTGACAAGGTCATCATCTTCAAGAAGCGTCAGCGCTCTACTTACAAACGTAAGAAGGGTCACCGCCAGAACCTGACAACGATCAAAATCAAAGAGATCGTTGCTGAAGGTTTCGACGGCAAAGTGAAGAAAGCCGCTGCAAAGCCTGCTAAAAAAGCTGCGCCTGAAGCTGAAGAAGCTCCAAAGGCTGAAGCAAAAGCAGAAGCACCGAAGAAAGCTGCGCCTGTTAAAGCTGCTGCAGCTGGCAGCGATGACCTGACACAGCTCAAAGGTGTTGGCCCGGCATATGCGAAGAAACTGAACGAAGCAGGTATCACCTCTTTCGCGCAGATCGCTGCCCTGACACCAGAAGGCATCACTGAACTTGAAGAAAAACTGAACGCTTCAGGCCGCGTCGAGCGCGACGGCTGGATCGAACAGGCAAAAGAACTTGCGAAATAAGCCTTAAACCGGCATTTATCTCGCAGAATTGAAGGAGTGGCCTAATGGCTCACAAAAAATCAGGTGGTTCGTCCCGTAACGGTCGCGATTCAGAGTCCAAACGCCTTGGCGTGAAGAAATATGGCGGCGAGCACGTCATTCCTGGTAACATCCTCATCCGTCAGCGCGGTACTAAGTGGTATCCGGGCGACAACGTTGGCATGGGCAAAGACCACACGCTCTTCGCTAAAGTTGAAGGCCAGGTTCAGTTCCGCAAAAAGCGTGACAACCGTCAGTACGTCTCTGTGCTTCCAGTCGCGGACGCAGCCGAGTAACGGCAGCCGCGAAGGGCTGCCAGAGTGGTGGCCCCTTAGCTCAGACAGAGCATGGTGATAAAGACCAGGGAGGCCGCCGGCCTCCCTTGTTTCGTTTCTGGACCTCAGAAACGCTTCGACAGGTGAAACCACCATGCAGAAAATACTGAAGACCAAACGCCTCACGCTCCGCCCACTTGCCGCTGTCGATACAGCCTGGCTTCTGGGGTTCTGGAATATTTCAGACGTCAACCGCATGACTGCGAGCATTCCAGCCAGAGTAGATGAAGACTTTGTGCGCGGCCGAATTCAGGCTGCTGCCGAAGGCGATGAGGCGCAGACCAGTATTGTTCGCATGATCGAGCTTGAAGACGGCACACGCACGGGCGTCGTCAGCCTCGACCGGACCACAACGCAGGAACCGTTCAACCTCGGCTATGCCATCCACCCGGATTTCTGGGGGCAAGGCATTGCAACTGAAGCCGGTCAGGCGATTCTCGATTGGGCAGACGGGTTCGTCACGCCGAAATATTATGTGTCGGGGCATTTCACCGACAATCCAGCCTCAGGCAACGTCTTAAAAAGGCTCGGCTTCATGCCGTGCTGGCGCGCGCCGGTCTATTCTACGGCACGTGACGAGAAGGCCGATCACCTGTATATGTCGCGTCTTATCTAGCAAGTCAGTCTCATGAAATTTCTTGATCAGTGTAAAATCTATATCCGCTCAGGCCATGGCGGCGACGGCTGCGTCTCTTTCAGACGCGAAGCCTATGTCGAATATGGCGGCCCTGATGGCGGCGATGGCGGTGATGGCGGCGACGTCTGGATTGAGGCTGTAGAAGGCCTCAATACGCTGATCGACTACCGTTACAAACAGCACTTCCGGGCAGATCGCGGCGGCCATGGTATGGGTAAAAACCGTACAGGCGCACGCGCAGAAGACGCCGTGCTGAAAGTGCCGGTCGGTACTGAAATCCTCGAGGACGACAAAGAAACGGTGATCGCCGACCTTGATGAGGTTGGTAAGCGCGTTCTTCTCGCAGCCGGCGGTTCCGGTGGCTGGGGTAACGCCCGCTTCAAAACGGCAACCAACCAGGCACCGCGCCGGTATAACCCTGGCCTTCCGGGCGAAGAGCGCTGGATCTGGCTACGCCTGAAACTGATCGCTGATGTCGGCCTGCTTGGCCTGCCAAACGCAGGCAAGTCTACATTTCTCAGTGTTGTCTCCGCAGCCAAACCGAAAATCGCTGACTATCCGTTCACGACGCTGGTGCCAAACCTCGGCGTAGTTGATCTTGGCCCGTCTACACGTTTCGTAATCGCCGACATTCCGGGTCTGATTGAAGGCGCTTCTGAAGGCGCAGGGCTCGGTCACCGCTTCCTTGCCCATGTAGAGCGATGCAAAGTCCTTCTGCATCTCATCGATGCAACGCAGGACAATCCGGACGAAGCCTATCTGAAAATTCGTGGCGAGCTGGAGGCTTATGCCGACCATCTGGCCGACAAACCGGAGATTATCGCGCTTACGAAGGCCGATTCGCTCCTGCCGGAGCAGCTTGAAGAAGCGCGCCAGCAGCTGGCCCGCGTGACGGATAAGAAGGTTGAGATCATTTCCTCTGTTGCCAAACAGAACATCACACCGGTGCTGCGCCAGCTTGCCGCCTATGTGTATGAGGAAGACCTGTCCATGCTCGATGATGATATCAGCGAGGAAGGCTGGACGCCTTAAAACATGAACACGTCGATCGACACGGCAGAACGTATTGTCATCAAGGTCGGCTCGGCGCTGATCGTTGATGCAAAAACACGTAAGCCAAACCAGTATTGGCTTGCGACGCTGGCAGCAGACATTGCTGAACTGCGTGCCGCGGGCAAACAGGTCGTTCTCGTCTCTTCGGGTGCAGCCGCACTAGGTCGCCCATTTCTGACCGATGCCGAAAAATCAGGAAAGCAGGGCCAGCTTGAATTAAAGCAGGCCGCTGCCGCGATTGGACAGCCCCGTCTCATGGCATCGCTTCAGGCTGCTTTCGATCTTCAGAACATTCCGCTTGCGCAGGCACTTCTCACGCTGGACGACACTGAAATCCGTCGTCGCTGGCTGAACGCACGCGCGACGCTCTTCACGCTTCTGGATAATGGCGCTGTTCCCGTCATCAACGAGAACGACACCGTCGCAACGTCTGAAATCCGGTATGGCGACAATGACCGCCTTGCCGCACGGGTCGCGCAGATGGTGGGCGCAGACGTTCTGGTTCTCCTATCAGACATTGATGGTCTCTATACGGACGATCCACGAAAGACCCCGGACGCACAGCACATCCCGACAGCGAATGGCGTCACGCCGGAGTTACGCTCTTATGCCGGTGACGCCAATGCGAGCGCTGGTGTTGGCACCGGCGGCATGGCGACAAAGCTGGACGCTGCAGAGATCGCATGGTCTGCGGGCTGCTCTACCGTCATCACCATTGGCAAGCCGGAACATCCACTCCGCCGCCTGCGTGATGGCGGGCGTTCAACGTGGATCGTATCAGACCTGACACCACAGGCCGCTCGTATGAGCTGGCTTGCTGGTCACTTAACGCCTGAAGGCGCGGTCACCGTCGACGCAGGCGCTGAGAAAGCGCTGACAAGTGGCGCGAGCCTGCTCGCCGTAGGCATTAAATCCGTAAACGGACAATTCCCGCGCGGCGCGGCGATTGCGATCAATAACGCCAAAGGCAAAACCATCGCCAAGGGCATCGTCTCCTATCAGGCCGCAGAGATAGAACAGATCAAAGGCTTGCAGACACCTGATGTCACAGCCCGCCTTGGCTACCCTGCCCGCTCTGCCGTCATTCACAGGGACAATATGATCCTTGTCGAAGGGGACGACTGACCCGTCATGACCCTTCGCCTGCCCGGACCCTATAAAGGCCTTCGCATTGGCCTATTCGGCGGAACCTTTAATCCGGCGCATTCAGGCCACCAGCATGTTGCCATGCAGGCGCTTAAAGCTCTCAAGCTCGACTATGTCTGGTGGATACCGGCCGCAGGAAATCCTCTGAAACAGGAAGGCAGCTCGTTCAGTGCGCGCTTTGCCAGCGCGAAACGTGTCGCCTCACATCCGCGCATGAAGGTGTCCGACCTCGAAGTCCAGCTGGGTACGCGCTATAGCTATGACACGATCAAAGCACTTATGCCTCGGGTAAAAGGCGGCGAATTTGTCTGGCTGATGGGCGCGGATAATCTGCGCTATTTTCACAAATGGGGGCATTGGGACGAGATCGCCTCGCTCCTGCCAATTGCCGTGATTGCGCGCCCTGGTGATGCGCGTCTGGCACGTCTGTCCAAGTTTGCACGCCGCTTTGCTGAGTGGCGGCTTCCGGCTGAACAGGCAGGCAGCTTTGACAAATATCACCCGCCGATCTGGTCCTATCTGCCAACGCCCCTACATACAGCGTCATCGACAAATATCCGGCGCGCAGCTCTTGCACGTAACCCGTTTGCAGCGCGCGCCTCTTCCTCAAATTCAGGCGAATAAGGGCCGGACACCTTATTTCACCTCAAGCTTTGTTCGGATGGACAAGTTGTGTTATTAAACAGCTTGTCTGAAACAGTTTTGAAAGGTCAGTTTTTTGGACGTGAGTACACAGCCCGCAGCCTCAGAGTCAGGCGCAGGGTCGCATGATGAATATCCGCCGCTTGAAACCCTCATCATTGAGGCGCTCGAAGACGACAAGGCAGAAGACATCACAGTGATTGATCTCGGTGGCAAATCTTCCATCGCAGACACAATGATCATCGCCTCCGGTCGTTCGGCACGGCATGTCAGCTCACTGGCTGACCACCTCATTCGCAAGCTCAAAGCAGGCGGTTTTGGCCGCGCGCAGGTCGAAGGTCTCGCCAGCGCCGACTGGGTATTGATTGATGCCGGTGATGCGGTGGTGCATCTCTTCCGTCCGGAAGTGCGCGACTTCTATCAGCTCGAGCGTATCTGGGCTGGCGACAGCCGTCATACCGCTGAACAGCACTGATCTCTGATCCCGAATGAAAATCAGCCTCATCACGGTGGGCCGCATGAAACGCGGCCCCGAGCGCGAGCTTGTGGATGATTATATCGTCCGCGCGAAAAAGCTCGGTACATCGCTCGGCGTTCGTGATGTTTCCGAGATCGAGGTTGAAGCTGGCCATACGCAGGAACAGGAATGCGAGAGACTTCTCGCCAAAATCCCTGCAGGCGCGGAAGTGTTCCTCTTTGACGAACGTGGCAAAGACTGGACCTCCACCGAATTCTCCGCCCATCTGGAAAAGCTGAAAGACAATGGCTGTCCGGACCTCTGCTTTCTGATTGGCGGCGCCGACGGCTTCACCAAAGACGTGAAACGCCAGTATCAGAACAAGATCCGCCTCGGGTCACTCACATGGCCACATAAGCTGGTTCGTGTGCTGGCAGCAGAGCAGATCTACCGCGCACTAAGCCTGATGGCCGGAACGCCCTACCACCGCGAATAATGCGCACGCATAAACGCCATCCCTGCCCGTGTTGCGGCTTTGATACGCTGAACGCGCCCGGCGCTTATGAACTATGCCCGATCTGTCTCTGGGAAGACGGAGAAGATGAAGGCGAGACGCTGGAACTACGCCAGGCCCGTGCCAGTTTCCGTGACCATGGCAACGTCTATCCGGCTGGCACCGCACCGATCAAAGTCATGCATCCCTCACCCGAACGCGCGCAGCTTATTACCTATGCGCTCAGCGTTCTGAACGGTGTTGAGCCGCGCGATCCGCTCCTGCTCGACGGGCTGCTGCTCGCCCATGAAGTTGCAAGTGAGTTCGATTAAAAAAGGCGCGCTGACTGTGCCAGCGCGCCTCTTAAAATTTGCGATAAGCAGCGCTTAGCTGACCGCTTCGCCTTCCGGTTCAGCCGGAGCTTCAACAGCTGCAGGAGGCGTTGTGCCGTCCAGTGGCTCGAGTGTTACGACCAGCGGGTTTGGAACCAGCTCCTGTGTCGCACCGCTGTTTGCGTCGATCGCCGCGCCGATAACGCCGCCTACGAGTACGTTGCCCGCCATACCCATCGCGCCATCACGAGCCGTTTCGTGCGTAATATTGAACGTCGCCGTTTCATAACCTTCACGTTCGATTGTGACAGTGAAGTCTGCTTCGCGGCTAACATTTGGAATAACGCATGGTGTTGGCTCGCACATTGTGCCAAGGCTTGTCCGTGCCGTCGCACCGCCCGGTGTCGTCTCGATGACGAACGCTTCAGTTGAGCCGCGTGTGATAGTTGCACAACCGGCAACACTCAGGCTTGCCGCTGCGAGTACAAGTGCTATCTTTTTCAAAATTCTACCCCCCAAGGTAAGGAAACATGGCCTTCATGGCCACTCTAGGTTTTTATTGACAAAATCTTCTACGTCCAGAGCACATTGTTGTTTTGTACAATTTTTCTTTGGAAACATTGTTCTGAGGCCTCAGGCAAAGCCCCGGCGGACAATTACTGTTCATGACTCATTTGCGAAGCATGGTTAAACTGGGCTGATGATTTTGCGTCGCGTTTCTCCTTTACTTCTCGCCTGCCTGATCGCCGCCCATTTTCCGGTTGCGACAGGGCAGGAAGATATGACGCAGGAAGAGCTTCAGGTTTATGAAGAACGCCTTGAGGCAGACCGTATCGCGCTGGAAGCTATAGAGGCTGCACAGGAAGCCGCACGAGCCGACCTTGCTGTTGTGAACCGCCAGCTGCTGGCCGCTGCGCAGGAAGGGGCACGCCGCGAAGAGCAAGCCAGCCGTATAGAGCAACGCCTGATCAGCCTGGAGATTGAAGAAAGACAGGCGCGTGACGCACTGATGGCAGACCGTGAAGGCCTGCGCGATCTGATCGCCGCACTGATTGCAGCATCACGTCGTCAGCCGCCTGCGCTTGCGACCCATCCCGATAGCGCAACAGATGCCATCCGCTCGGCCATCATCATGCGCGACCTTGCTGATGATCTAGAAGACCGCTCAGCGACGCTTGCTGCCTCTATTCGTGAATATGCCGATCTTCTGGATGCTGTGCGCCGTCAACAGGAACGCCTCGATGTTGAAGAAGAGGTGCTTGCCGAGAACCAGCGCGAGATCGAACAGCTCGTAGCGCTTAAACGCGCTGCCTTCGAAGACCTGACAGGTGAAGCCGACGCGCTGCGCGAGCGGGTCGCCGCACTTGCCACACGCGCCGAGAATATTCGCAGCTTCCTTGATGATCTCGCCGCGAACGCGCCACCAACGCCAGGGCGAAAACCGCCGGAGCCAACACCAAACCGTCCAACGGCGCCAGCTCCATCCAATGCCCCGCCTGCAAACGTCGCCGTGCTTGACGGTCTTGGGCTTCCTGCAACCGGCCAGCTCGTTCAGGCTTTTGGTGATTTATTGCCGACAGGACGCCGCGCCGAAGGCATCACACTGCGCACAAGATCAGCAGCACAGGTCGTCGCGCCATCAGATGCGACGATAGAATATGCTGGTCCTTTTCGCAGTTATGGACAAATGTTGATTTTACGAACGGGTGATGGCTACCATATAGTATTATACGGTCTGTCAGATGTTTATCCGACGCTAGGCCAGTCGGTTCTCGCCGGAGAGCCAATTGGCAGGATGACAAACCGTTCCGATGTCGAGCCTGACCTGCATATGGAATTGCGACGCAACGGAACGCCTGAAGATCCGCAGAGATGGATATCCCGCAGGTCCGGTTGATCTGGCGGGCAATTGAGGAGAGAGCCTATGCGCTCATGGTTGATGGGAACAGCTGTCGGTTTGACAGCCCTTGGTTTCACCACGGTTGGCGTTTCATCGCTGGCTTGGTCTGCCGGCAGTAACACCGGCAACCAGGAAGAAATCTATCAACAACTCGATCTGTTCGCGGAAATTCTGGCCCGTGTAGACAGCGAATACGTTGTGGATGTAGATGACTCCGACGCGATGAAGTCTGCCATTAACGGCATGCTAGCGTCACTCGACCCGCACTCCAGCTATCTTGCGGCTGACGACTATGAAGACATGCAGGTCCAGACAAGCGGCGAATATGGCGGTCTCGGCATCGAGGTTCAGGCCAAAGACGGCTATGTCGAGATTGTAGCGCCAATTGATGACACACCGGCAAGCCGCGCAGACCTGCGCTCTGGTGATCTCGTCTCCGCGATTGATGGCGTATCAATCGTTGGTCAGTCACCAAATGACGCGATCACAAGCATGCGCGGCGAAGTGGGCACGGACATCACGCTCACAATTATTCGCGCTGGTGAGGACGACACATTCGACGTCACGCTAACGCGTGAAATCATCCGTCCGAAATCTGTAATTCACCGCATTGAAGATGAAGATATCGGCTATGTCCGTATTTCGGCGTTCAATGAGCGCACGACCGAGCTTCTGGACGAATCCCTTACAACCATTCGTGAAGAGCTGGGCCCAAATCCGGCCGGTCTGATCATCGATCTGCGGAACAATCCGGGCGGTCTGCTGGATCAGGCGATCTCCGTTTCCAGCATGTTCATGAGCTCTGGTGAAGTCGTCTCTACACGTGGCCGCGACCCGCGTGACATTCAGCGCTATAATGCTGCGCCGGGCGAACGCTTCCCGGATACGCCGATCATGGTGCTTATCAATGGCGGCTCGGCTTCGGCTGCCGAAATTGTTGCTGGTGCACTCCAGGATATGGAGCGTGCGCAGGTGCTTGGCATGACATCCTTCGGCAAGGGGTCTGTTCAGACGGTTATTCCGCTCAGCGCACAACGCGGCGCTCTGCGTCTGACGACTGCGCGTTATTACACGCCGTCTGGCCGCTCTATTCAGGGCACAGGCATCGAGCCGGACTTTGAAGTTGCAAGCCGCTTCATCACCGAAGACGAGCTTGAAGCTATGCGTCGCTTCTCCGAGGCTGATCTGCCAAACGCGCTCGATAATGATTCAGGCGCTGAACGCCGCGAAATCCACCTGCCGGAAGACATGCCGTCAGAAGATTATGAAGGCGATGACTATCAGCTCGAGCGCGCGATTGAGCAACTTCGCACGATCACGCTGTCCAGCCTTGATGCTGCGCGCGCAGGCTAGGCCTCAAACAGCGTAAACCACTGAATTCGCCGGGCTGTGAAAGCACCCGGCAGATTCTGCCCCCCTTTGCGAAGCATTAACGGTTTTGCCCCAGAACTCTTAGAGATTCGAATTTCTCTTTAAGAGTTAACCATGGCGTCCACCCGCAAGCCTCCTCCCTCCCCGGTCAAAACGGGGATCATGCATACTGCCATGGCGGTTATGACGTTCGCGGCCATTTCCGCGGCAGGGATTCTGGCTATCCGGTTTACGGGTGATCCAAATACAGGCGCGCCGCGTCAGGTGGTTGGCCTGTTTGACGCCCAGCCTACTCAACCGGTTGGTCTCAATCACCGCCTGCCGGATGACGAAGCCGGTATTCACCACGCCAGCGCTGAAACGAGCCATGACACACCCGCGCCGAATCTTGGTGTAGCGGACCCGTCCGACCATAACGGACAGGGCGAAGTACAGACCGCCAGCCTTGAGACTCAGGCACCAGCCGAAACGCCAACGCCGGCGCCCAGCACAATGCAATCTCACGCATCTCTGCCAGTAGCACCTCTGCCTGACATGTCCCAGTGGAGCGAGCATGGCGGGCGCCTGCCGGTGATCGCCGATGACGGCCGCCGTAGCTTTGATGTTTACCGCCGTCCGTTTTCCAACCCTGCGGGCCGCCCGACGATTTCCATCATTATTGGCGGTCTCGGGCTGAACTCACGCGTTACGCAGGCTGCTATTGATGAGCTTCCGCCAGAAGTCACTCTGTCCTTTGTGCCTTACTCACGCGGGCTGCAAACATGGGTCGACCGTGCGCGCGCTGCCGGCCATGAAGTCATGATCGAGCTCCCAATGGAGCCATATGACTATCCGAATAATGACACAGGACCGTACACGCTTCTTACGACAGCCAATGCTACTGAGAACCGTCGTCGCACAGAATGGCTCCTCAGCCGCGCGACCGGCTATTTCGGCGTGACGAACTATCAGGGCGCAAAATTTGCGACCGATAACCGCTCCATCTCGCCTGTTTTCCAGATGCTGTCTGAACGCGGCCTTGCCTTCATTCACGATGGCGCCGCGCCGCGGTCTGTCTTCCAGACGGTAGCTGACGCGAACCAGTTGCCATTCACGGAAGCCGCGCGTGTTGTCGATGCGGACCCGACCGGCTCTGCGATTGATGAACAGCTACTGCACCTAGAAGCCATCTCGCTTCAGCGCGGGTCTGCACTGGGCACAGGCTTTGCCTTCCCGATCACGATCGACCAGATCCGTGATTGGGCCGAGACCCTGCCGAGCAAGGGTTATCTTCTTGCTCCTGCCTCTTCCCTTCCACGGACTGCGCCTGCTTATATAGCCGGGACAGAAACTGGGGCAGATGCTAACCATGACGATACGCAGGCACATGACTAATGCATGAAGGCCCGTTACAGGGACGCCGCGATCCGTCCCTTTACCGACCAAATGTCGGCATTGCGTTATTCTCCAAGCGTGGACACGTCTTTCTTGGCCGCCGCATCAATGCACATGGCCCGTACCAGTGGCAGATGCCGCAGGGCGGCATGGATAAGGGCGAAACGCCTGAGATCGCTGCCATGCGCGAAATGGAAGAGGAGATTGGGGTCTCTCCGAAGCTCGTCGAGGTTCTCGAAGAGTCAGACGACTGGCTTTATTACGACTTTCCGTCTGATCTGAAGTCTCGCCTGCCAGGCCCGTATATCGGCCAGCGCCAGAAATGGTTTGCTCTGCGCTTTACCGGCTCTGATTCTGACGTGCGCCTCGATATGCACACACCCGAGTTCGACGCATGGCGCTGGGCGGAACTCTCCGAAGTGCCAGAGCTCATCATACACTTCAAACGCCCTGTGTACGAGGCCGTCGTGAAAGCCTTCGATAAATGGACTGATCCTGTCTGATCACCGTTAAAAGCAAACAACAAAAAACCGCGCCCTGATACAGAGCGCGGTCTTTTTAAATCTGATATAGATCAGCGCTTAATGGTGCGCGTCTTCCAGAGCATCAAGCTGGGCTTTCAGGCGCTGAACGTCGCCTTCAGCTTTGAAGCGGATCGCCTGATCGCTAGCGCCGTCACGGACACGCTCGGCTTCAGCAATCGCGTCCAGAATGCCATCATGGTCGAGGTCTTCCAGACGGATAGCTTCTTCAGCGAGAATTGTGAGGCCTTCCGGCGTTACGTCAGCGAAGCCACCATGCACGAAGTAACGGTGAACTTCGTCGCCGTCGATAATACGAACCCGGCCAGAGCGCAGCGTAGACATGAATGGTGCGTGGTTCGGCAGAACACCGAATTCACCCTCAGAGCCCGGCGCGATGACGTGATCGACTTCTCCGGAGAAAAGTTCACGTGCAGGGGATACCAGGGAAAAGTTCAGCTTTTCAGACATTTTTTCTCTCACGAAATTTCAGTGTGGGTTTAACAAGGATTTTCGCGAAGTCCAGTGCTGTGACGCCGCGAAAGCAGGATTTAACGCCGCACCCGTTGAAACGGACATTTCCGCCAGGGCTGCCATACTCTCTATCTTATCCCACCCGCCCTCATATTGGTAGAAACTGCGGCTTCTGTTAACCTTAAGTCTATCGAAATCATGCATCCGGGGGGACGCAGACATGCCAGACAATTTCTTTGACGTCGTAGACATCTCAACGATCAACATGGATCTGATCGTAACCCAGCTGCCGGGCGCGCCCACCTGGAGCAGTATTGATAATACCACGCAGGGCAAATACATCTCCGCCTTTCTGGCGTCTGAGGACATTCTCAAAGCCGAAGGCATTAACACAGCTATGCGGCTCGCTCACTTTCTGGGTCAGGGCCTGATTGAGTCCAATTTCCTCCGCGCAACAGAAGAAAATCTGAACTATTCAGCAGTAGCCCTGCGCGCGACCTGGCCCGGCCGGTTCCCGACGGACGAACTCGCAGAAGAGTATGCCCGCCAGCCAGAAAAAATCGCCAACTTTGTCTACGCCGACCGTATGGAGAATGGCGACGAAGCCTCAGGCGATGGTTGGCGGTATAGGGGGCGCGGCATTATCCAGCTGACGGGGCGGCAGAACTATCGAATCTTTGGTGACTTGCTTGGTCTGCCACTTGAAGATGATCCGGATATCCTCACCCGCGATTTCCGCGCGGCGCTACACGTCGCGGCGAAGTTCTTCTCTGAGAATAATCTACTCGCTCTGGCCGATGCAGACGACGCGAAGAAAATCTCCCGCGCCATCAATCGCGGAAACGCCAACTCATCATCGCCAGCCCATGGCGAAGATGACCGCATCTGGTGGACAGCCAAAGCGCTCGATCTGTTCCGCAAAGAAGAAGACGATCTACTAAACCCACGCAAAGGCGGCAAACTGACCATCGGCCATAAAGGCGCTCGCGTTGAAGAATTCCAGCGTATGCTCGCCGGGCTGGGCTTCGCTGTGGGCGGATTTGATGGTGACTTCGGGCCCGCCACCCAGCGCGCCGTAATCGCCTTTCAGCAACAGGCTGACCTGCCGG
>QGCY01000022.1_pt1 | contig 60231 bp, 60 predicted proteins | sample 4708041 | NCBI WGS metagenome assembly QGCY01 (sample SAMN08941164, study PRJNA450518) | Sediment metagenome, whole genome shotgun sequencing project. | biome: grassland soil; feature: grassland; material: soil; isolation source: soil 14 days enrichment with methanethiol and mixed carbon source ... | reverse complement strand
CTATTAAGGAATAACCCCATGCTGACCAGATCAATATTTCATTCGGCTGCTATTGGGGCACTTCTTCCGTGCTCCATGAGCGGCGCCAGCGCACAATCAGTGACGGATGTCCAGTCGACAGATCTGATCGACGATGCGTTTATCGCTGACCTTGAGGTCATGCTGAACTCGCCGGTCATCCACCACGCTATCGATCATCAAAATGAGGTTCGTGCAAATATCTCCCAGGCCGAGATTGAAGCGCTGGATCAGAGCTGGCGGGCGGAAACAACAACCGATGGTCCGCAACCTGTTATTACCGCTGCGCTTGGTGGTCCGGCATCTACGTTTCTCTTGCGTGCTCAGGCGTCTTCCAAAGGTCTTTTGAGCGAAATATTTGTAATGGACCGGCATGGTCTGAACGTTGCTCAGAGCAGCGTCACGAGTGACTTCTGGCAGGGCGATGAGGCCAAGTTCCAACGTACATTCCCTGAAGGTACGGGTGCGATTTTCATCGACGAGCCTGAATTCAATGACGAGGTTGGGGTCTGGTTGACACAGGTCAATCTGACGATTGACCGTGACGGAACACCGATTGGTGTGGGTACGGTTGAGGTCAATCTCAACGAACTCGCCCGTCGTCGTGTGTATGAGGGCTCCTAATATGTTGAAGTCTATGTCTGTTACTCTCAAAGCCGCAGCTGCATTCGCGATCATCGCGCTTATCTGTGCGGCGACAGGGCTTTCTATTTTTCTCTTCGCAGACAGTGTTCGTCGGGACTCGGTCGTAAATGAGGAGCTGAATGCCGCAGTACGTAGCTTGTCCAGTCTGGAAAGCGATCTGACCCAGCATGCTCTTACGGCAAACGCCTATCTTCTATCCTCTGACGAGCAATATCGAGAAGAGTTTCTGGCGGAAACACCAAAGCTTGCGACTGAATTTGATCAAGTCGCAGAGAGGTTCTCTGAAATTGATCCGGCTGCGGCCGCGGCAATTCGTTCGGTCAAATCCAGCTGGGAGCTATATGCTCAGGACTGGATGGAACAGCAGTTTACGCTGATGCGTCGTCTGGAGACGATCGATTATGCCCGCGCACTGGAAAGCGAAGGCGAAGGTCGTCGCCGTCAGGCTCAGGTGGTAGAGCAAATTGAGGCCGTTCTGACGGATATCTCGGCGAAGTCTGCAGAGCTGTCGCGGCAGAGCGTGACTGGCCTTGGCAATATTCTGATCGTTTCTGTCATCGCATCAGTTGTGTCGATTCTCGCATCTGTTGCGCTTGGCTTCCTGTTCAATGGTGTGGTCTCTCGCCCGCTTTCGAAAATTCGTGATGCGACGCAGGAGCTTGCCAAAGGCAATACCAACGTTCGTGTCGATGCCGGTGAAGGCAAAGATGAAGTCTCAGACCTTGCCCGTGCGCTACAGGTCTTCCGAGACAACCTGATTCGCACGCGTCAGCTTGAAGAAGAGCAGGTTGCTGCACGCAAGCAGGCGGAGAAGGAAAAGCAGGAAACGCTGCAACAAATTGCTAGTCAGTTTGAGCAGGAAGTCTCTGGCGGTATCAACTCTCTGACAGACGTCATTGCCGAACTGAAATCTCTATCCGACACGGTCGTTCTGGCAGCAGAAGACACAGGCAACCGCGCAGGTGAAGTCTCGCACGCGACCGAAGATTCAGCAGGCAACATTACGGCAGTAGCTGGTGCAACCGAAGAAATGTCTGCAACAATCCGCGATATTTCTCAGCAGGTAAATCAGGTTGCCAGCATTGCAGCAACCGGTGAGACCGCGGGCAGCAATGTAGTTCGCGAGGTCGAAGATCTTGAGAGTGTCGTGAAGGAAATTGAGTCCATCGTCAGCCTGATTTCCGACATTGCTGAACAGACAAATCTTCTTGCTCTAAACGCCACGATTGAGGCCGCACGAGCAGGCGATGCCGGTAAGGGTTTTGCGGTGGTTGCAAGCGAGGTGAAAGCGCTGGCGTCACAGACAGCATCTGCTACGGAATCTGTTGCTAACCAGATATCTCGCGTCCGCACATCGGTTGGCAGCGTGTCTCACTCTTCGGATAGCCTCAACGATTTGATTGTGAAGCTGAACGACATCTCCGGTGCGATTGCGGCCGCGATGGAGCAGCAGGGTGCATCGACGCAAGAGATTGCCAGCAATGTAGACCGCGCCGCGCAGTCAGCTGGTTCGGTATCTGCGAGCATTGGCGAAGTTGCGAGCATCGCCCAGCAAACCGGCCAGTCTTCGCGCCGTATCGGTGATCAGGCGGATGGCGCTATTCAGGAAGCCCGCCGCTTGAAAGAGCAGGCAGACGGCTTTGTGAAGCGTCTCCTGGCGAGTTAGAACGCCAGCGATCCCAACAAAAAAGAGCGCCTCGTGAGGGGCGCTCTTTTCGTTTGATGAGATTGTCAGGCCTTAGCAGGTCGCAACAATGCCGCCATCCAGTGCAATTGTCTGGCCGACGACATAAGAGCCAGCTTTAGATGACAGGAAGATCGCTACGCCTGCGGCATCTGATGGCGCGCCGACGCGGCCAGCTGGATTTTGCGCGCCGATTGCGCCCCAGTCTACGTCGTCACCTTCGGTTTTGCCGCCAAAGCCAACACCTGTGGACAGCATGTATGTCGGGAATGGCCCCGGTGCGATTGCGTTCACAGTGATGTTGTCGCCAATCAGGTGCGCAGACAGAACGCGTGTCAGGTGATGAACGGCTGCTTTGGATGCGCTGTAAGATGGTGTGAGCATTTTTGGTGTGCGCAGGCCATCGATAGAACCGATATTGATGACGCGTGCTGGATCTTCCGCTGTGCCTGCTGCGCGGAGCATTGGAAGCAGTTTCTGGGTCATGAAGAAAACGCCTTTGACGTTCACGTCCATAACTTTGTCCCAGCCCATTTCAGGGAATTCATCAATCGGTGCGCCCCATGCTGCACCAGCATTGTTGATAAGCACGTCGACCTTGTCTGTGACTTTTGCCAGTTCTGAAGCGAGGTGATTGACGCCGTCCATAGTGGACATGTCAGACGGGATTGCGCCGACATCGTCGCCATACGCTTTCAGGCGCTCGACAGCTTCTTCGCATGCAGCGGCCTTACGGGATGAAATAATGACTTTCGCGCCAGCTTTCAGAAAGCCTGCAGCCATCATCTCGCCAATACCGCGTGAACCACCTGTGATGACCACGGTTTTGCCGGCTACCGAGAATAAATTGTCAAAGTCCATCTGCATGGGCGTCTCCTTACTTGCTTGTTTCGTGTTTCCCCGATGAATACAGGTGTCCTGTATTCGTCTAATGCGGTTTCGTGTAGCATGACTGTTCAAAGTGCAAAGTAAAACTTGGCTTGACTGAGTTTTGCCTTCCCCGGAGCCCCCTGATTCAGAGCGCGTTATCTAGCCTGTGGCAGTTTGGGATAGTTGACTATTTTTTTCTCTGATATAGCAATGATTAAAAGAGATAGAGGCCGAAAGAGCCTCGGCCATATAGGGAGGAAGCCTGGTGCAAATACCAGCAAAGCGCGGAATACACCCAATTGAGGGAATATTGCTAGGCGGTATTTCGCTGTTGGTATTGTCTGGATGCGCCCAGACCGAGACCGTTTCTTCCGATAATGTGGATAATTCTGTTGCTGAAACGGTGGCTGTTGAACAGCGCGTAGAGACGCCGCATCCGGGCGCACTCGTGTATCAGGAACGATGTGCGGACTGTCATGATGCAGGCGGAGACCTACGCATGCCGAGTCTCGCTGATCTTCAGAATATGAGCGGACCGTTCCTTCGCTATGCTGTCACGCAGGGCAAAATGCGCGATATGGCGACGGGCCTGAACCGTACGCAAATTGCTGACCTGATCGATTATCTTTCCCCTGCGGGTGAAGCGGGCACTGTCGTCTCAGAGGCTGCGCAGTGTGAAAACACTGATATTGATTTTGATACCGTCCACGTCCGGTCGTGGGGCGTAACAACGAATAACCAGCGATATTTCGGGTCTCAATCGACTTCCCTGACGGCGGAGAATGTTGATGGGCTTGAATTCGCCTGGGCATTCGGCATGCCGGGTACGTCCGACATGCGATCCTATCCTGTCGTAACCGAAGGCACGATTTTCACAGCTGCGACCTCCGGTCACCTCTTTGCAATTGACCGTCAGTCCGGCTGTATCAAATGGCATAATCAGACGGAGCGCCCGATGCGTTCTGCTGTGTCGCTTGGCGAAGTCGGCGGCGCACCAGCTATTTTCGTGATGGATGCCATCGGAACTGTCCACGCCTATCGCGGGGAAACCGGTGAAGCGCTCTGGTCGACTGAAGCAGCGCTTTTTAACACGTCCATGGGCACAGGTGGTGTGGTGCCAGCAGGTGATCGCCTGATTGTTCCTATGTCGAACAATGATGCACCTCGGGCCATGGATCCGCGTTTTGAATGCTGCAAAGGCCATGGCGGCGTGCATGCACTGGACATGGAAACCGGCGAGATCCTCTGGACGACACATATGACACCGGACGCGGAACCGACTGGTGTGTCGTCTGTTGGTACCCAGCAATGGGGTCCTTCCGGAGCGCCTGTCTGGGCGACGCCTGCCGTCGATCTCGAGAACGGCCGGGTTTACATTGGTACCGGCGAAAACACGTCACTCCCGGCGACAGAAACAAGTGATGCGCTGATCGCACTCGACCTTGAAACCGGAGAGATGCTCTGGGTGTATCAGGCCTGGGATCACGACACGTGGAACATGTCCTGCTCGGCTTTCCGTCCCGATGGTCCAAACTGTCCAGCAGTCGAAGGGCCGGACTATGACTTCGGTGGAGGCGTTGCATTCACCGAACTCTCCGATGGCCGCGAGGTCGTCGTGGCGGGTCAGAAATCCGGCGATGTGCATGTCGTTGATGCGGCTACGGGCGAGCTCGTCTGGACGCGGAAAATCTCTGCGGGGTCTGCTCTCGGCGGTGTGCACTGGGGGGTAACAGTCTCCAATGGGCGCGTTTATGCGCCTGCGGCCGATCCGGAGTTTCCGATGGACCCGGCCGAATATAACCCACAACCGGGGCTCTACGTGCTCGATCTCGATACAGGAGGCATGCTCTGGTCGGTGAGCGCTGAGCGAGGGTGTGAGATCACTTACGCGGAGCGTAACGAGCAGACTGAGCCCTGGCCGGACTGTTCTTTCTCTTACGGATATTCGGCAACGCCTGCGTCTACCGACGAACTGGTCGTCATTGGCGCGCTGGATGGAAACCTGTTCGTATTCAATGCGGAAACGGGTGAGCGCCTTTGGGAATATGACACGGTTCGAGAATTTGAAACGGTGAACGGGATCTCTGCCCATGGCGGCGCGATTGATAATGCCGGGCCGTTCCTCGCCGGTGACATGCTTTATGTACAGTCCGGCTATAGCGGTTTCAGCCAGATGCCGGGGAATGCACTTCTCGCATTCAGGCTGACTGGGAAGGAAGACTAAAAATGAAAATATCTAACCTTGCGATTTTCGCACTCGGTGGGGCTTTGATGCTCTCTGCCTGCGGCAATAATGAAGAAGCCGAGATCGAGGCGCGCATGGCTGCGGTCGCCACCTTCATGTCTGAAGAGATGGATGAAACCGCAGACGGTATCTGGGAGAATGCAGGCTACATTCTCACCTATGAGGGTGAGGAATCTCTATTCCCAGAGACTGACGAGGAATGGAATGAAGTGTACCAAGCTGCTGACGAACTTGTAGCGCAGACTCGCCGCTTGCAGTCGGATGAATTTGCCGGTGGCGACGAAGAATGGATTGCGATCTCTGAGGGCCTCGTAGTTGCAGCAGATAGAGTGAAGTCTGCAATCGATGCGAGGGACAATCAGGAACTCTTTGATGCGGGCGGTCAGGTCTATCGCGTGTGCCTCGCCTGCCATCAGCGCTACGCGCTTGATGTGGGCCGTATCCGATGAAGTCGACTTTAAGTTTTATTGATTTGGATTTTCAGAGACAGTTACGTCTTGCGCTGACAGGCTTTGTGATCTGCCTTCTGTTCGCGCTCCCGTCTTTTGCACATGACGTGTCGCAGCAGAATGCGCGCTATATCGAGTCAATTTCGGGCTTTGCGCCGATCCCGTTCCTGTATCTCGGCGCCAAACATATGGTGACCGGCATAGACCATGTGCTCTTCCTGCTTGGCGTTGTTTTCTTCCTGCGCCAGTTCAAAGATATTCTGGTCTATGTGAGCCTGTTTACGATTGGCCACAGCCTGACGCTGCTCGGCGGAGTGCTGGGCGGCTTTCAGGCCAATGAGTATCTGGTCGATGCGATTATCGGCCTTTCGGTTGTTTATAAGGCGTATGACAATATTGGCGGCTTCAGGAATTGGGGCGCGCTGCGGGTAAACCCGAAATGGGCGGTGGCTGCGTTTGGCCTCGCGCACGGAACAGGTCTTGCCACCAAGCTGCAGGCGCTTTCGGTGGCTGAGGACGGCCTCATCGCAAATATGATCAGCTTCAATATTGGCGTCGAACTCGGTCAGGTTCTGGTGCTGATCTTCATTGTCAGCCTTTTGAACATCTGGCGTCAGGCACGCGGTTTTGAGCAACAGGCCTGGTACGCAAACGTTCTGCTTATGACCGCCGGGTTTATTCTGTTCGGTCAGCATTCCTTTTCTTTTATTCAGTCCGGAGGTTTCTGACATGAGCGAGACCACGCGCGGAACTCTGCTTCCACTTCTCTTTTCCATCATTGTCGCGGCGATCGTATTGGTGCTCGCTGTTCTCCCGGCAGAGTTCGGTGTCGACCCGACAGGTTTCGGCCGCGCTTCAGGCCTGATGGCGCTTTCCAATGAAGAGATGGAAACTACAAACTATAATGAGGCAGGTGAGGCCGGTATCCGCTCCGACCGGCAGGTCTGGACGCTCGCGCCTTTTGAGAACTTCGAATACAAATATCACTTGCTTGAGGGGCAATCTCTTCTGTTCGATTGGTCTGCAACGGCAGAAGTTGAATACGACTTCCACACCGATGCGATGATTGACGGCGAAGAGGTCTCCGACAGCTTTGCCATCTCCGCAGGTACAGGCGTGCGCGGAAGCTATGTCGCGCCATATGACGGAATTCACGGCATCTATTTTGAAAACCGCGGCGCGGAAGATGTCGAGATTACACTCGTGACTTACGGGTTCTATGACGAAGCCACCCTGTTTCGTGATGGAGGGGTCTACGAGGATCAAATAAACGGGGAGGGTACTGAATGAGAGATTTAATGCTGTGGCTCGATGGTCAGCAGCTAAGTGTCGCCTTACGGGAGTCGTTCCTGGTCTGGTCCGCGCTCGAAGCGACACACATCATGACGCTGATGCTGTTTGTCGGAACCATCATCATGGTCGATCTGAGACTGCTTGGTGTGCTGTTCAAGAACACGCCGGTATCAGCGATTGAAAAGCGCATTCTTCCGCTGACGATGATTGGCTTTGCGGTGTTGATGATCACTGGCGTTGTTCTGTTCTACGCCAAGCCACTTACCTACTACAACAATATGTATTTCCGGCTGAAGCTGATCGTGATCGCGCTCGCGATGATCAACATCATGGTGTTTCACTTCCGGGTTCAGCATGGTCAGGCGAAGTGGGATAATGCTGAAAAGCCGCCCATGAGCGCGCGCGTGATCGCGGGGCTGTCACTTTCGAGCTGGGTGATCGTCGTCTGTCTCGGACGTCTTATCGCGTATGGCGACTGGTTCCATTGCGCGACGTTCAATGAAGGCGATTTCCTCTACTTCTTCTCTGATTGTCCGCAACTGGGAGGCCACTGATGTTGTTTGATCTGATCTACCAACTCGCAGGCAATGCCGACTTTTATTCCGACAATATCGAGCCGTTATTCCGGGCAACCGATCAGGGGCCTGCGGCGCGATTTATTAAAGATGCGTGGTATTTTACGCCGATGGCAGGGTGCGTACACCTTGTTGCATTGTCTCTGTTGGGCGGCGCCATTCTGCTGGCTGACCTTCGGGTTGTTGGCCCGGGCGTAACGGCGCGTTCACCTGTCGAACTGAACCGGAAAATGCACCCATTCCTTGTTGGGGCAGCAATCGCTCTCATCATCTCTGGCATTATGCTTGGGTTGGGGCAGGTGATGCGGATCTATAATAGTCCGCCATTCTGGCTGAAAATGGCAGGCTTGTTCTCGGCGCTCGTCTTCACCTTCACGACGCGCGACAGCGTCATCCGAAACAATGGCAAGTTCACGCCGGTTGCGATTGTTGGCCTTGTGATCTCTATGCTGGTATTCTGGTATGCATGGATTGAGCTGACAGACTGGCGTTTCGCGGCTCGTCAGGCCTATCTTATTCTGATGCTGCTCATCGTGGGCTTTATCACCGCGCCGATGTATCTGAAGAATGAGAAGGTCGAGAAACTACGCTCTCTGCCCATGTATATTTCAGTACCGGGCTTTTTGGTTGTCGTTGGTGCTTTGATTTCCGCGGCATTCCTGCTGGCGCGGATCGACTATCAGTATTTCCATGAGCTTGACCTCAACGCGATGGGGATTGCTGCATTCTTCCACCCCTCCATCCTTGGTATGATGCTGGTGTCTTATATCGCCGGCGTGATCTCCTGGATTGGTATGGGCGCAGTGCAGACCCAGCCATTGAGCATGCGATTTGTCAGCATGATGAGCATGTTCCTATGGCTTTCTGTGGCGATCTCTGGTCGCTGGATCGCTTTCTGGTAGGCGATTAGACTTAGTCATAATGCGAAAAAGCCCGGGCCAGTTGGTCCGGGCTTTTTTGTTTGCGACGGTGTTGAGATCAGGCAAAAGAAAACCGCCTCCGGTGTGAACCAGAGGCGGCTTCGTCTCAGATAAGATCAGGTGTGACCTTATTGTGTTGGGTCAGCGCCATCTTCCGGAGCGCCTGTGCCTGAAGAACCAACGAACATCTGTTCGCCGTTCGGGAAGGTCACGTCACGGCCGTTTGCTTTACAAGCTGGCGCGCAAAGGCGGTCGATAGACTGGTAGCCACGAACAACGAGGTCTGTACCAGGTGACAGCGTGCGGCGGTTCAGACCAGCGCGCAGCAGAGTGTTTGGCGTACCGCCTTCAACCATCCAAGGCTGGGTTGTGCCATCTTCCTGCTCCACATCGATGTGAATCCATGTGTGCGGGTTCACCCACTCAACGCGGGTTACTGTGCCTTCCAGCAGAACCGGCGCGTCAGCGTCGAACTCGGCAGAGAAAGCGTGGTGGGCGTAGGATGCGCCAGCAATCAGGGCTACAGCTGTCGCTGTACCGAATGCTGCGAGTGTCTTTTTCCCCATTTTAATCATGTACGTTGCCTCCAGATTATAAGTGTGCGGGCCACTTTATGTTAGTTTAATATCATGACCAGTATGAATATCAACTGAATGAGTCAGTTGTACTGCGTTTTGTTATTGACCACCATTTGCTTCGGCAGCCGCTTCAGCCGCGAGACGTTCTTCACGACGCGCGCCAGCGAGAATGCCCGGCAGCGAGTAGTTGCCCTCATGGCAGGCATACTCGTAAATTGGCCCCTCTGCAGCCCATAAAGGCATTTCAGCACTCCATGGCTGAGTGAAGAGGTCCGGGTCGGTGACCGTGTACTCGTAGAAAATTGTATCATCGGCGACGCGCGTAAATCGTTCAACAACTACAGTGTCTTCCTGCAGATAGAAACGTTGCGCCTGAGACGAGCGCTGGTTCATATCCGGATGGAAGTTTGTTGTTTCCACAACCAGCGTGTCACCTTCCCAGTGGCCGACGGAATCCCCGAGCCACTGCGCCATTTCCGGCCCGCGGTGTTCAGCATTCATCCGGATCATGCGAGCGTTGTGGTTCATTTCGACGAGCAGAACGATCAGATCTTCGGTCTGGAAGAACTGGACGTGGTTGTTATAAAGCACGTTCAACATTGGAGGTGCGCCGGTTGAGCCATAGCCCACTGTGCAGCGTTCAGCCGCGGAGCGGTTTTCCGGGTTATCGTAATTGTGCCATGCCAGAGCCACGGCTTCTTCCATCTCCGCGTGACCTTCTTCGGAATACGGGATGCGGCCATCGGCCGGGTCCACAATCCAGGACGAGCGATATTCGCCGTTCACGACTGCCAGGCGGTCGCCAGCATCGATCCAGAAAGAGTTATAGCCGCCCACGCCAGCACCTGCCGGAGGTGCGCCTTCACTTGGGTCAGTTGGCTGAGACCGCGCATCAAGCATGCGACGACGCATTTCTTCGGCGTTCTCGGCAACTTCCGGCGGAATGACGAGCGTATCAAACATCGGGCTGCGTTCAATTGATGTGATGGACGCTTTGGACCAGACGCCAGCAAAGCTCGGCGTACCATCTTCCATACGAGGGGGCTCGTAGTTCGGGTCCCATGGCTCCGGTTGAGCGAATGCCACAGCGCCAGCAGACAAAGCGATAAAGCTGATGGTCGCTCCGAGGCATTTGGTCAGACTTAAATTCATTTTGTTCCCTCGAGAATATTGTTCAGTGTTTCTGGATTGTTGGTCATGGCGATTTACTGGCCGCCAGTGCCGTTTTCATTTTCTTCTGCGGCAAGCCGCTCTTCACGGCGTGCGCCCGCAAGAATCCCTGGAAGTGAGTAATTGCCTTCATGGCAGGCATACTCATAGATCGGTCCTTCTGCAGCCCATAACGGCATTTCACCGCGCCAGGGTTGTGTGAAGAGATCTGGGTCGTTGACGGTGAACTCATAAAAAATCACGTCATCGGCCACGCGCGTGAAGCGCTCTTCCACGATTGTATCTTCCTCCAGAAGAATGCGATGTCGAATGGCGCCGCGATATAGATTGTCAGGGTGAAAATTGGTAGTTTCCATGACAAGCGTGTCGCCTTCCCAATGGCCAATTGAATCACCAAGCCATTGTTGCATTTCAGGAGCGCGATGGGTCTCATTCAGACGGATCATACGCGCGTTATGGTTCATCTCTACCAGAATGCTGACTACGTCTGCGGTCTGGAAGAACTGGACGTGATTGTTATAGAGCACGTTGAGCATTGGGGGGCCGCCAGAAGAGCCGAAGCCAACGGTGCATCTCTCGCCTGCTGAACGTGCTTCTGGATCATCAAAGGTCCGACTGGCGATCGCGGCCTGTAATGCGTTCTGACCATTTTCTGAATATGGCACTTTACCGTCAGCAGGATCGACGATCCAGGATGAGCGGTATTCACCGTTCACGACCCCAATACGTTCACCCATATCCATCCAGAATGTGTTGTAGCCACCTACATCCTGACCGGCTTCTGGTGGCGGCGCATTCGGGTCAGTCGGGCCCTGACTGGCTTCAATGGCCATGGCCTGACCATTCTCGATCGCGCGTGCCACTGCAGGTGCGATGACAAGATCGGAAAACTGAGGTGTACGTTCCAGAACTGTGAGGGATGCTTTGGACCACACACCAGCAAAGCTTGGCGTTCCATCCGCCATGCGAGGCGGTTCGTAGTCTGGGTCCCACGCCTGCGGCGCGTCCTGTGCTGAAGCGATGTTTGCACTGGCGACCGTTACTACGGTGACCGCAGTGGCGGCGAGTAATTTATTTAATGCCGATCGCACGACATATCCTCCCTAACTCGTGTCGAACGGGCCAGCCTCATTTTTCGGGTCAGCTCCGTTCATAGCGTCCGGCGAATTATTCGCCGCCGCTGATCTCGCTCGCAGCTTCGCGGGCGAGTGCTTCCTGGCGACGCGCGCCAGCAAGAATGCCTGGCAAAGAGTAATTCCCTTCATGACAGGCGTATTCGTAGATTGGGCCTTCAGCGGCCCATAGCGGCATTTCAGCCGACCATGGCTGGGTGAACAGATCGGGATCCGTGACGGTGAACTCATAGTGGATGACGTCATCAGACACGCGGGTGAAGCGTTCCTCGACGAGAGAATCAGGCTGCAGATACAGATAGTGGCGAATGGCCGAGCGAACGGAGTTCTGCGGATGGAAATTGGTCGTTTCCACCAAGAGCGTGTCGCCGTCCCAGCGGCCGATGGAATCGCCGAGCCAAGTACGCATCTCAGGATCACGATGTTCTGTGTTCATGCGGATGATACGGGCATTATGATTCATTTCCGCCAGAATGCGGATTGTGTCGCCATCCTGAAAGAACTGGACGTGATTGTTGTATAGTACATTGAGCATTGGCGGCGTGCCGGTGGAACCGAAGCCAACAGAGCAACGCTCGCCTGCCATGCGGATTTCCGGATCATCGAAGTTTTCGCGTGCTTCCTGACGCGCAGAAAAAGCCTCCTCGCGACCGGCCTCTGTATAAGGAATTTGTCCGTCGGCAGGATCAATAATCCATGAAGAGCGATACTCGCCGTCAATTACACCGAGTGCAGTACCCGGGTCAGTCCAGAAAGCATTATAACCCCCGACATTCTGACCAGCTTCAGGCGCGTTGAGTTCGTTTGGATCGCGAGGCGCATTAGCTGCTTCGGTCGCTGCCGCACGGCCCTGTTCGATACGTTGTGCAATAGCTGGCGGAATTACGAGATCAGTGAATTGCGGGCTGCGTTCGAGCACGGTGAGAGACGCTTTTGACCAGATGCCAGCAAAGCTTGGTGTGCCGTCTTCCATCCGAGGTGGTTCGTAATTCGGGTCCCACGCAAGCGGTGCTTCCTGTGCGGAGGCAGCCAGAGCAATCACGCTGACAAGCACGGAAACGGCGCCCGTGGAAACCAGGTTTTTTAACGGTGATGTCATGTCGCGCTCCCAAATTTCATTATTATAGTTTGAGATGCACGGTGCGCGTTACATCAACGCGCACCGAAAAGTCACCTCTGAAAATGGCAGGAATTACTCTCCGCCACCTCCGTTAGCAGCAGCTTCCGCTGCCAGACGTTCTTCGCGTCGTGCGCCCGCTAGAATACCCGGCAGAGAGTAGTTGCCCTCATGACAGGCATACTCATAGATCGGGCCTTCAGCCGCCCAAATTGGCATCTCGCCGCGCCATGGCTGTGTGAACAGATCAGGGTCTGTGACGGTGAATTCATAGTGAATTACGTCGTCAGACACACGTGTGAAGCGTTCTTCCACGACGGTGTCCGTTTCGAAATACAGCTCATGTCGGATCGCGGTACGCACGGAATGATGGGGGTGGAAATTCGTTGTTTCCACGACGAGTGTATCGCCTTCCCACTGGCCGATTGAGTCGCCAAGCCATTGATGCATGTCTGGTCCGCGATGCTCTGCATTCATGCGGATTGTTCGTGCGTTGTGATTCATTTCCGCGAGGATGATGATTACTTCGCCGTCCTGAAAAAACTGAATGTGATTGTTGTATAGAACATTCAGCATTGGGGGGGTGCCTGAAGACCCAAAGCCCACCGTGCAGCGTTCACCTGCAGACCGGACTTCCGGATCTGTAAACGTGTTCCGCATGGTTGAAATTGCAGCTTCAGCTGCGGCGCGGCCCGCTTCTGTGTAAGGAATCTGGCCGTCTGCGGGATCAACAATCCAGGATGAGCGGTATTCACCGTCAATCACACCAAGTGCATTGCCCGGATCCATCCAGAAACGGTTATAGCCGCCAACCCCACCGGCACCTGCTTGTGGTGCCTGACGGATTTCATCAGGGTCGCGCGCTGCATTGGCGCGTTCTGTTGCGGCAGCGTTGCCTGACTCGATCGCCTGCGCCATAGCGGGCGGAATGACGAGATCAGAAAACTGACGTCCACGTTCCAGAACCGTAAGCGACGCTTTGGACCACACACCGGCAAAACTCGGCGTGCCGTCTTCCATTCGTGGAGGCTCATAGTTCGGATCCCAGGGGGCGGGTCCATCCTGAGCCATCGCGCCCGGCAGGGCAGCAAGAAGACCCGCTACCGCCGAGGCTGTGAGGAGTTGGAACGCTTTCATTAGTCAAGCGGCTCCCGGCGCAGGTGGCCGTGAAGAAGTTCTTCAACAAATTCAACGCAGTTGAACTCGAGAATTTGTGCATCTTCTTCGATCTGGCGGTACAGCACCATGGAGATTTCCCAAGGCTCTGTGTAGGTCTCAGGTTCTACAATAGTCGCTGTGTAGCGGATGTGGTTGTCGTCGATGCGGGAGTAGCGCTCTGTGACTTCTGCGCCGTATGGCAGGAAGTTGCCTGCGCGGTCGAGCCAGGTCTGACCGTTCTGGTATTTGACTTCGATCACGAAATCATCGCCGTCCCAATAGCCGTAGTTCTGACCCATCCAGCTGTCGACCGGTGCTTCGCCCGGATCGTCACCGAGGAAGACATTACGAACTGCACCAGCATATTCGTAAGCCATAAGCATCTGGCCCTGTTCCTCGTTCATGATGATCTGGAATGGGAATGGCATATAGTTCGCGCGAGGAACGCCTGGCTGATAGCATTTGATGTTTGGGTCGCGATCAATCCAGTTTTCAAAATTCGCATCGCGACGTTCGAGCGCGTCTGCTGTGTATGGAATATCGCCTGTGCTTACGACGCTTTCGCCCGCAGGAACCGCTCCGATAGCGCCGAGTGCAAGAACGCGACGGTCTGGAAGAGGGCCGTATGGGCCTTCACGCAGTTGCATAGCGTGGCGTGCATGGTGCGCTTCCAGGTCATAGTAAGCGCGATTGTTAACGCGCCAGACGCCGTTCAGGTCTGGACGAGCGCTCTCCTCAGCAACAGCAGGTGCTGCTTCGGTTGTTGTTGCTGTACCGGTTGATTGCGCAGTTGCGCAGCCGGCCAGCAGCGCCATCGCTGCAGCGGCTGAAAACAAAGCCTTCATGTATATCCTCCCGCGAAAGGCATTTTCGCCTTTCTGACTCCTCAAGTAAGTTGGCAGCTGGCGGCGCTTTTGCGCACTCTGCCAGCTTGCCGTTGAATTTGTGATACTTAACTACACGAATGTCAAGTTAGGTAAATTTACCAGTCAATCGTTTATTCGACCAGAGCTTCATAGACGGCCTCGCGACTGGAGCCACGTGGGTCAAATTGCGACTCCGGGTCGCCTGCAAACAGCTGGATCATGCCGATGAAATAGAGGTCATTGACCGGATCAATCCAGAACCATGTACCGGCAGCACCGCCCCAATAATAAGTCCCCGCGCCCTGTCCGGTGCCCGTGGCAGACGGGTCTATAACGATCCCGAAATCAAGGCCGAAGCCATGGCCCTCGGCGCCGGTTGCACGCCCTGCATTGCCGTTGGACCAGAGCTCCATATCCGGGCCGAGTACGTTTGTCCGCATCAGCTCGACAGTATCCTCGCGGATGATACGATGACCATTCAGTTCGCCGCCATTGAGCATCATCTGGCAGAAGTTCTTATAGTCATCGAGTGTTGCCACGAGGCCGCCGCCACCTGATTCCATAGGTACCGTATCTTCGCGGAAACGGGTTTCGACCGTCGGAACAGTAACCAGTCGATCATATTCCTGACTGAAGGTGAAGACATCAGACAGGCGGTCATAATCATCTTCGGGAACGAAGAAGCCGGTATCGTCCATGCCTAGCGGTGTGAAGATGTTTTCGTCGAGGAATTCACCAAAGCGCTGGCCGGATAGTTTCTCAACGATATAGCCCTGCACATCGACGGCCGCGCTGTAGTACCAGTCTTCGCCCGGTTGGAAGAGCAGGGGAACGTCAGCAATCGCGTCAATGAAGGCGTCCAGATCCGGTTCGCGCAGAATGCGGCGCTCGCGGAACGCTTCATTTGCGATATCGGTGCCGCTCAGGCCATAAGCAAAGCCGGCCTGGTGGCTCATGACTTCACGCATTGTTGGTGGGCGGTTCGCATCAACAAGGCGAGGTGTGCCGTCTTCGTTCATGCCGTCCAACACGCGCAGATTTTCGAATTCCGGAATGTAATCTGTGACAGGATCATCAAGGTCCCATAGGCCCTGTTCCCACAACATCATCATGGCTACGCCTGTTATGGGCTTGGTCATGGAGTAGATGCGGTAAATCGTATCTTCCTGAATGGGGGCGTTGGTTTGGGTAGACGCCAGGCCAAAATAATTGCGCGCGACTTCTTCTTCGCCGGATACCAGAACATAAGCCAGACCGACGACCTCGCCGGATTCAACCGCCTGATGCATTGCGTCATCGAGATTTTGAAGGCCTTCTTCGGAAAAGCGGCTTTCCTGTGTCTCGGTGAGTTCAGCAGACGCCGTCTCTGTTTCAGAGCTTGTCGGATTACATGCGCCAAGCGCGAGCAGCGCCGCGAAACAAGCACCAGCGATCAGCTTTGGGCGCAGCACGCCCGTCGTCTCGGTTGTGTTCAAGATATCCTCCCACGGATTATGTTCTCTCTTTAATAGAGTGAACTATGCATAATCGAGGGAGGTGTGCCAGTGATTTTGGATCGTGTCAGGCCGGAGTGTTTTCGGCGTTCACTTTCTTTGGTGTCTTGACTGGTAGTTTGACCAGATCAGAGAACATTTCCGTCACCGTATCGATCACCTGAAGTGTTTCTGCCTTAAGGTCCGTATCGTGGTCCTTGAAGTTCATGCGGACAAAGTGGTTGCCCGACATGAGCATGCCCGCAACCAGACGGGGTGTTGTCACGCCTTCAAACGGCATGCCGAAATCTTTGGCCAGATGCTTTGTCAGAAGGTCTTCATACGCGCCACGGATAGCGAGTGTCGCGCCCATAATGGTTGGCGTTGAATAGCTCATGCGAAGGTGGGAACGAAATGCCTCTGCGTCTTCGAGCAGCGTATCAACCGTCTCTGACATCCAGTTGCGCCAGAATGCAAATGTGCTTTGAGAGGCTTCGCGCTTGCTGATCGCTTCTTCAAAAAGGCGCAGCCAGTATTCATCGCCTGCTTTTGCAAGATCCTGCTTCGTGCCAAAATGACGATAAAGTGTCTGAACGTGCAGGCCGGCTGCTTCCGCGACTTCTTCCAGCGTCGTGTTGTCGTAACCTTTGGTCAGAAACAGATGGCGGGCAGACCTGACGAGTTTCAGGCGCGTCTCCATTTTCCGTTTCGTACGCAATGGAAATTTCGTCGTCATGTCTTTCGTCCGTCTTTCTTTCTTGTCCCAGTTGGTTCGGGTTCGTCTTTTATAACGAGCCCGATACATTCCATACCGAGACTCAAGCAAGGCATATGATCACAGCATGTAAGTGATTAAAAGCTCGCAAACCTCATACTTTTATCGGATTTCGCTATAAAAAAGCTTAAAAAATGCCCATGAACACGGTCGTTCTTATTTGGACCACAGTTTTCCCGGGGGAGCTATGCAGGATTGTGTCGCACCCTCCTCGGGCGGATAGATGCGTCCCCTGCCAGAAAAAGAGGCGGTCGGAAGCCGACCGCCTTCAGGTCTTCTGGGAAAGAAAAGACAGACTCTCAACCCTTGCACAGGGGAAAAAGAGACTGACCTCGGAGCGCCGGAAGCCGGCTCTCCTACGAAACGGCAATGCAAGAAAGCCGCGTCGTCCGGTTGGAGGCGCTCGCAGTCCATGCGTGTGCGCACTCGATTTTGTTTTGGAAGAGTTTGTCGCTGCTCGAATAAATCGATCGCGTCCGCTGCACTCCCCCGAAATGCAAGCTTCACTCATGACCCCTAAGGGCTATTTCGTGATAGGCTCACTACATCCTTAGTGCAGGCTATTAAACGCGTACAGTTTTATGATCAACTCACTAATTGCAGAAAAAATATTAAAGCATGCCGTAGCGTGAGCTCTGACGCGTTTTCAAACGTCGCTGCTCGATATACGGGCGACACCGGTTTTTGACATTTGGTGAAAAGAATCAGGCGCGTGCTTTGTTCTTCAGGCGCTTCTGAATGTACATGGCTTCGTCGGCGCGCTCGATGAAATTCTCGGGTGTTTCGCCGCGCTCCCATACGGCAACTCCGCAGGATACATCGAGAGTCATAGCTGCAGGCGCCTCGCCAAATTCCATTCCCTGAAGATCTTCGGCGAATAAACCCGCTTTCTGGGCAGCTTGTTCTTCTTCTGCGTTGAGAAGGAGTACAGCGAACTCGTCTCCACCCATCCGGCCAACAAGGTCGGACTGGCGCACGTGCTTTTTAATAATGGAAACAAGGGCCTTAAGTGCCATGTCACCGGTCGAGTGGCCCAGCTCATCATTGAGAGCCTTGAAGTAATCGAGGTCCATATAGACAAGGCAGACCGTTGTCCCGTAACGCTCGCAGAAGGAAATCTGCTTTGCGAGCTCGCGCATAAAAGCACGGCGGTTATACACCGGTAGAAGGGGGTCGTGGTCTGCTATGTCGCGCGCCTGATCGAGCGCAGCGTTCAGCGTTTGAACGGTTTCGAGCAAATTCTGACGTTCAGTCATCAGGCCAACCAGCATGTGAAGCTGGTTCGGCGTCAGGTCATCTGCAGACCAGCCGGACGCGTTGAGGAATGTAGTGAGTGACGCGCGGACGGAATCAGACGTGCGATCATGGTTTCCCCCGCCTGGATAGAGCTGGAGAACCTTTCCTGATGTCCAGTTCTGATAACCCGAAGGTGTGTCAGACATTAATTCATTCCTCGCAATTCTACACACAATGCATGGAATGTTTTAGTGGACCGTTAACGATAAGCGATTTTTTCTTAGAAAACCTGATCAGAACAGCGCAATTGTGCGGGGTCTTGCCAGAGAGAACAAAATCCATAAGTTGTCCCTTTGCCGGAGCACACCCGCTATGACAACCACGCCTCAGGTTGGGATTATTATGGGCAGTCAGTCAGACTGGCCGGTTCTCTCCGCCGCCCATGAAATGCTTGAATCCCTTGGTGTTGCACATGAGTGCAAGATCGTGTCTGCCCACCGTACGCCAGACCGCATGTTTACATATGCGCGCGAAGCTGAGGCGCGCGGTATTCAGGTGATCATCGCAGGTGCAGGCGGCGCGGCCCACCTTCCAGGTATGGTTGCTGCGCTGACACACTTGCCGGTGTTTGGCGTGCCAATGGAAAGCAGGGCGCTCAAAGGCATGGATAGCCTGCTGTCTATTGTGCAGATGCCCAAGGGCGTTCCTGTTGGCACGCTGGCCATTGGCGGCGCAGGTGCTGCGAACGCTGCTTTGCTGGCGGCATCTGTTGTCGCGCTTCATGATGAAGGCGTTCGTGCACGTCTGATTGCGTTCCGCGAAGAGCAAAGCGCCGCGGTGACAGAGGAACCAGTGGATCAATGACGCCATTACCCGTCGGCTCGGTTATCGGAGTTCTGGGCGACGGTCAGCTTGGCCGGATGCTTGCCAGTGAGGCGGCCCGGCTGGGCTTTGATGTGGTGATTTTCGGTCAGGACGAAGATAGTCCTGCGCGCCGTGTCGCGTCACATTCGATTATTGGGGACTATACGGACCGTGATGCGCTGGCGGAGTTGTCTGTCCGCTGCGATCTGATCACTCTGGAATTTGAGAATGTGCCTGTTGAGGCGCTGCAAATCCTAGAAGACATGGGCGCCACGGTTTGCCCAGGCCAGACCTCTCTGAAGATCTGTCAGGACCGCCATCTGGAGAAGTCCTTCTCACGTGATTCGGGCGTGACGACGGCGGAGTATCACGCCGTGAACACCGTTGATGAGGCGATCACGGCGTTTGAAGCATTAGGCGGAAACGGTATCCTGAAAACACGACGCGACGGATATGACGGGCATGGCCAGCGCCGGCTGAAGCCTGAAGACAGTCCGGTTCAGGCGTTCGAAGATTTACGTGAAGCGCCGTGCGTATTCGAGGCGCTCGTACCTTTCGCGGGAGAAATGTCTGTCATCGTGGCTCGCCGCTCTGATGGCGAAATGGCGACGTTCGAGCCTGCTGAGAATATTCATAAGAATGGTATTCTTCACATCTCACGTGTGCCTTCGCGTTATGCCGAAGAGACAAAACAGGCCGCTATCGAGGCCGCGAAAAAGCTCGCAGAGGCGGTCGGCCATGTGGGCGTCATGGCATGCGAATTCTTCGTTCTGGAGTCGGGTGAGATCCTTCTCAATGAGATCGCGCCGCGCGTACATAATTCAGGGCATTGGACGCCTGAAGCCTGCATTACTGGTCAGTTCGAGCAGCATATCCGCGCGATTACGGGCTGGCCGCTTGGTAGCACGGACCGTCTCATGGATGTCGAGATGGAGAATCTGCTGGGTGACGACGTGATGACGGCTTATGGATCAGCTGGCCCGGGCGATATGATCACGCTCTACGGAAAGCGGGAAATGCGCGCCGGCCGGAAAATGGGGCATATCGTTCGGAAGCTTTAAAGCTTCGAAAATTCCGGATTATTGAACATTGGCCCCCAGCCGCGTTCTCTGAACCATTTTGTGATGATGTATTTCTCACCCTGAAGCGGCTTCATGCCACGGTGCAGGGTGTAGGGGTTCACGCTGCCATCGGCATTCAGATTGTTCCAGATGACGGCCATGCCCTGTTTGGGATGGAACAGTTTTTCCAGCCTTGGGAACCACGTTTCGCCGCCTTCGGGCGTTAAGTTCAGATAGATCATAAAGGTCCAGGTGCGCTGACCACGCTCGGCAGTATTGGGCAGGTATTCTGCTGCGCCCGGTTCGAAATAATCGGTGTGGGATTTGAACTCCTGGCCCACTTCATATTTCTGGCCTTGTATTGCTTCTGAATAACTCCAGTGAATTCCGAGTGCAGCGGATATCTTGCGGTTGAGATCAAGAACGAACGGATCTGGCTGAAGTCCCAGAGTGCAGGTCGATGAGGTTCGGACGCAAGTATCAACATGCGTACGGGTCTCGCCTCGTGCGCCCGTGACGGTTGACGGTTTCAAATTCTGATCGATGAGTTCCATTGTCTTTTGGCAGTCATCACCAGAAAGAAAGTCCTCCCAAGTGAAGACCTGAGCGTTCGGGGTGGGCAGTCTTTCCAGTCCCGGTTTCCGGTCAATTTGCTGCGTCAGGCGGCAGTTCGAAAGAGCCTGATAATTGATTGCGTCAGTCTCAGCTTCATAAGCTTCGCCGAATATCGCCTTTAATTCATGCTCGGGCATCCCGTGCTTCCGCAATTCAGTGGCGAGTGATCTGGGGGAATGTCCGCGGTGTAGATTGGTCCAGACCCAGTTTCTGGAATAGTCTCTCTGCTGTTGTGTCAAAGACATTTCTGTCCCTATCCGGCTGTATGACGTTACTGTGGGCTACACATCATCTATTTATGTACAGAATGGCATTTCGCACTGATATTCATCGAACTGCACCTGATACGTAAGCCGTGCAGAAGCAGGCGTAACGTTTCTGGTTTGAATCTTGGCGAAATCAAAGCCTCGAAAATCCAGGGTCATCAAACATCGGGCCCCAGCCGCGTTCTCTGAACCATTTGGTGATGATGTATTTCTCACCCTGACGCGGCTTCATACCATGGTGCAGGGTGAAAGGGTTTACGCTGCCATCAGCATGGAGGTTGTTCCAGATCACGGCCATACCCTGTTTCGGGCGGAATAGTTTCTCAAGCCTTGGAAACCGCGTCGCGCCGCCTTCTGGTGTGGAATTCAGATAAATCATGAAGGTCCAGGTACGCTGGCCGCGTTCTGCCGTATTCGGTTCAAACTCTTTGGTTCTCGGTTCGAAATAATCGGTGTGAGATTTGAATTCCTGACCGACCTCGTATTTTTGCCCCTGCGTTGGCTCCGAATAACTCCAGTGAATGCCAATTCCTTCGGCTATCTTACGATCCAGCATGGCGACGTGCGGGTCTGCGATGTCGCCCAGATCGCAGGTGGACGATGTGCGGACATATTTGTCGCCACGCGTATCTGTAACCTCGGACGGGCGTAAATGCTGGTTGATGACGTCGATCGTCTTCTCGCACTCGTCCGGTGTCAGGAAGTTTTCCCAGCTGAATACCTGCGCCTTACGGGATGCGATTTTCTTCAGCCCAGACGTTTCAGTGAATTTTCTGGTGATCGCGCAATTTGCGAGGGCTTCGTAATCGACCGGAGCTGTGGGTTCGAGCGCGCGGTCAAAAACGCTTGCAATCTCGTTGTCTGGCACAAGTTGTTTTGCCATCTCTGCTTTCAGCATGGACGGAGAGACCCCGCGATGCAGATTTGTCCAGACCCAGCTGGTCCACTCATTAAGCTTGGCGTCGGTAAGCATGTTGTCTCGTGCTGTGCTTGTTCGGCTTCGTTATGGCCGAGGGCGCGCCGCTATGGCAACTGCTTAGGATGTTACGTTGCATGTCTTGCAGTTCGTCGGCTTTGGATCTAACACAACTTATGTGTTACATTATTACTTTTCTTGTCTTTTTTGTGTCCACCGTTTTGCCTGCACATGCGGTGGACGATCAGCCGTTGGATATTGCTGCTGAATTTCAAAAATTCTGCCTTGATACGGAAATGAACGCTCGGAGGCTTGCGGCATTGATCGCAGACCGCAGGCTAGAAAGAGTACCGCGCGATGAGGTGACGCAGTATATGCAGGGGATATTACCTTTTCACATCAATGCGTACTCATTGCGAGGAGAAGCGTATCTGGTCTGGTCAGTGCAGGGCGATGTATTTGGCAATCACATAAGGCAAATCCCAACAGGTGAACGTCCAGTCAGCGATCTCATTAGCCCGGACCATATAATACCGAATGTATTGGGTGTCGGGGTTGAACCGCACATCGGGTCGACAAGCTGTGCGATCATGTCAGTCGACACCGTTCTTCCATCGCACGAGGATGTGTTTGCTTTAGAATTTCAGGGGATCAGTCCAGGGGCGATTAAACTCTCAAGGCATTTGGTCATGCGTTTTCCTTCCATGAGCGAAGCTGCGCGTCATTTTGTTTGGGAGGTGGGTGATGAGCTCCACGTCAACTACATACACGCATATGATGCGTCATTTAGTAATTTAAGCGCCTCACAAGCGGTGCGCCCGGATGAAGATGTCTCATCATATTCGTTCCCCGAGTAAAACATCTAACAAATCTCATCGTTTGCTCGTCAGGCGCAAACTTATGCCTCAATGACTGGACAAACGTCTTCGGTCTTGAAAGAAGAGCGCGTGAATTTTTCTCCTATGGGTAAAAAAGACTTATGACTGGCAAAACGCTCTACGACAAAATCTGGGATGCACATCTGGTGGATGAAACTCCGGATGGTGATGCGCTGCTTTTCATTGACCTCCATCTCATCCACGAGGTGACCACGCCTCAGGCGTTTGCGGGTCTTAAGTCTGCGGGCCGCAAGGTGCGCCGTCCCGACCTGACGCTTGCTGTCGCTGACCACAACACGCCGACAGAAAATCAGGCGGCAGGCATTGATGGTGTCACGGACCCGGAAGCGAAGAACCAGCTCGCAACGCTTTCGCGCAATGTAAAAGAGCACGGTATAGAGTTCTTCCCGATGGGCGATATCCGCAATGGTATTGTGCACGTCGTCGGGCCGGAGCAGGGGCGCACCCAGCCGGGGCTCACAATTGTGTGCGGCGACAGCCACACCTCTACGCATGGCGCGTTTGGCGCACTCGCGCACGGCATTGGTACATCTGAGGTCGAACATGTTCTGGCGACCCAGACACTGCGCGCCCGCAAGATGAAAAACATGGCTGTGCGCGTGAATGGCGAGCTTCAGGAAGGCGTAACCGCGAAAGACATTGCTCTCCACCTGATTGGCCTGATCGGCACGGCGGGTGGTACGGGCTGCGTCATGGAATTCATGGGGGACGCAATCCGCGGCCTCGATATGGAGGGACGTATGACCCTCTGTAACCTTTCGATTGAAGGCGGTGCACGTGCTGGCCTCGTGGCGCCAGATGAGGTCACGTTTGAATATATGAAGGGCCGACCGGCAGCGCCGAAAGGTGGCGCCTGGGAAATGGCGCTTTCGCACTGGAAAACGTTTTTCTCTGATGATGACGCGCAATGGGAACATGTGATCGAGATTAATGCTGCCGATATTCCGCCCACTGTCACCTGGGGCACAAGCCCGGAGCAGGCTCTGCCTCTCTCCGCAAGCATTCCTGCGCCGGAAGATTTTGAGGATCCGGTGAAGAAAGAGGCTGCGGCCCGCGCAATCAGATATATGGGCCTCACGCCGGGCGAGCCGATCTCCGGCCTGAAGATCGAACGCGTCTTTATTGGTTCCTGTACAAACTCCCGCCTGGCGGACCTACGTGCTGCGGCGAAGGAAGTTGAAGGCAAGAGAGTTGCTAACGGCGTCCGCGCGATGGTTGTGCCGGGCTCTGGTCTCGTGCGCGCGGCTGCCGAAGAAGAAGGTCTCGACGAGATCTTCACCGCGGCTGGCTTTGAGTGGCGCGAGCCGGGCTGTTCTATGTGCCTTGGTATGAACCCTGATACGCTGGAGCCGGGCGAGCGTTGCGCGTCTACCTCTAACCGGAATTTTGAGGGCCGTCAGGGCCGCGATGGCCGTACGCACCTCGTCAGCCCACGCATTGCTGCACGTGCAGCTCTCTCCGGAACGCTTGGCGGAGAATAACCCCTCCGCCATCCATTTCTGTTCTTTCACAACGGCGCGAACGCATCCATGATTCCTGACGTGAAATCATTGGAGCGCCCTCATGTCTGATACGAAGAACTGGTCACCATCCTACACGGCATGGAAGCTGATGGAGACGATTCTGGAAGGCAAGGATCTGAAGCCAACTGATCTCGGTAAAGAGCTGCTTCTGGACCTTTATTCGGACTGCGTGAACTCGGTCGCGGGCGATTATGTCGCCGATATCGAAGATATTGACCATGAACTCGAGGCAGAGGATTTCGAAGACGATCTCGACGAAGACGATTAATCACGTTTAACTACACGTGAATGTGTAGTTGTCGTCATTTCTGTTTATCGATAAAAATCTACAAATGTGATTTGACTTACCCTATTAAAGTCTGACCGAGACAATTTGTGGAGGCTGGCCATGTCAGCGACTAAAACGATCCTTCTGGTAGATGACGATGAGGATCTGCGCGGCGCTCTGAAAGAGCAGTTCGAGCTTTATGATACATTTTCGATTATCGAGGCGGCGAACGCCGCTGACGGTATTGCGGCCGCCAAAACTGGCCGTGTTGACCTTATCCTTCTGGATGTTGAGCTTCCGGATATGGATGGACGCGATGCATGTAAGCTGATGCGCCGGGATGGCATTCGTGCCCCGGTGATTATGCTCACCGGTCAGACAACGGATGCTGATACCATTCTGGGCCTCGACTCCGGCGCGAATGACTACGTCAACAAGCCGTTCAAATTCTCCGTTCTTCTGGCGCGCGTGCGTGCACATTTGCGGAGCTTCGAGCAGAGCGAAGATGCGATCTTCCAGGTTGGTCCATACGAGTTCCGTCCGAGCACCAAGCTGCTGACAGACAGTGAGGGCCGTAAAGTCCGTCTGACGGAAAAAGAAACCAACATTCTGAAGTATCTCTATCGCTCCAGCGGCAAGCCGGTTGGTCGTGAGGAGCTGCTCTCCGAGGTTTGGGGCTACAATTCCAATGTCACCACCCATACATTGGAAACTCACATTTACCGTTTGCGGCAGAAAATCGAGCCGGATCCGGCCAATTCCAGACTTCTTCTGACCGAGACAGGCGGGTATCGCCTGCAGGCATAGCAGGTGAGCCCTAAATGACCCGACAGAAATCCCTTCCGGCGACATATGTGATCATTGCGGTCAACGTGATCATCTCACTCGCCGGATTTGCGAGCCCTTATGTCTTTGGCATGGGGCTGCTGCATGTCGGGGCTGTAATGGACGGGCAGATCTGGCGTCTCCTGACGTCAGGCTTCCTGCATCTTAATCTCACCCATTTGCTTTTCAATATGTTCACGCTGTTCTTCTTCGGCCCCGCGCTGGAGAGTGACCGTTTTCTTGGTCGGCGTGGCTTCCTGATTTTGTATTTCGTGTCCCTTCTGGTGGGTAGCGGATATGCTGTCTGGGCCAATCTGGGGGATGTGAATTACGCAGCGGTCGGCGCGTCGGGCGCGGTATCTGGCGTGATGATCGGTGTCAGCCTGTTCGCGCCGTTTATGATGATCCTCATTTTCGGCATCATTCCCATCCCTGCCATTTTGTATGCGGTGGGCTTTATCGGGTTTTCGACCTTTGCGATCCGGTCCGGCTCGTTCGGCGGCGTTGGTCATGAGGCGCACCTTGCGGGCGCGCTCGCGGGATTGGTTGTTGTCGCGGTTATGCGTCCTGATGTGTTCTTCGAGCTCTGGCGTCAGGTGAAGGCACGCTTCTCCCGGCGCTGATTTGCCAGTTGAAAATCATCGCGTAAACTCGTCCTGAAATTGTGGGAGGGCGACATGGCGACACCTGAAGAAATGGCGGCAACTATGATTGCCAATATGCCGGAAAAGACCGGCAAACCGATGGAAGACTGGCTAAAAATCGTATCCGCATCCGGTCTGGAAAAGCATGGCGCGATCGTCAAACTACTCAAAGCTGATCACGGTATGACCCACGGTTTTGCTAACCTCGTGGCGCATACGGCGCTCAAATCTGCAGCTTCAACAACAGATGAGTCTTCTGATGATCTTGTGGCGGCGCAGTATTCCGGGGCAAAAGCCGACCTCAAACCAATCTATGATGCTGTACTGGCCTATGTGCAGACGCTTGGCGGCGATGTCGAAATCGCGCCCAAAAAGGCGAGTGTGTCTCTACGACGCTCCAAGCAGTTTGCGCTCGTGACACCGGCAACAAAGACGCGGGTTGATCTCGGTATCAATATTAAGGGCAAAGAGCCTGTAGGCCGTCTTGAGGCCTCAAAGAATGCAATGTGCACACATGTCGTGAAGCTCGCCGCTGTGGGCGAGCTTGATGATGAGGTGAAGGGATGGCTGAAAGAGGCTTATTCAGCCGCCTGATCAGACGTTGAAGTGCATCTCTACTGGGGCGTGGTCCGATGGCTTCTCGCCGCCGCGCTCGTTTGTATGGATGCGATACGTGCCGGCAACCGCTTTAGGTTCTGCGGCAGCATTCGCCCATATATGGTCCAGGCGGCGGCCGCGATTTGAGGCCGCCCAATCCTTGGCGCGGTAGCTCCACCAGCTGTACAGCTTTTCATCGTCGCTATGCTCGCGGCGGGCAAGGTCGGTAAAGCTGCCGGCTTTGATGATGCGGGCCATGGCGTCCGTCTCAACCGGCGTGTGGCTGACAACTTTCAGAAGCTGCTTGTGCGACCAGACGTCGTTTTCGTGCGGAGCGATATTGAGATCGCCTACCACGATAAGCGGCGTACTCGCATCGAACTCGCCATAGATGCGTTCCATTCGGTCGAGAAATTCGAGTTTGTGCGCGAATTTATCATTAATCACCGGGTCGGCTTCGTCGCCGCCTGCAGGCAGATAGATGTTGTGAATGTCGAAGCCCGCAATTCGTGAGGTGACAATGCGTGCATGGCCGAGATTACAGAATTCCGGTGGCTCTAATTGTTCGATTGGCAGTTTGGAGACTGTCGCAACGCCGTGGAGGCCCTTCTGACCCGCAATATGCATGTGCTTGTAGCCAAGGTCCTCAAACACTTTGGCCGGAAACTGGCTTTCGCGGCATTTGATTTCTTGAAGGCAGAGCACGTCAGGCTTGTGCTGTTCAAGGAATGCAGAAGCGCGCGGTGCACGCAGGCGGACGGAATTGATATTCCAGGTGACAATCGACAAATCGCTCATGAGTTCGTTTTGGCCACGAGTCCGGTTTGAAAACAAGATGGCAGATAAGAAATCACCCGGACCTTGGGGGAGGGTCCGGGTGATTGCGCTTCAAACGCGGCCGGCAGGGGAAAGTCCGGCTTACGACTGACTAGCGGGGGACAACGCAAAATTCAGTCAATCGCTTATGTGCTTAATGTGCCACATAGAAGAAAAATTTCAAATGAAAAATGAGTAACATCACAGGAGTGTCATTTTTAACACCATTTCCGTGTTCAGCCAGTTTGGCGAATGAATTGCATCTGGTCGCCTATGACGCGCATTCTACCGACATATGGTGCCAATCTGGCACATTTCACACGCCAGCCACGGCAGGATCAGTATAACCGCACCAAAGAGAGTGCGGAAACAACTGAGAGCCGTCGTCATCATGGCAATCGTCGCATGGGTGACCGTCGTCAGAATGATCGCCGAGCGCAAGGCCGCCGGGCTACAGACCGTATGGCGCGTACAGATGCGCAGGTCTGGCTGACAGCGGACTTCAGTGCGCACCTGATCGGTCAGGCCTATGAAGCGCCTGCCGATGCAAAGCATGCAGCCAGCGCCTACACAAACTCAATGAAACCTATTCAGTCTCGCCGTGGAGGGCTGATCTGATGCGTGTCCAGGACCCACTTCTACTTACGCATCGGATTGATCGAAAAGCAGAGCCAGCCATTCTCAAGGGAAACGGTCTGGCCTGGCTCTGCTTCGATCTAGCAGTGTTTGCGCTGATCATCCTGTTTTTCGCATAACAAAAAAAGGCGCCCTGTTGAGGCGCCTTTTCAATTTTTTCAAGTGACGAGATGGCTCAGCCGCCAAAACCTTCGCCGACTGCAAAGTCGCGTCGTGCAGAGACAATCGTCACGACCACACCTGCAAGCACATCGAGAAGCGTCGTCATTGTCAGGATGAAGAAGATCGATGTTGCGAAATTCTCGAACAGCAGGAATTCGACGAGGCACACAATGAACAGGATCATGGATACCGCGTGGTTCATGATGGTCGCTGTGCCTGTGCTTGTCGATTTCAGGATCTCAACAAACAGGAAGACAAGGCTGATCAGAATGAGCAGGTCTCCACCTGTCATCGTCCAGACCGCGCCAGAAACCATTGGCAGGCTCAGCATAGGTGCTTCGAGATTTGCCAGGATCGGCGCCGCTGCACCGGCGTCGATCGGGCCGCTACCGGTGAAGGCAAAGGCCATAATGTTGTAAATCACCACGGGTATGGTGAGCAGCGGGAAAATGCTGAATAGTGTCATCATAGGACCACCCCTCCGGTTCCGATTATTGCCGCCCCCAGCGGCAGCTCGCCGTTCTTCCATGCGGGCCGCAGCAAACATGGGCCCGAACATACCTGCCATTGTTAGCGCTCCTGCAAGATTTCGTTAAGTGTATTTATTACACTTCATCAACGCCTTCAGGAAGTCTACGGCGTGTCATCAGCCATGTGACACCGCGAAGATCTGAAAATGCTGCCCAAAGACGACCGAAATTGGTGTATTTGGATGCACCATGTACACGGCCCCTGTGGTTCACATCGACGAATTCGGCGGTGAAGCCCTCTGCGCGGATGATCGCGGGCATATAACGGTGGATGTGGTCGAAGTATGGAAGCCGCAGGAATACGTCGCGTTTGACGACTTTGATGCCACAACCGGAGTCGTCGCATCCATCTTTCAGAATTTTCTGGCGGATTTTGTTAGCAAAGCGGGAGCCGAATCGTTTCCAGGCCGTGTCCTGACGCTTTGCGCGGCGTCCCATCACCATGGCCAGCTTATCCGGTGCATCAGGACGCGTCAGCGTGCGGTAAAGCTCTGGCAGGTCCGCGGGATCATTCTGGCCGTCACCATCCAGCGTGCCGACGATTAGTGCACGCGCATGCATCACGCCTGTACGAATGGCGCGGCTCTGACCTGCATTTTTGCGGTGCGTAAGGATGCGAAGCTGAGGCACTTCCTTACGCACCTCAACCAGCTCGTCGAGGGTGGAATCGGTCGACGCATCGTTCACAAACAGCATTTCATAAGCGCGGCCTTCAAGCGCACTGGCGATCTCTCGGACCAGATTGGCTGCGTTGCCCGCTTCGTTATGGACGGGAACCACCACACTCAGTTCAACGGCGTCAGACACTTCGTTCTCCTCAGTCTGCCTACAGCGCCCCTCATACCTGTTCATTTTACAAGAAGCGAGAGGCGACAATGCAGAGAAAAGGCGTTAAGTGAGAAAACTTGTTTGTCGGGGCCCTGAATTATGGATCGTTTTTCCGTTCTGGACCAGATTAGCCGCGGTGTTCGCGGCTATGTCCTTCTGTTTCTGCTGACCTTTATCGCAGCAGCGCCGGGTGTTTTTAATCTCGCGCCGTTAGATCGCGATGAATCGCGCTTTGCGCAGGCATCAAAGCAGATGCTGGAAACGAACGACTATCTGATCATTCGTAATCAGGATGAGCAGCGTAATAAAAAGCCTGCGGGTATTTACTGGCTTCAGGCCGCTTCGACTGCCGCGTTTTCTTCGGCAGAGGCGCAGGAAATCTGGAGCTATCGTATCCCGTCATGGATTGCGGCTGCGCTTACGACATCGTTGGTGTTCTGGGCAGGTATGCCGCTTGTCGGGCGGCGAGCGGCATTTCTGGGAGCCGCTTTGTTCGGGGCGGGGCTGCTTGTTACGACCGAGGCTCACATCGCCAAAACCGATGCGACGCTGTTGCTGGCGACGACACTGGCGCTTGGCGCACTGGCGCATTTGAAAATTGGCGCAGACAAGCCGAAACGGCTTGCTCTCATATTCTGGTTTGCGATTGGTTTTGGGTTTCTGATCAAAGGGCCTGTTACTCCTATGGTCGCTGTGTTCGCGCTGGTGTTCTCAGCGCTTTCGGACCGAGGCTGGAAAGCACCTGCAATGTTCTGTGCGGGGCTCGTCTTTGTGTTTCTCGATGCTTATGTGCCGCTTAGCGCCGCAGGTGGTATTCTTTTTAAAGTTATCGCTGCAGGACTGATCGGCTTTTGCCTTGTCCAGGTTGCGCGAAGCGAATGGCGCAAGGATTATGTCCGTGCATTGGCATGGTGGCCGGGGCCTGTTCTGTTTGTACTCATGGTTTTGCCATGGTTGGTCGCGATCCAGATAGCGACCGATGGCCAATTCCTTGCGGAGGCTCTCGGCAAGGATCTTGGCGATAAAGTTGGCGGCGCATCAGAAGGTCATTCCGGCCCACCCGGATATCACCTTCTCTATCTGCTCACGCATTTCTTTCCAGCGACGCTATTCCTCATTCCGGCGCTCTTTATTTGTGCAAAGGCTTCTAAAGAGGGCACACCAGAGGCCAATGGGGTGAGCTTCCTCTGGGCATGGCTCCTGCCAACATGGCTGATGTTTGAGGTTTTGCCGACCAAGCTCAGCCACTACGAGATGCCGGTCTATCCGGCGCTCGGCCTTCTCTGTGGATATGGCATCCTTAAGCTCATCGAGGGTGAGCGCGCACCGATCGCGCGCTATGCATCACTTGTGATGTTCCTGCTTGGAGGCGGGCTTCTGGCGCTGATCGCATCGCCGGTTGGTGTCGAGATCTTTATGTCTGAAGGGGCCGGTGACTATCGCTTCACGGACGCCGCGCTTGTACTGGAAAGCTGGGACGCGACGAACGTCATCATCTGGCCGCTCATTTTCATCGTTGCGGGTTTGTTGCTCTCGGCATTTTATTTTGTCGTGAAACGCTATCAGTTTGCGGTAGTGTGCGCGGTGGCGGCCAGTCTCTTTCTCGGCTGGCACATCCGCACAACTTTCCTGCCGGAACAAAACTGGTTGCAGGCGAGCGTTACCGCACGCGCCTCCCTTGAAGAGGTCTGTGCCTCTGCTGGCATAGAAGAATGCGAGGGGCTTACTGCGTCGGATATCCAGATCATCGGCTTTGCAGAGCCAAGCTTTGTGTTCACGAACGGCACGGATGTTCAGATCGAACCGCATTCAAGTCGTGAGCTGCGACCACTCAGCGAAGCGAACTATTCAGCCTTCATCATCAATCTTGAGGATGGCGAGGACGCCCGCGACGTCGCGCCAGCAATTATGGCGGCAGCCAGCGCGGAAGGACGCTGCGTCTATCAAAGCGAGCTGCACCACGCGCTAAATTATTCAAACGGAAGTGCAGCGACATTCCAGGCTTTGCTTGTGGGACCGGAGGCTTGCCAGTCATGACACGCCGTATCGACATCGTTGAAGTGGGCCCGCGAGATGGGCTGCAGAACGATCCTTCCGACCTGACAACATCGCAGAAACTGGAATTCATCGAGCGACTTGCCGAATGCGGTATCCGTCGAATGGAGGCGGGGAGCTTTGTTTCGCCGAAGGCGATGCCAAAAATGGCAGATAGTGACACTGTTTTTGCGGGCGTCGTCCGGAAGACTAGTGTTCGCCATATCGCGCTCGCCATGAATGAGACGGGTGTGCGCCGCGCGATTAAGGCTGAAGCTGACGAGATCAACTTCGTGCTCGTCGCCGGCGAGGGCTTTGGGCGCCGCAATCAGGGCATGAGCCCGCAGGAAAGTGCAGATAAGCTCGCCGCGTGCGCGCCCATTGTGCACGAGGCTAACATTCCGCTATCGGCCACTATTGCTGTCGCGTTCGGAGATCCGTTCGACGGCGATATTCGCGACGGCGTTGTTGGCGGACTCGCGGCACAGGCCCAGCGTGCTGGTGTCGCTGAAGTCGGCATTGCTGACACGATTGGTGTCGCTGATCCCTGGCTCGTCCGTGCGCGGATCGAGGAAGTACGGATGTATGCGCCTGATGTATATCTGAGGGCTCATTTCCACGATACGCGGGGCACAGGGCTCGCGAATGTTTTCGCGGCAATTGAGGCTGAAGTCGATACGATTGATGCAAGTTGCGGCGGCATAGGTGGCTGTCCGTTCGCGCCGGGTGCAACGGGCAACGTGGCAACAGAAGACGTCGTTTACATGCTGGAGCGTGCCGGTTTCGATACAGGTATCGACCTGTCAAAGCTCATTTCGGTATCGAAATGGCTTGAGGGTGTACTCGGGCACAGCGTGCCGTCGGCGCTGCTGAAAGCCGGAAGTTTCCCTAGCGTTTAACTCTCAGATCGCGCAGAGCCTGCCGCGTTTGCATGAGAGACCGGATCACTGCTGAACGCACAACGAGTAGAGGTGCGAAGCCATAAAAACTTGCTTTGGCCATTGAGCGTGCGAACGGCGTTTTGGCATTCTTGTGGAAGTACCGCGTCAGGCCCTTGGCCTTGTTGTACTCAACAAAAGTCGCTGAGACATCGGACGTTGATCCATAGTGCATTGCCACGGCAAAGGGCGTGTACATGACCTGGCCGCCCGCTTCGGCAATGCGGCGGCAGAAATCGACATCCTCGACATGCAGGAAATAACCTTCATCAAAACCGTTCACACGGTCATAGTCGATTGCGGAAATGTACATGAGCGCGCCCGAAACGACCGGCATTGGCACTGGTGTTGCTGGTTCAGGTTCATGCTCTTTATGCATGTTGCGAAGCTGCGGGATGATGCGCTGAAATTTGTGAAGGCCGGTAAAGGTGGCGAGCGCGCGCGAAGGCGTCAGCATATCCCGCCGTGCGCCGCGTTGCTCCTGTCCAGACGGGTAGATCAGTTTGCCGCCTACGAGGCAGGGTGAAGCGCCCATCTGGCGGGCTTCTTCCAGCGCGGGCAGGGAGTGAACGCGAATGACTGCATCCGGGTTGATGATCAGATAGCGCTCACCTGTCGCGTGGCGCGCGCCGAGATTTACAGCAGCGGCGAAGCCTATATTGCCGTGCCCACCGACGACCTTATAGCGGCAATGCACCGGCGGTTTGAACTGCGCCAGCCATTTGTTATCCGCGTCCTTGTTGCCGTTGTTTACGACAATGATTTCAGTGACTTCTGTTTCCACGCAGAGCGCATTTATGCACTCTTTCAGCGCCGGACCTGATAAAAAGGTCACGACAATTGCTGAAACCGATGGGAAGCCTTCAGAGTTCACTAGGCCGTAGCCTCCGGAGTCTTCGGAAGTGTGCGGGAAAGCGCATAAATGCCAGTTGCGATGAACAGGAAGGTTGCCCAGTAGGCATCATTCCAGACGCTGTAAGAAATCGCAGAATAGACAAGGCCTCCGCCCCAGAGCGCCGCACCTGCTGCCATGATTTGCTTTGATGGCGAAGACGTACGTGCAAGACGGTCACCTAGCAGCAGCGCAAAAACTGAGATCAGGAGCGCGCCAATAAGGCCTGTTTCTGCCCAGATTTGCAATGCACCATTGTGCGGATGTCCCGGCACAATTCGGTAATCTACTTCGAGCCCGTTCGCACCGATGATCCGGATGGTCTCATCCCAGGTTTTTGATGCTTCTACGCCCCAGCCGGTAATTGGTCGCTCTTTGATTTTCTCCAGCACGTAGCTCCAGCTATCAAGACGAGATTGGGAGGACATATTCGAGCCCTGTGAGACGGTGTTTATTAACATTTGCACGGCGAATGGCATCGCCATAACCGCGACCGCGGTTGCAAGGCCCAGAAGACGGAAAATCTGGCGGCCAAAGAATGCAGTTGCGATAACCGTCGCGGCGACGGCAGCAATCGCCAGCAAAGCTGCACCTGCATCAAATCCGTCGCGAGATGTAAGGGTGGCGAGGCCCAGCATCATCACTGTACCAGCCACCCATTTGACCGCCACATTCTTCACCGGAAGAGATATCGCGGCGAGTGGAACCATAAGCACTGAGATATTCACAACACGGATCATGTTCTGAAAGGTTGATGGTATATCCGTGACTTCGCCGGCGACTCGAAAAACGAGCTGGAATGTTAGCGCCCAAAGTGCCGTCAGAACGACCTGTATACCGAGCCCGATACGCACGGCGCGCGCGCCATGCTGATATTGCCTGTCGCTGAGCTGATGAAGCGCCCAGTAAGCAAAGGCGCAAATCAGGCTTGTCAGTGCAATACGAAGCCCCGGCGAAGAGATCGCATAATTGGAATTCTCAGGATCAAAGACGAACAGCCCGTTGCTGGCGCCGGGAGACCAGAACGTGGAAGCAACGCACCAGATAATGAAAACACCAAAGGCGATAACATCGCGAGACAAAGCAGGGCGTTTTCTGAGTAGGACGGGCAGTGAAAGGATTGCGATGATGGCGAGTATCGGGGAGGCACCCTGCACGCCGAGCGCCACATTGACCCACCACATCACCCAGGCAAATAGCCAGAACCAGACAGCTGTCAGCATGCCTATACTCCCTACACTGCTGAAACTGTATGGCCGCGGCGTACCGCGACCAACAGATTTCAGGTTTTATTATGTATTTTGTTCGCGCAGGTCGGGTGGGGTCGCTTCAGCAGGCAATCTGACCAATGCTTCATCAAGGCTCAGGACTTCCTGGTTCTTGGTGCCAAACTGACGAAGGGCCACTTTTCGCTCTTCAGCTTCCTTGCGGCCGACCACGGCGATGTAAGGGATTTTCTGGTGAGAATGTTCGCGGATCTTGTAGTTGATCTTCTCGTTCCGCATGTCTGTCTCGACGCGAAGCCCCGCTTTACGGAACTCTTCAGCAACCTCTTCCGCGTAGTCATTGGACTCTTCGGAAATCGTTGCAACAACCACATGTGTCGGCGCGAGCCACATCGGGAAGGCACCCGCGCAGTTCTCGATCAGAATGCCGATAAAGCGTTCGAGAGAGCCAAGGATCGCACGGTGCAGCATGACCGGCTTGTGCTTGGCGCCGTCCTCACCGACATACTCCGCATTCAGGCGATCCGGCAGAACATAGTCCAGCTGGATCGTGCCGCATGTCCATTCACGGCCGATTGCATCTTTGACGATGAAGTCGAGCTTCGGCGCATAGAACGCGCCGTCACCCTCTGCGATCACCGGCTCAACACCTGCTTTACGCGCAGCGTTTAGCATTTGTGTTTCGGCCTTGTCCCAGAACTCGTCAGACCCGGCGCGTGTCTCAGGTCGTGTCGCCAGATTGATGTGGTGCGTTTCGAGACCGAAGTCGGAGTGAATGGACTTGGCCAGCGTGATGAATTTCGCTGTTTCGTCTTCAATCTGATCTTCGCGGCAGAAAATGTGCGCGTCATCCTGTGTGAAGGCGCGAACGCGCATCAGACCGTGAAGCGCACCTGATGGTTCATAGCGGTGACATGCGCCGAATTCAGCCATACGAAGCGGCAGGTCGCGATAGGATTTCTGGCCCTGTTTGAAGATCTGCACGTGGCCCGGGCAGTTCATCGGCTTCAAAGACAGCACTTCTTCTTCAGCGGTTTCCGCAACGAACATGTTCTCGCGGTATTTGTCCCAGTGACCGGACTGTTCCCAGAACTTACGATCCAGAACCTGTGGTGTGCGCACTTCTTCATAGTCTGCTGCGTCGAGGCGACGGCGGACATAGTTCTCAACCTCATGCCAGAGCGTGAGGCCCTTCTTGTGCCAGAACACCATGCCGCGACCTTCTTCCTGCATGTGGAAGAGGTCGAGTTCGCGGCCCAGCTTGCGGTGGTCACGTTTTTCAGCTTCTTCAAGGCGTGTGAGATAGGCTTTCAGCTCTTTCTCATTTGTCCACGCAGTGCCGTAAACGCGCTGAAGCATCTCGTTATTGCTGTCACCGCGCCAATAAGCGCCTGCAAGCTTCATCAGTTTGAAGGCTTTCGGCAGTTTGCCAGTCGATGGCAGGTGCGGGCCACGGCAAAGGTCTGACCACTGATCAGCATGTCCGTAGAGCGTGATCTCTTCGCCCGGCGGAATGATGTCATCGATGATCTGCGCTTTGTATTTCTCGCCTATTTCGTTGAAGTGCTTTATCGCGTCTTCTTTTTGCCAGACTTCACGTTCAATCGGCAGATCGCGATCGACAATCTCAGCCATTTTGGCTTCGATCTTTTCAAAGTCGTCAGTCGAGAACGGTTCGTCGCGGGCGAAGTCGTAATAGAAGCCGTCTTCAATTACCGGGCCGATTGTGACCTGAGTGCCGGGATAAAGCTCCTGAACAGCTTGTGCGAGAACGTGCGCCGCATCGTGGCGCACCAGCTCCAGTGCTTCAGGATCGCGATCTGTGACGATTGCCACTTCCGCATTGCCCGGCAGAGGGCGCTTCAAATCCCACAGCTCACCATTTACCTTGGCAGCAAGCGCCTTTTTAGCGAGGGATTTGGAAATGGACTCGGCCACATCCATTGGGGATGCGCCGTCTTCGAATTCTTTTTTCGCGCCATCTGGCAGCGTAACTTCAAGCATGAGTTTGCTCTCTGATTAGTATCAAGGCTGTTTAACTGAACTTGGCTGCAAAACCACCCCCTAAGACCGGTATTTTTCGGCTACATAGCAGGGGCTAACGCGCCCCGGCGTGCAGCAGACATGGCACCGGGACGCGCGTTAAGTTCGCGTGGTTGTGGTGGTTGTTGGTGTCGTGCCGAAAGCAGGCAATTCGTCCGGTACAGGGTCATAGCCGCTTGTGCCGCCCGGGCGGCAGCGCAGGAGGCGGCCCGCACCAAGGCGTGCGCCCTGAAGGAAGCCATGCTTTGTCCAGGCTTCGGCAGCATATTCCGAACAGGTTGGCTCATGGCGACAACGCACGCCCAAGGCAAACAAAGCTGCAGAGAGCGTTGCTTTGTAGCCGACCAGAAGCGCGCGCGGCGCCGGGGCAATATGGGCGTATTTGTGAGCCATCAGGAACCGTTTAGCAGAAAGGCGCGCGACTGTCATCGCGATAGTTATACTGTATCAAGCGGCCTTTCGGTTCGCCAGCGCGTCTTCGATAGCCGCAACCGCTGCATCAAGGGCCAGAAGCGTCGACATATGGCGCTGTGGATAATCGCGTACGCCTTCCAGATGGCGAAGCTCCCAGAAGCGCCCTTCAGGCGGTGGCCCGCCTTCTTTCAGCATGGCGCGCATTTTATCGCGCGCTTCGTAAACTTCCTCGACGGATGCTCCGACAGCATGCTCAGAGAGCACGCTGAGCGTTGCCGCTCCAAGAGCACAGGCCTTTGATTTAACGGCAATGCTGGTGATCGTTTCGCCGTCATCTGAGAGATCAAGCTCGATCCAGATTTCTGAGCCGCATACACGACTCACCTTATGAGCCTTACCATCAGGCGCGTGAAGTTCACCGATATTTGGAATATCGGCTGCAAGTTCAAGAACGCGATTATGGTACAGATCACCAGACATACCCTTCAGTTGGCATTGCAAATCGCGTTCGACAAGTGTTTTGTGCGCACATGCGAACACGCTGGCAGGGGGGACGAGCGGCTTGCGTAAACTTGCATTGATTACTGGTGCTTCGGCGGGCATTGGCCGCGCATTTGTGGAGCACTATGCAGCAGAAGGCTTTGACGTGGCGCTTATTGCGCGTCGGGGTGACCGGCTCGCTGAAATTTCTGCGGATTTGAAATCCCGGTTCGATATCGAGACCTTGATCGTTGTGCGTGACCTGTCTGCTCCGGATGCGCCCCAGCGAATTCTCGAAGACCTGTCAGGCGCGGGACGACATGTTGATGTTCTCATCAATAACGCCGGCTTCGGCTTGCCGGGTGTATTCGCCGAAACCCACTGGGAAGATCAGCGCGATTTTATCCAGCTTATGTTCACCGCGCCATTGGAGTTATGCCATCGCTTACTGCCTGGCATGATCGAGCGCGGATATGGCCGGATTATCAATGTCGCGTCATTGGTGAGCTTTCTGCCGGGCGGCGTGGGGCACACGTTGTATGGGCCGGTGAAGTCCGGTTTGATGCGGTTCTCAGAGTCTCTGAACGCTGAAACCGAGGGGACCGGTGTTCATGTGACGGCATTGTGCCCAGGTCTGACATTCAGCGAGTTTCATGACGTAAATGGTCAGCGAGCGCGGGTGTCTAAAACACCCGGCTTAATGTGGCAGACAGCGGACCGCGTCGTTGAGCTCGGTGCGCGCGCGGTTGAGAAAAACCGTCCTGTGATTGTGACCGGCTTCGTAAACAAGTGCCTGGCGGTACTCGGGCAGGTGCTTCCTGGCGGCATTGCCCGAAGCCTGATGAAGGCGCAGTCGGCAGACAGTAAAAGGGAGGCCGGTGAATGAACGATGCGGTGCACTTCCGTATACTGATTAACGAACGTGCGAATACTATATTGCCTCTGCCTGAAGGGATGCAGTTTGCGCCCTTCAATCCGTCCCGTCATGCGAGGGCGGGCCGAGAGCTTCTTAATGTGTCCTTCCGCGATGGTGGCGGCGAAGTTCTTGCCTTCGAAGAATGGTGGGACATGCTGATCGAAGATGATGAGTATGACCCTGAGCTTTGTTTTGTGATCGAAATGACTGAAACGGGTGAAGTCGTTGCCTTCGCCCAATGCTGGGTGACCGGCTTTGTAAAGGATCTGGCCGTTCATCCCGAGCACCGCAGGCTGGGGATTGGTCGGTGCCTGATGGAGCGCATTTTCCTCGAATTCGAACGCCGCAAAATTCCGAAAGTTGATCTGCGTGCGCGAAAGGATAATCCGAACGGCGCTTTGCAGTTTTACAAACGACTCGGCATGTACAATGTGCTCTAGTCCTGATCCTCATCATAGGTGAGGTCGAGCCCGCGAGCAGGAGACCCGACCAGCTCCCAGTAGAGGCCCTCCGGTCGATAATCGAGCGTCACCTCTCCCGAAAAGGCGCTCCGGCACATCTGGTTTATCACCGTTGAGCCAAAGCCTTTATGGTCAGGCTCGGTCACTGGCGGGCCGCCCTCTTCGCGCCAGTTGATGCGAAGCCGAGGCGCGTCTTCGCCGTCGCGATGTTCCAGCGACCAGTTCACATACACCTTGCCTTCATCTGTAGACAGAGCGCCGTATTTGGAGGCGTTGGTCGACAACTCGTGAAGCGCCATGCCGAGGTTCTGGGCGCAATGCGAATTGATACGGATTTCCTCGCCCTGCGCAAAAATCTGGATGTCTTTTAGATCAGCCAGATGGCCGAGCTGCGAATTGAGCAGGTCATCGATGGTCATACCCCGCCAGCCCATATTGGTCAGAAGGTCCTGACTGGCTGCGAGGGCTTGCAGTCGCTGTTCGAATTTGCGGATGAATTCGGGATGTTCTTTCTTGCCGGTTTGGCGGGCAATACCCTGAATAAGCGCGAGCATGTTCTTTGAGCGGTGATTGACCTCACGCATCAGGAAGCGAATTTGCTCCTGACGTTCGCGCTCGTCTGTGATGTCGGTGTTGGTGCCAAACCAACGGACTATATTCCCGTCAGTGTCGTAGATCGGCTTGGCGCGTGACAGGAACCAGCGGTATTCGCCATCCTTGCTACGAAGTGGAAACGTATCTTCCCAGTCTTCGCCAGTATCCCAACTATGCTGAATTTTTTCGACTACGCGGTCGACATGGTCCGGATGGTGAACGGATTTCCAGCCCCAGCCTTCCATGTCTTCCAGCGTCGTGCCTGTATAGTCAAACCAGCGTTTATTATACCAGAAAATATCTCCGGTATTGTCGGCAACCCAGCAGAATTGGGAGATATTGTCTGCCAGCATCCGGAAGCGAAATTCGCTTTCTTCGATACGGCGTCGGTTTTCAATCTCTTTTGAAAGGTCGCGGGCAATGGTGGATGCACCGACTACCTTTCCATGTTCATCCAGAATTGGTGACACATAGACCGAGATCGCGACGGATTTTCCGTTCTTGTGGATGCGCTCTGTCTCGAAATGTTCGACGGGATTGCCAGCACTGATAGAGGCGACGATTTCGTCTTCCTCTTTTTGAAGATGCTCAGGGATGATTTTCCGAATAGACTCATCTAACATTTCATCTTCAGTGTAGCCGAGCATGCGTTCGGCGGCAGGGTTCCAGCTGGTTATGGAGCCGTCCAGTTTCTTGGAGATAATGGCGTCATTTGAAGACTGGATAATAGCTGCCAGCCAGGCATTGTGTGCTCCGGCTGTCAGGAAACTGAACAGGCCGTCTGCCCCGGGGAAGCGAAATTTCTGATCCATAAAACAACCACGCGGTACTCGGCTGAGACACCTTGTGATGCAGCCCGTGGGGCTGAAACGCACCGCGCACTCATTGGTTCCAAAAAAGTTTAGTGTGCTGCAGCCCAGTTGCCAGCAGCCCGTGCTTCGACCTCAAGCGGGACAGATAACTGAAGTGATGGGAATGTCGCGTTCTCCATCACTTTCACCGCTGTCATGATCAACTCGTCAGCCTCCGCTTCCGGACATTCAAATAGAAGTTCGTCATGCACCTGCAGCAGCATCCGGCCTTTGAGGCCTGCTTTTTCGAGCGCGGACGGCATAGCAATCATAGCGCGTTTGATAATGTCAGCGGCTGAACCCTGAATTGGCGCATTGATCGCCTGACGCTCCGCAAAGCCACGCTGCGCTGGGTTTTTGGCATTGATGCCCTGCACCCAGCATTTGCGACCGTAAACCGTCTGGACGAAGTTATTGTCTTTTGCGAATTCCTTCGTCGCATCCATGTATTTGCGGATACCGGGAAACTTCTCGAAATAGGCTTTAATATAGTCGCGGGCTTCACCCTGCGGGATACCTAATTGGTTAGATAATCCGTATGCGGAAATGCCGTAAATGATGCCGAAGTTGATCGCCTTCGCCTGACGGCGAACCATCGGGTCCATACCCTCAATCGGCACATCAAACATCTCGCTTGCAGTCATGGCGTGAATGTCGAGGCCATCGCGGAAGGCTGTTTTCAGCGCGTCGATATCGGCGATATGCGCAAGCAGGCGCAGTTCGATCTGAGAATAGTCAGCGGCGACGAGAACATTGCCCTCTTCCGGAATGAAGGCTTCACGAATTTTACGGCCTTCTTCAGTCCGGATTGGAATGTTCTGAAGGTTCGGGTCTGTTGAAGACAGCCGGCCGGTTTGCGCAACGGCGAGAGAAAAGCTTGTGTGTACGCGGCCAGTCTTGGGATTGATCGCTTGCTGCAACGCATCTGCATATGTGCTTTTCAGCTTTGAGAGCGTGCGCCATTTCAGCAGGGTCGTCGGCAGTTCATGGCCCGCAGCGGCCAGTTCTTCCAGCTTGTCTGCATCAGTAGACCAGCCACCAGACTTGGTTTTCTTGCCGCCGGGAAGCCCCATTTCGTCGAACAGGATTTCACCAAGCTGCTTCGGAGAGCCTAGATTGAACTCGCGGCCTGCCGTTTCATGTGCTTCGGCTTCCAGCCCAGCCATACGCTGTGAAAAATCAGATGACATCCGCGAAAGCGCATCCCGGTCGACTTTGACGCCTTCCAGCTCCATGCGAGAAATCACCGCAGGTAGCGGGCGCTCGATGCGCTGGTAAACACGGGTAACCTGACGCTGGATGATTAGTGGACGGAATATCTTCCACAGGCGGAGCGTGACGTCCGCATCCTCGGCGGCGTAAGGCGTCGCTTTATCCAGCGGCACCTGATCGAAGCTGATCTGCTTTTTGCCTGTGCCACAAACATCCTTGAAGGCGATGGGTGTATGGCCGAGAAAACGCTCAGAGAGCTCGTCCATGCCGTGCCCGTGCATGCCTGCATGCAGCACGAATGACTGAAGCATGGTGTCGTCATACGGAGCAACGGTTACGCCGTAGCGGCTGAAGACGGCGAGGTCATATTTAAAGTTCTGGCCGACTTTCAGGATTTCCGGGGCTTCGAGCAATGGCTTCAGAAGCTCGATAGCCCGCTCGAGCTTGAGCTGTTCCGGGCGCTCAGTGTCTCCGAAATCAAGCTGACCTTCAGGGACACTCACATGGCCGACAGGGATGTAGCAGGCCTCATTAGGGCCGGTAGCGAGCGAAATGCCAACGAGATTTGCCGAGACAGCGTTCAAAGCATCTGTTTCGGTATCGACTGCGATAACGCCTGCTTTGAAGGCCTTCTCAATCCAGCCCTGAAGCGCCTCTTCAGTGATGACCGTGTCATAGTTTGAGGTATCGATACCTTCGCGTTCAGCGGCGGGCTCGATCTCGCCGTCGGCTTCGAACTGTTCCTTCACTCGGCGTGTGATGGTACGAAATTCCATCGTCTCCAGAAAATCGATGAGCGTTTTCGGGTCGGGATCGTTGACCTTCAGCGCTTCAACGGGAGTTTCGACCGGCACATCTGTTTTCAGTGTGACGAGATCTCTGGAGATTTTGATTTTCTCGGCATGGTCGATCAGCGTCTGACGGCGCTTTGGTTGTTTGATTTCCTCAGCGCGCTCGAGGAGGGTCAGCACGTCGCCATACTCATTGATGAGCTGTGCAGCTGTTTTGACGCCAATGCCGGGGGCGCCAGGAACGTTATCGACGCTATCACCAGCGAGTGACTGCACGTCGATCACCTTATCCGGCGTGACGCCGAACTTATCCATTACTTCTTCAAAGCTGATGCGCTTGTTTTTCATCGTGTCGAGGAGAGAGACCTTATCAGAGACGAGCTGCATCAAGTCTTTGTCTGACGAGACGATTGTTACGCGCGCGCCTGCGGCTTCAGCCTGTTTGGCGTAAGTCGCGATCAGATCGTCCGCCTCATAGCCTTCCATCTCGATTGCTGGCGTGCCGAAGGCGCGTGCTGCGTCGCGCATCAGCGGAAATTGTGGAACGAGATCTTCTGGTGCGGGCGGACGCTGCGCTTTGTAGTCCGGATACATGTCATTCCGGAATGTGTAGCTGCCCTTATCAAACACGCATGCAAAATGGGTTGGTCGCTCATCACCCTTCAGGTCTTCCAGAAGCTTCCACAGCATATTGCAAAAGCCTTGGATCGCACCAACCGGCAGGCCGTCTGACGGGCGGGTTAGGGGCGGCAGAGCGTGGAAGGCCCGGAAGATGTAACCGGACGCATCGATCAGATAGAGATGGCTGTCTTCGGTGATAGGAGCAGAGTTGTCGGTCATGCAGAGTGATTCCTTCGAGCGCCCACAATTAACGACAATTGCGCCGAGGTCCATTCCGGCCTTCTGCTGAATTTGGCGCTTGTCGATTTTTTCTGAAATCGCGAATTGGATTGGGTAGATTTTACCGGCCTTAACCTTGCGCTGCTATCGGTGATGCCATGCGCCAACTCAATCGAAATGAAATGCTAAGAGGATGGTCTGCCAGTGGGCAGGACCTGCGGGCGCAGCTTTGGCCGGAACCTGAAAAACCTAAGCCGGCTGAGATCAAGCAGAAGAAGAAATGGTTCGGACATCATATCTGGGGTGCACTGGCGTACATCTTTGTCGCCTTGTTTGCAGGCGCATCCTCAGTGGCCGGTGGGCTTGTCTCCACCAAGCAGATTGAAAGCATCTATTCCTATGTTGGCGATAAGCTGGAAGATGTGCTCGGGTGAGGTCTGATCGATTGGGCCCTCATGCTTAACCTTCCGGAAATCTTCGTTCACAGATTTTAACGTTTCGGGAAACTCGCGCGCAGAAACACGGTTTCAGGATTGGATGATCAGCTTCTTGCTGTTGGTCTGGTTTGGATATGTCGCGCTTGAATTTGTGGCCTCGCGTTCAGCGCCGCCAAACTCTCCGGAATCTATCATGTTCTCCATGATGCCGCATTGGGCATCTTCGGGGCAGGCGCTTGGCGTGTGGACCGGCTTTGCGGGAGCCGTGCTTCTGATTTTGGGTAGCCGAATGGCGCTTCTCGGCTTTGTGGCGTCACTCGTTGGTAGCAGCGCCTATGTTTATTATGCCGCCTGCTTGAGACGTGCGCCTGAAGTAGAGTTCAACGAGTTGGCGCTGCTGCTGGGCGTGCTTGTCATTTGCTTGTTTGCAATGATGTACTCGAACGCATTGGCTGTGCGCCGCGTACTCCGTTAAAGCGCGAGCGGTGCCAGATAAGTGCCGATCAGCGCGATGATGATTACCGCACCGATATTTATCCAGAAACCGGCCCGTATCATGTCTTTTACATGCATATGACCGGACGCATAGACGATGGCGTTCGGCGCTGTCGCCACCGGCAACATGAAGGCGCAACTCGCTGCCACGGCTGCTGGGCCAAGCAGGCTTTCGGGCGCAATCCCGACGCCCACAGCGAAGGCACCAAGAATCGGCGCAAGCGTTGTCATGGTCGCGACATTGCTCGTCAGCTCGGTCAGATAGACCACAAGTGCCACAACGACGAACACAACGGCGAGGGCAGGCGCGCCCTCAAGCACGGTGAGCAGATTACCCAGCCACTCTGAAAGCCCTGTCCGGCTGACCGCCTGCCCGAGAGAAATGCCGCCCCCGAAGAGCAGAATGACGCCCCAGGGCAGCTGAACGGCTTCATCCCATGTCAGCAGCGTGCGTTTTTCGCCGCCACCTGCGGGCATGAGGAACATCATGACAGCGCCGAAGGCGGCAATGCCCATATCGCTAAGGCCGGAAATCCAGCCAAGCGCTGGAACGGGCGCCAGATATTCCTGCATCGGCACGCGTAGTACCCAGAGTGTCGCTACAATGCCGAACACAATCGCGACCCGCGCTTCGGGCGCTGTTACACCGCCCAGAGCATCAAGGTGCTTTTTGACTTCCTGTTGTTCTGGTGAAAGCGGGCGATCCACCACGGGCATTCGTTTTTTGACGTATCTGGAGCTGAAGCGAAACGCAAAACTGATCGCGATCGCTGTGCCTGCACCCCAAGCGACGTTGACCATACTTTCTGCGGATGCTGGCAAATTGTTGAGCGCAGGCGCAATGGCGCCATGGAGTGCAAAGCTTGCCCAGGCTACAGCAAGAACGAACAAAATTGGGCCGCCCAGTCTGATAAGTGTTGCAGTGATCTCAGCTGTGGTGGGTGTGGCTGATTGTTCGGGGGTGGCGACAGAAGGCGTTCGTTTTGGCAGGCCGCGGGTCACGACATACCAAGCAAGCGGGATGAGTAGCAGCATGGCTGGCACGCCAAACATCATCCACTGGAAATAGCCGATATCTTCGCCGGTATTGGTGCGCAGCCAGTCAATCGCGATCAGGTTGGTCGGCGTGCCAATCGGTGTCGCGACGCCGCCAATGCTTGCGGAATAGCAAATGCCGAGCAGGACCGCCTTCGCAAAATGGCCTTCCTCGTCGCCGGTTTCTGCGGCAACCGAAATCGCAATCGGCACCATCATGATGGTCGTGGCCGTATTGGAAATCCACGCTGAGATCAGTGCGGTTGCGATCATGAAGCCCGCAATGATGAATCGTCGTCTGCTGCCCGCGCGGGACACAATGTTCAGTGCAATGCGTGTGTGCAAATTCCAGCGTTCAATGCCCATGGCGACGACGAAGCCGCCAAGCAGAAGAAGAACGATTGTGCTGGAATAGCCGGCTGCAGCCTGACCGGCAGTGCCGGCTCCGATAATGGGAATTACAACGAGGGGGAGGAGCGAGGTCGCAGGGATAGGGATAGCCTCGGTGGACCACCAGACGGCCATCCATACCAGAAGGGCGCCCACGCGCAGACCTTCAACCGACAGGCCGTCGGGCGGTGGTATCAAGCCGATGAGTAGCGCCAGAACAGGGCCGAGAATCAGCCCTATCGTCTGCGCTTTACTGCGACCTTGAGTTTCCTCCAAATTGTCCCCCCGACAGATTGGCTTTACGCGCTAGGATCGTGTTCCGACCCTTTCAGAATAAACAGGCGGTCGCAATAGCGGCAGGTCACATAGTCCTCGTCGCCCATTTCGTACCAGACCTTCGGGTGACCGAGTGCGCCACCACCGCCATCGCATGACACTTTATGGTCCTCGACGATCAGGACTTCCGGCGCTGACTTTAGTTCTGCTTCACTCACCATAATTTTAGCCCCTGTGGCGTTTGTGAAATGGATATTGCACACTAGGTATGTTGAGCGCGCTTACTACGTCAATCTTGAAAGAAGCTCTAATGACTTCAGTTTCCTCAAAACCTGAATACGCAATTGAAGCTATAGGCCTTGAAAAGACCTATCGGGCTTCCGGAAAACTGCCTGCTAAACGGGCGCTGAACGGGATTGACCTGAAAATCCGCACAGGCTCGATTTTCGGTTTGCTCGGTCCGAATGGTGCCGGAAAATCGACATTTATCAACATTCTATCCGGGCTCGTGACGAAGTCTGGCGGCACTGCCCGTATCTGGGGACATGACATCGACACAGACGGGCGCGCCGCGCGGTCGTCCATCGGTGTTGTGCCGCAGGAAATTAACATGGACCCGTTCTTCACGCCGTTTGAGTCTGTGGAGCTGCAATCGGGTTTTTACGGGGTGCCGAAATCAGAGCGCCGTACGGACGAGATTCTGGCGGCCGTAGGGCTCGCTGATAAGCGCGATGCATATGTGCGCCAGCTGTCAGGCGGCATGAAGCGTCGTCTCATGGTTGCAAAGGCGCTTGTTCATGCCCCGCCGGTACTTATTCTCGATGAGCCGACTGCGGGAGTGGACGTAGAGTTGCGTCGCTCACTCTGGGAATATGTTCTGGAGCTCAACAAGGCCGGTACAACGATCATCCTCACCACGCACTATCTGGAAGAAGCGCAAGAGCTTTGCGACGAAATTGGCATTATCAATAATGGCGAAGTCATCGCATGTGAGCCAACTGCTCAGCTTCTCAAGCGTCTGGATCACAAAACGCTGGTTATCGAACCCGCCGAAGCGGTCACTGTCATTCCGGAAGCGCTGAAGGATTACGAGTGCAAGCTGCGCCCTGATGGCGCGCTGGCAATCACCTTCCGTTCCAGCGAGACCGGCTTTGGCCGTGTCATGGAGACTGTGCGCGCGGCGGGCATTTCAATTGCGGATCTCGCAACAGAAGAGCCGGATCTTGAAGATGTGTTCGTCTCAATGACAAGCAGCGCAAACGCAGCGGCTTAATGGTTTTCCTTAGAATTGTTCGGCCTCCCAGCCGAGCTCTTCCATCATCAGAATAACACTTTCCGGGCCAGCCAGATGGCCCGCGCCGACAACGACCAGAATACGGCCGGGCTGTTCGTCCATAAGCGTATCAAGCGTCTCTGCCCACTGTGTGTTGCGCCGCGTAATCATGATCTCGTACACGCCGGGCTGTTCTTCACTCATTTCGCGAAACGAGCCGCGATACAGCCCATCCGGATTGCCCTTCATCCAGGCGCGGAGCATGTTCTCGCCAACCGGTGCTCTAAGTTCTTCATCGGAGAGCCCGTCCATCAACATGTCGATCTGTTCTTCGGTTGAGAGTTCAGAGAACGATTCCGCCACCACCAGCGCATTTTCGAGCGATCGTACATCGCGGTCCATCGCCAGCTGGCGTTCCATCCACGCCTCAACTCCGTCTTCTGCTGCTGCGCCCTGCATATCCATGACAGCAAAGCTGATCATAAGGGATGCGAACCACGGCTTCTGACCGCGAAAACTTTCCAGATCGAGACCAACGTCAGAGAGAACTTCTGCGAGACGTTCAAGCTGTTCTGTGTTCAGCACGTCATGAAGGGACTCGCCTGGCCCCGCGATCCCCATACGAAAAAAGGCCAGAAAGTCGTCGCTGGAATCGCGTGTCGTGGTTTCGAAGAAAATGATGTCAGCGGTATTCATCACTTCGATGAATTCATCTCGTCGCCAGTCCAGTTGCGGTGGCAGCGCATGGACCGAGCCGAACAGATACAGCTCGGTGTCTTCGTCTTCGATCAGCCACATTGCGGGGCCGCTCATCTCAAAACGGGTATCGCCGAGAACTTCGGCAGGCGCGGCCTGCGCAGGTGAGAAAGATAGTGAGACCGCAAGCGCCGCAACGCAGGCTGAAACGGCGTTTCTAATTTCTCTAAAAGTCCAGCTGGTCACTTGCGTTTTACCTTCTTCCGCCATAATCAGAGCCGGTTATATCAGCACATCGTGGCTGATTTTAGCACCCATAGCTCAGCTGGATAGAGCGCTGCCCTCCGAAGGCAGAGGTCAGAGGTTCGAATCCTCTTGGGTGCGCCATTTTCTTCCTAAATGCATTCCGTGACGGCAGGCTGGATATTTGTTCCCGCTGCTTGGTTTTCCGCGTTTGAATTTGGCAAAACCTTCTGCTGGCTGAGCACTATACGCAATTTCTTCTCTTATTATTCCGAATAAGCAGAACGTGTATTCCATTGATAAATTGATTGATGTATAAATATTCTACAAAGCTTGCCTCGGGCGAACAGTCATGCCTCGCGTTTCGGATGAAGCGCAATTTCTGACCTTTCCAGCCCCGATAAAGAATAAGGCATGCCGGAGGAAAAATGACAGATACAGGACGTTCTTATCTCCACGTCCCTGAACCAAGCTTCAGGCCTGGCGATAAGCCAACATTTGATGAAATGATTATCCCGAAGGCTGGTGCGGTGCGCCGTCCTCCCGTGGATGTTCACCCCGACAATATTCAGGACCTTGCCCGCACCATCATTCGTGTGATGTCCAGCGATAATGAAGCTGTTGGCGAATGGGCCGCGTCGCTCTCTGACGAGGAGGCGCTTGAGGGGCTTAAAGACATGATGCGCCTGCGCACCATGGATGCGCGCCTCTTACGTGCGCAGCGTCAGGGTAAAACTTCATTCTATATGCAGGCGCTTGGCGAGGAAGCTGTCGCATGTGCGTTCCAGAAAGCTCTGGAACCTGGCGATATGAACTTCCCGACCTACCGCCAGCAGGGCCTGCTCATCACGTCCGGTTATCCGATGACCAGCATGATGAACCAGATATTCTCCAACTCTCAGGACCCGATGAAAGGCCGCCAGCTGGGCAATCTTTATTCCTCCAAAGAGCACGGCTTTTTCTCAATCTCCGGTAATCTCGCGACCCAGTTCGTGCAGGCTGTGGGCTGGGCTATGGCGTCCGCGATTGAGGGTAATGACCGCGTAGGCGTGGGCTGGATCGGCGATGGTTCGACGGCGGAAGGTGACTTCCACGCAGGGCTTGTCTTTGCGTCTACATACCAGCCGCCATGCGTGCTCAACATCGTGAATAACCAGTGGGCGATCTCGACCTATCAGGGCATTGCGCGCGGCAACGCAGCGACATTTGCCTCTAAAGGCCTCGCCTTCGGTCTTCCGTCCCTGCGTGTCGATGGCAATGACTATCTGGCGGTACATGCAGTCGCTAAATGGGCGATTGAGCGTGCGCGAAAGCGCCTCGGTCCTACCCTGATTGAATATGTGACATACCGCGAAGGCGCGCATTCGACGTCTGATGACCCTTCTGCGTACCGTCCGAAAGACGAAGCTGATGGCTGGCCGCTAGGCGACCCGATCGAGCGCCTGAAAGGCTATCTGATTGCCAAAGGCGTCTGGAGCGAAGATCGCCACGCGCAAATGGCATCGCAGATCGAAGACGAAGTTGCGGCGGCGCAGCGCGAATCCGAGGCGATTGGTACGCTGCTCGAAGGCGACAAGCCAGGACCGCGGGACATGTTCGAAGATGTGTATGAGGAGATGCCGCCTCATTTACGTGAGCAGCTCGCCCAGTCTCTCAAAGAAGCAGGAGAAGGCTGATATGGCTAAGAAAACCATGATCGAAGCCATTCGTGATGCACACCACATCGCGATGGAAGCTGACGAAAAGGTCGTCGTGTTTGGCGAGGATGTTGGCTATTTCGGCGGTGTGTTCCGCTGCACCGCCGGTCTTCAGGAGAAATTTGGTAAAGCCCGCTGTTTCGATGCGCCTATTTGTGAGGGTGGCATTGTCGGCGCGGCGATCGGTATGGCGGCCTATGGCCTGCGTCCGTGCATTGAAATCCAGTTCGCTGACTATGCTTATCCAGCCTATGACCAGATCGTATCTGAGGCTGCGCGTCTGCGTCATCGCTCAGGTGGCCAGTTCACCGCGCCTATGGTGATCCGTATGCCAACGGGCGGCGGCATTTTCGGCGGTCAGACCCACTCTCAAAGCCCTGAAGCATTGTTCGCACATGTCTCCGGCCTGAAGACGGTCATTCCGTCCACGCCTTATGACGCGAAGGGCCTGCTGCTTGCCTCCATCGAGGATAATGACCCGGTCATCTTTCTTGAACCGAAGCGCCTTTATAACGGTCCGTTTGATGGCGAACACGATAAGAGCATCGTGCCATGGTCCAAGCATGACGACGCCGAAGTGCCGGACGGGCATTATACCGTACCGCTCGGCAAGGCGAAGATGGTGCGTGAAGGTAAGGATGTTACCATTCTCGCTTATGGCACAATGGTGCATGTCGCCAAGAAGACCGCAGAAGATCAGGGCATTGATGCCGAAGTAATCGATCTGCGTACGCTTGTGCCGCTCGATACCGAGACGATAGCGCAATCGGTTCAGAAGACCGGTCGCTGCGTTGTTGTTCATGAGGCGACACGCACATGCGGATATGGCGCAGAACTTGTCTCTATTGTGAATGAGCTGTGCTTCTGGGCGCTGGAAGCGCCAGTGGAGCGCGTTACCGGCTGGGATACCCCGTACCCGCACTCTCAGGAGTGGGACTACTTTCCGGGACCGAAACGCCTCGGTGCGGCGCTGAACCAGGTCATGGAGGCCTGATATGGAAAAGATTTTCAAACTTCCTGATGTGGGCGAGGGCGTTGCTGAAGCCGAGCTGGTTGAATGGCTGGTTGAGGTTGGTGATACGATTGCCGAAGATCAGGCAATCGCTGTCGTCACGACCGATAAAGCTAATATCGAAGTGCCATCTCCTTATGCAGGTAAACTGACATGGAAATCCGGTGAGCCGGGTGAGCAGATCGCGATCGGTGCCGAATTTGCCAAGATAGACGATATGAAGGGCGATGCACCTGCTGTTGCGGCTAATCCTGCAAAAACCGCACCGGCGCCAGCACCGAAACAGGCCGCGCCTCAAGCGCCGTCCGTTCCGCAAACGGCGCCCGCGTCAGCGGCGGTGTCTTCCGGCTCGTCTAAGGTGCATACGTCTCCAGCGGTTCGCGCTCGCGCCAAATCCTTGCAGATTGATCTTGGAAATGTGGCGGGTACGGGCGCTGGCGGTCGTATCACGCACTATGACCTCGACCAGTTCCTGATTGCGGCAATCCGCGCTGAAGCTTCATCTGGCTCTGGCCCGGCTGTACCAACGCCAAAGTCCGCACCAGCGCCCGCGGCTGGACCTAAACCTGCGCCATTCGTGGCCGCGAGCAGTCATGGTAAGATTCAGGTCAATCGCCTGTCATCTATGCGTCGTGCGATCTCCAAGAAGATGAACCAGGCCAAGCCCGGTGTGCCGCACTTCAGCTATGTTGAAGAAGTCGATGTCACCGATCTGGAGGCTATGCGCCGTGAGATGAATGTGAAGGCAGACGGCGGTGAAAAGCTTTCCATTCTGCCGTTCATCATGCGCGCCCTCGTCCTCTCCGTGCAGGAAGCGCCTTATGTAAACGCGCTCTATAACGGCGATCGTCAGGAAGTGCATATCTATGACGAAATCCGTCTCGGTATTGCTGTTGCGACTGATAAAGGCCTGATGGTTCCAGTCATCGGCAATGCTCAAAAGAAAAATGTGTACGAAGCTGCGGCGGCCATCCGCCATGTCGCTGAAGCGGCGCGTGATGGTACGGCGTCTCGTGACGAGCTTGTGGGCTCTACCATGACGCTCACCTCTCTGGGGGCGCTCGGCGGCATTGCTTCAACGCCGGTGCTTAATCCGCCAGAGGTCGCGATCGTCGGCGTCAACAAGGTGCGCACGGCGCCTGTCTGGAATGGCGAAGGATTTGAGCCGCGCCAGCTGATGAACCTGTCTTGCAGCTTTGACCACCGCATTATCGATGGTCAGGCCGCAGCCAAATTCGTTGCGGCGATGAAGCGTCGTATCGAGGCGTGTGAGATCTGACACGGGCTCAGCCCAAAAAGATCACCGGACGCTATTCTCCAAGCGTACTGCCTTGGCCCCGCGGTTAATTCCGTGGGGCTTTTTAGTTTTCCCGTTGTCATTCTTTGCGCATCGGTCGCAGTATTCCAAAAAATTCTGGTCATATCTCAAGAGATACTATAATGTGAGTGTTCGATCACTTTCTATTGATTGGAAATAGCGGAGAAGATCATGACGGGACCTGTTCTGCTGGGTACGGGGGCACGCGCTGGCGGGCGGCTCCTTACGTCAGAAGAGATAGACGGGCGTATCGGGCGAAAGTCCGGCTGGCTTGAGGCACAATGCGGCGTGCGCTCGCGGCCTGTGCTCACGGAGGCGGAAACTCAGGAATCTCTGGCCCTTCAGGCCGCGCAGACAGCTTTAGATGACGCTGATCTTCACCCTGACGACATAGATCTCATCCTGTTTGCGTCTGCAGTGGGGCGGCAACCAATTCCTGCAACAGCGGCGCTGATTAAGGATGCGCTTGGCCTTCGAAGGACAGCTATTCCAGCGTTTGACATAAATGCGACATGCCTCTCTGGCGTGGCGGCGCTCGATGTTGCCTCTCTCTATGTGAGTGCGGGGCGAGCAAAGCGTGTGCTCGTCGTGACCAGTGAAGTCGCGACGCGGGCTCTGCCATGGGACACTGACCCGGCGACAGCAGGCCTGTTTGGTGATGGGGCTGCTGCCTTTATTGTAGGTGAGGGCGCATCAGGCATCTCGGTTAATCAGGTCCTGCTGGAAACATGGTCGGAGGGCTATGAGTTCTGCACGCTCGGCGCGGGCGGAACGCGCTATGACTTTCACACGGCACGGGATGAATTCGAAGAGAACGCCTTCTTCAGGATGGACGGACATGCCCTGTTTAAACTTACGCGAAACAAGCTTCCCAAGTTTATAGATCGGCTGCTTGAGGCGTCCGGCTGGTCGCGCGGCCATATAGACCTCGTTATCCCGCATCAGGCGAGCCCGTTGGCGCTGGAGCATATGATCCGCAAATGCGGCTTCGACAGAGAAAAAGTGGTCTCGACCGTGCGCGAAACAGGCAATCTCGTTGCGGCCTCTATACCGATGACGCTGGACACCGCGCGCCGTAACGGGCGCATCAAAGCAGGAGATAAAATCCTTCTGATAGGCACGTCCGCCGGCGTCTCGCTTGGCGGAGCGACACTCACCGCATGACAACTGTTCTGGTCACAGGTGCGACGGGGTTTCTCGGAGGGGCACTCGCGCGGCGATTGCTCGGTGATGGCGTGCGAGTTGTCGCTCTCGGGCGCAATCAGGACAAGCTAAGCGAACTGGAAAGCCTTGGCGCAACGACGCTGCCATGCGATCTGGCAGGCCTTCCAGATGATATGAGAGCCAATGCATGTAAGATTTTTGTGCATGCGGCAGCGCTCTCCTCGCCATGGGGAAGAGCGCAGGATTTTGAGCGTGCGAATATAATGGGCACAGCGAATGCCTTACGCCTCGCCGAACGGGCAGGCGCGCATCGTTTCATCAACATCTCCTCGCCGAGTATCTATTTTCGGTTCGCCGATCAGGAAGGTTTGCGGGAGAATGGCCCTCTCCCGGATCCGGTAAATGCGTACGCAGATACCAAGCGTCGCGCGGAGAAACTGGTCAGTGAAGCGTCCGCGTTTGAAACCGTCACACTCCGCCCACGGGGACTTTATGGCCCGGCGGATACTGCGTTGTTGCCGAGGCTTCTAAAAGTGTCGGAGAGCCGGCCACTGCCCCTTATGAGAGGCGGAGAGGCCGCAACCGATCTCACCTATATTGATGATGTGGTCGAGAGCATTCTCGCGGCGATGAACGCTCCATCATCTGCCAGTGGGCAGGCTTTCAATATTTCAGGCGGGGTGCCTCTGCCAGTTAAGATGGTCGCCGAACGTGCAGGAGACAAAGCCGGAGTTAAGGTGCGCTGGCGACGGATGCCATGGCCATTGGTCAAATCGTTTGTCACCGCGTCAGAGCGCGTGTGCGCAATGTTGCCCCAGCGACCGGAACCTGTCGTCACGGCCTATTCTGCGGGCCTTTTCGCGTTCCGTCAGACTCTGAATATCCAAAAGGCAGAGCAGCTTCTCGGCTGGAGGCCGAAAGTCTCATTTGAGGAAGGTCTGGAAAAAACCTTTGCGGGACGGACAGAATGATCAGGCCGGAGTTTAAAAACAGCGCGATTGTTTCGGCGCCAGAATGGTTGATCATGAAACATGGTTCGCGAAGGATACGTCATTTGCCGGTTCGCTATGGCGTGTTTGAACATCCTGCAGCCGGAAAATGCCTGATCGATACCGGATATTCCAGGCGGATAATGAGTGGCCGGCGCGGCGGCTTTCTCCGTCTTTACGGGGGCATTCTGAAACCGAAGCTGACGTCAGATGTCCTGCCGGATGCCGTGCCTGATGTGGACACGATCATCATTACCCATCTGCATGCAGATCATATCAGCGCTCTGCGGGACTATCCTAGTGCGCGCATTATGCTGGATGGTGACGCGCTGGACCATTATCTGGTCGCAGGTTGGTTTCAACGCATACGTCACGGGTTTTTCAAAGAGCTTTTGCCGGACGACGTCTCCGATCGTTTGGTGCGCTTCCAGGATTGCCCGAAGATCGAGGCGCCGATGGGCCTCGGCGAAGCTTTTGATATGTTCGAGGATGGGAGCGTGCTAGGCGTACCTTTGCCCGGTCATATGTTTGGCCATACGGGTGTGTTGTTCACTGGAGCTCGCCCGCTTCTCTACGCCGTTGACAGTGAGTGGCTCTGGCAGGCTATTGAAGAGCGCCGACCACCTGGCTTTCCTGCGACGCAAATCCTTGAAGATAAAGCTTCAGCTGAAACAACACGTGAAAAGCTTCGGGCCTTTGTAGTAGCCGGCGGCGAGCTGAAGCTTTGCCATGATCCCGAAGGAGAGGGCTGATGTCGCTGAAAGCATCATTGGGCACTTTAGCGGCTTTTGTTGATGCCAGCTTGCGTCTTAATTCTGTAGCGTATCGCGATGAGCTGGAGGAAAAACAGGCTCGGCGGCTCGCGCGGTATCTCAACGGCCCGGCGAGCAAAGTGCCTGCGTTTGCCGGATTTCGTGGGCTGCCACTGCAAGACTGGCCGACAATGGACAAATCGCGGCTCATGGCAGACTTCGCGCTTTATAACCGGCTCGGCATGACCACAGCAGAAGCATGGGCGCATTTTGAGAATGGCACAGCGCCTGAAGGGTATGCCGTTGGCGCGAGCACGGGCACCTCTGGTAATAGAGGGCTTTATGTTGTGTCGGAAGCGGAGCGCTATCGCTGGCTCGGGGTGATGCTGTCGAGAGCGTTACCTGATGTGCTGACCCGCCGACACCGCGTTGCGGTCGTTTTGCCTGCCAACAGCCGCCTCTATGATGCGGCAAATGAAAGCCGGCATCTGGCACTTCAATTCTTTGATCTGGCACAAGGCATAGAGTCACAATTCGCGCCGTTAGAAGATTTTCACCCGACTGTGATTGTGGCCCCGCCGAAATTCCTGCGGGCACTTGCAGAAAGTGAAACGAGGCTCTCTCCGGACCGCATCTTTTCAGGCGCTGAAGTTCTGGATGATGAGGACAGGCAGATCATCCAAAGCCAGTTTGGCGTGATTGTGCGCGAGATATATATGGCGACCGAAGGTCTGTTTGCTATCGGCTGCGAGAAGGGGGCGCTTCATCTGATTGAAGACCATGTGTATTTTGAATTTGAGCCCGTCGACGGCTCAGGCACGCTGGTTTCGCCCTTGATCACTGATTTTTCCCGCGCCACGCAAATTGTGGTGCGATACCGGATGAATGATGTTCTGGAGCTGGCCAAATTGCCGTGCAATTGCGGGCGTCCTCATCGCGTTATCAAAGCCGTCCATGGCAGATGTGATGACGTGTTTCAGCTGGTGTCTGGAGATGGCAGAATAGTCCGGATTACGCCGGATGTTATCCGGAATGCCGTTATAAGAACGGATCGTTCTATCAGGGACTTTCGTGTCGTTCAGACCGGTGGAAACGCCGTTCAGCTGACTTTGCCTATCACCAATGCGCCCGGTCTGACGGCTGCCTGCGAGGCGCTTCAGACGCTCTTTTCATCCTGCGGTGCTGCTCCCGAGGTTACGGCGCAGGTGACCGAGCTTATGCCGCCATCAGGTCATAAACTCCGCCGGGTGAGCGTCGCGCCCCAGGCCCTGACATGACGAAGGTCTCGATCCAGACATTGGGAAGCTTTGGCGATGTCATGCCTTTTGTGTCCGTCGCGCATTCTCTGAAGGAAATGGGTGCAGACGTCAGCATTCTCTCACCGTCTGACTATTCCGGGGCAATTGAAGCGCGCGATATCAAAGCCGAAGAAGTGGAAGATTTTACGCTCGCCGCATGGGATAAAGAAGCCGAACAAAGGGGCACCTTAAAGAACCCGCTCAACTTCTTTCGTGACTGGGATGAAATGGTCGCGCCCTTTGTCGACAGAACCGTGGAAGCGTCTCTCAAAGCCGCTGAAGGCGCTGATCTTATTCTGGCCAATTCAATCTGTACGCCTGCGCAGATGGTCGCCGAGTACTACGACATTCCCTTCATCCTGAATGCACACCAGCCTGCGATCAGCGCTACGCAAGACTATCCGTGCGCCATGCTTTGGAAGCCGGGCATGCCCTCATTTTTGAACAAAGCAGGCTATGCGATGGTCTGGAGTGCGCAGCGTGCCATGGAGAAAGCTCTGAGCGGACACAGGCGCAAGCTGGGCTTGCGCGCGCCACATAATCTTGGCGCCTCACGCGGCAAGCCGCATACTGATATGGTGCGGCTAACCACTGTTTCGCCTTTTCTCATCCCTGATGCTCCGCCCGATTGGCAGCCCTATGATGTGTTAAAGCCATACCCGTCGCTTGTGCGCGATGAGAACGCCGCTTTACCGCGGGACATTGAGGACTTTCTGCAAGCTGGTGAACCGCCTGTGTTTATCGGCCTTGGCTCAATGGATGTTGAGGCCTACGCCTCAGATTTGCGCGTTATTCTTGATGCAATCGCGGGAAGAGGACGCAGGGCGATCCTCTCTGCGGGGTTGGCCGAAAAACTGGATCGCCCCGTAGGCGATCAACACATCATCGTGGGTCAGGTGCCGCATGATCTCATATTTCCGCGTTGCGCGGCGATCCTTCATCATGGCGGCGCTGGCACACTCGATACGGCTCTGAGAGCGGGCGTGCCGCAAATCATCCTGCCTCGGCACCTTGATCAGTTCTGGCACGCTGACGCGCTATGGAAGGGCGGAGTAGCGCCAAAGCCTCTAAAGCGCGAGCAGGTCACGCGCACGGACATCGAAACAGCGTTAAGCTTCGCGCTTAGCGAAGAGGTCATAGCTTTCGCGAAACAGGTGGCAGAGCCGCTTCTACCCCGAAACGGAGCGCAAGAAATCGCAGAGTTTACACTCTCGAGAATAGGAAGCGGGCGGCAAAGCGCGCGATAAGCGCTGTCAGAATGAAGAAAACCTGACCGCCAATCAGGAGCGCCCATTTATAGCGCTCAATAAACCCATCCACATCAAAACTGGTCTGGTCCGCGCCCCAGGCGCTTATGTACCCAAGCACCAGAAACATGCCCACACCAATACCAACTCCCGCGAGCGAGCCAATCGCGAACCGGCGCCATGGCATACCCGCGCCGCCGCAGATTGGCGGCATGAACCAGGCGACAGGTCCCATCAGGCGAGAGCCTGCAACGGCTTTCATGCCATGCTTTCGAAGGAGGCTGCGTGTTTTGCTAAGCGCGCTCCGTCGCCGTTTGCCTGATCTGGCAAAACGTAGAAACCAGGGTTTCATTTGTCGGCCAATGAAGAAGCCGGTCTGATCTGAGAGATAAGCTCCGGCCAGAACAGCAATCACACCCCGCCAGTCATTGTCGGTGTAGGCTAAGCCGCCAGCCATCAGGAAGAAGGCCTCTCCGAAGACGAAGAAGCATGTGACCAGTGTGGCGTCAAAAAACGCACCCAGAAACAGAATGGTGAGGATCGAAAGCGTCATGCTGCGCCAGCATAGAAAGCTTTCAGGGATCGCGCCATTGGCGATAGGTGACGGGCCATAACCACTGTCAGTATGGCCCGTCGCAGAGTGTCGTTAGTTGCCGAGTGCGAGCAATACAGCAGATGATGTCGCGGTGAGCGCTGCAGGGTTGGCATCCAGTGACTCTGGACGTTCCACGGTTGCGTAAGCTTCGCCCAGCTGCGCCAGCGCTGTATCGATGGCTGATGCAACCTCAGGAAGTTCGCCGCGAATAGCCGCTTCTTCTTCTGCGAATGCTGCTTTCGCCGCTTCATAGAACCCATACCCGTCCAGATACGGCTCGAAGAAGTCTGACTGCAGCGCGTTTGTGTACATTACGGCTGCGCGGTCGATCTGGTCGGCAGCTACGCCAGCTTGGATGCGTGCTTCGGATGACCCGTCATCTGGTGCTTTTTCAGCTGCCGCGCGCAGTGTTGCGATGATCTCATCCGTGCGTTCTGAAATCTGTTCGTTTGTTTCACCTTCGAATACGGCTGAAGATGCATTCAGGAGAAGTTCGTCAAAGTTCTCAACGCCGCGCTGCTCCAGATAAGGGCCGACATCAAAGAGAACTTCTGAAACCGGGTGTGCGAACATTTCGCCAGCGGCGCTCGTCTCACCGGCAATGTATGAATCGCGCGCAGCGATCACGTGCGCTTCTGTGATGGCCAGCGCGGAACGGAATACCACTGGGTCCGTCGCAGCTTGCTGAACAGCAACGCCACCTTCGCCTTCGCCGCCTTCACCTTCTCCACCAGCGCCTTCACCCTCGCCGCCGGCGCCTTCACCTTCACCGCCATCTGCAGCAGCGTAGGACGGTGCGCGTGCTGTTGTGGCCGCTTCACCGGCATCAGTGGTGCTAACGGCGTTCTCACCTTGCTCGCCTGCCTCTCCAGCTTCACCTGAGTTTCCGCAGGCTGCGAGAAGTGTTGTGCCTGCGAGTGCGGCCGTCAGTCCGAGGCGTGTCCAACGTTTCGTGTCTGTTTTCACAGTAATCGTCCTTGCTAATTTCTGGCGAATTGCGTTTGTCGTGACATAAACCTAATGTATCCAATAATGCAACTCATTATCATAAATGAGGAGGTCTGATGCCTATCACTATCGGGAATGTACTGGACGAGGCGGACTTTGCTAGCGTTGCTGAACTCCTGCCGCAATTAATGTGGGCAGACGGCACGAAAACAGCAGGTGCTGTCGCGCGTGAGGTGAAGAAAAACCGTCAGGCTGATCTCTCTACGCGGTCAGGCACCCGGCTTCGCGAGCTTGTGCAGACTGCGCTTCGTACTCATCCGGTCGTGCAGGCCTTTGCCCGCCCCGCAAAGTGGTCTCCGCTTATTGTCAGCCAGACGGGTGAGGGCGGAGGCTATGGCACGCACATCGATAACGCCTTTATGGGCACCGGGGATAGCCGCGTGCGTACCGATCTTTCATTCACGCTCTTTCTTTCAGAGCCGGATAGCTATGAAGGCGGTGAGCTGAATATCGACATGGCCGGTATGACGCATTCGGTGAAAGGTGCACGCGGGGATCTGGTGATTTACCCCTCTACGACTCTGCACCAGGTTGCAGAGGTGATGCGCGGTCGCCGTATTGTATGTGTCGGCTGGATCCAGAGCCTCATCCGGTCTGGTGATCAGCGGGAGATCCTATTCGATCTGGACAATCTCAAAGCGGAGCTTCTGGCATCTCATGACAAGAATTCGCCGGAACTGCTGACCTTATCCAAGACACTCGCCAATCTCACCCGCATGTGGGGAGAATAAAAAAGCCCCGCTGCGAGAGCGGGGCTTTTCTTTGATCGTTTCAGGTCGCTTAGACGCCGAGAAGCATGCGCTCAGGATTTTCCAGAGCTTCCTTCACGCGAACGAGGAAGGTCACAGCTTCTTTGCCGTCAACGATACGGTGGTCGTAAGACAGTGCCAGATACATCATCGGACGGATCACAACTTCACCATTGATCGCAACCGGTCGCTGCTCGATGCGGTGCATGCC
>QGCY01000021.1_pt1 | contig 63962 bp, 59 predicted proteins | sample 4708041 | NCBI WGS metagenome assembly QGCY01 (sample SAMN08941164, study PRJNA450518) | Sediment metagenome, whole genome shotgun sequencing project. | biome: grassland soil; feature: grassland; material: soil; isolation source: soil 14 days enrichment with methanethiol and mixed carbon source ... | reverse complement strand
AGTAGTTTGACGGGTCATAGACCGCGTCAAGTACTGTGCCCTCGCTGAAGCGGATGATTTCCGGGTTGGAATAATCGATGGTCACATTGCCGGGGAAATTATCCTGAATGTCTTCAAAGCGGAATTTGACGTCGTGGTTGTCGCTGTCATCTTCTTCAGCGTAGGCGTAGGACACTTCATAGTCGGTTTCCCAGCCGTCCCATGTCGTTTCACCGCCAACCGCGATTGTCTGGATTGTACGCACTTCGCGGCGAACGCGGACTTCGGCTTGCGTTTCGTTCAGCGGGAATGTGGCAGACGTATCAGTCAGAGATGAACCTGCAGCGATGATGTCATCACCATTGGCGTCTTCATCGATGATATCGTCGAGATCACGGAACTGAAGAACGTTGCGGACTTCGTCGTCTTCATAATTGTTGAAGAGCGTACGTAGATAGAGGTCTGTGTTGTCAGACAGACGCCAGTCGAAGTTGGCAACAAGGCCGAGGCGCTCACGATTGAGGCCATACCAGCGGTGCTCATAGCCATCATTCATGTAAGCGAGCCCGTTGATGAAGTCCCATTCGTCGGCTTCGTTATTGTGCGTTTCGATGCGCAGGTCCTGATAGTTTACAGACAGAGCAACGCCCAGTCGGTCGCCGAATACATCTGAATAGGTCAGCGTCGCTTTTGGCGAGAATTCTTCGGTAATCTCGTTATAAGCGCCTTCAATCTTCGCACGGATAAAACGGCCGTCGCGGTCGAAGGCTGAAATGGTCTGCAGGTTGATCACGCCGCCAAGGCTGTCTGCATCAACGTTCGGTGTCAGGGATTTCTGGACTTCAATGCCATCCAGAAGATCGGATGGAACGCCATCGAGAAGTACGCCGCGGCGGTCTTCCGGCGACGGTGTGCGCACGCCGTTGATAGACGCAGAGATCAGGTCTGTGTTGATGCCGCGGATTGAAACATAGCGGCCTTCGCCCTGGTCGGTTTCAATTGAAAGGCCTGGTACACGTGCCAGAGAGTCCGCGACTGTCGTGTCAGGGAAGTTGCCGAGGCCGTCAGAGTCGATGACGCTGATGATTGCGTTGGACGCGCGCTGTTGGTTGATCGCGCCAGCTTGTGCTGCCGCTGAGCCGACGACGAGCACGTTATCAAGATAGCGGATATCTGCGCCAAGGCGGAAATCCAGAGTGGACTCGCCAGAAACTGCGATAGACTGAGTGACAGGATCAGCGCCGATATAGGAAACGGTGACGTCATATTCGCCAGCTGGAATGCCGGTGAAACGGAAGCCGCCAAATCGGCCTGTGCTTGTGGTCCGGTCGAGCTCCTCGATTGTGACCAGCGCGCCTTCAAGCGCACCTTCGCCAGAGCCGTCTGTTACTGTACCTTGCAGAATATCTGCGGCCGCGATTTGCGCAAAACCAAGGCTGACAACGCTTACAGCGGCCAGCTTCCCAAGTTTGAACTTCATGGAATTCACCCCTCTCAAAAGTAAGGGGCGGGTACCAGACATACATGATGGTTTTGCGTCGGATTGGTTTCAGTTCGACGACAAAAAAACTGCAGTTTTGTAACATTGCCTCGCAGTCTCAGTGACCTGCGAGGCCATTCAGAACTGTTATTCCCACTCAATCGTGCCGGGTGGTTTCGACGTAATGTCATAGACCACGCGGTTGACACCTTTGACCTCATTGATGATGCGCGTTGCCACCTTGCCAAGGAAATCATGCGGATACGGATAATAATCAGCAGTCATGCCATCTGTTGATGTGACGGCACGAAGGGCGAGAACTGCTTCATAAGTACGCAAATCACCCATCACACCGACGGTGTTTACCGGTAGAAGCACAGAGAATGCCTGCCAGATTTCATTATAAAGACCGGCGTTTTTGATCTCTTCGATATAGATCGCGTCGGCTTTGCGCAGCGTGTCGGCTTTCTCACGGGTGATCTCGCCCGGAATACGGATGGCAAGGCCAGGGCCTGGGAAGGGATGACGACCGATAAAGGCTTCTGGCAGACCAAGTTCGCGGCCAAGGGCGCGCACTTCGTCTTTGAATAGTTCACGCAGAGGTTCGACCAGTTGCATATTCATGCGCTCTGGCAGACCGCCAACATTGTGGTGAGATTTGATGGTGACGGATGGGCCGCCGAGCGCCGAAACGCTCTCGATAACGTCCGGATAGAGCGTGCCCTGTGCAAGGAAGTCAGCGCCGCCGACTTTCTTCGCTTCTTCTTCGAACACGTCGATGAAGAGGCCGCCAATGATCTTACGCTTCTTCTCCGGATCGGAGACGCCTTCCAGCTTGCCAAGGAACAGATCGGACGCGTCTACATCCACGAGCGGGATGTTGTAATGGTCACGGAAGAGGTTCACTACCTGCTCGGATTCGCCAAGGCGCATCAGGCCGTGATCGACATAAACACAGGTGAGCTGGTCGCCAATCGCTTCGTGGATCAGGACAGCCGCAACCGAAGAGTCGACGCCGCCAGAGAGGCCGCAGATAACCTTCTTGTCGCCAACCTGCGCGCGGATTTTCTCAATCGCTTCGGCGCGGTAAGCCGCCATAGACCAGTCGCCTTTGAAGCCTGCCACATTGTGGGTGAAGTTCTTCAGAAGCTGGCGGCCATGAACGGTGTGGACGACTTCCGGGTGGAATTGCGAGCCATAATAGCCGCGTTCCGGATCAGAGATGACTGCAAACGGCGCACCCGGCGAGCGCGCGACCACGCCAAAGCCTGGCGCCATTTCAGCGACGTGGTCGCCATGGCTCATCCAGACTTCTTCCTTGTCGCCATTTGCGAACATGCTCTCAAACAGCGGGTCGTCAGAAACTTTCTCGATGAAAGCGCGACCAAATTCGCGGCTCGTGCCACCTTCAATCTTCCCGCCCAGCATGTGCACCATGGCTTGCTGGCCATAACAGATGCCGAAAACAGGGATGCCAAGTTCGAAGACTTTCGGGTCTGGCAGTGGGGCATCTTCCCAGTACACGCTTGATGGACCGCCCGAGAGGATGATCGCCTTCGGTGCATAGCTTTCAAGGAAAGCTGCATCCACTTTGTTATAGGGATGGATCTCACAATAGACGCCGCTTTCGCGTACGCGTCGCGCGATCAGCTGAGTGACCTGAGAGCCAAAATCGATGATGAGAAGATGTTCATGTGCCGTCATGGCGCTCTATAGGCAGGAATCGACCCGAAGTTCAATCTGTGAAGGGCCGGAAGTCACCTCCGGCCCTCGATTTGGTGTAGATTGTGAGCCTAAAGATAGAGCTGGGCGACGCCGGTGATGTTATCTGCGGTAAAGCCTTGGTCTTTGGCTCGGGCGTAGACTTCTCGAGTGGCGTTAGAAAGGGGGAGCGACGCGCCCAGCGTTTCACCATCCTGCGCGAGAAGACCAAAATCCTTTTCGACAAGATCAATCGGGAACATGGGTGCGAAGCCGCCTGCCTGCATTGCGCCCATGGCGAGTTTGACTGCCGGCCTTCAAAGCGCGTTATCCCGAATTGCAGGTCGAGCTGCATATGACCGATGCCAATGTTGACCTGATTGCAGATCGCATGGATCTGGCAGTGCGGCTCAGTGCACATCTGGAAGGTGATCTGATTGCAACGCGTTTGATGACGACGCGATATCGTGTGTGCGCAAGCCCCGATTACCTGCAGCGGGCGGGTAAACCGTCTCTACCGGCGGATCTCGCTGGTCATGATTGTCTTCTGTTCACGCTCGCAGCGTTTCGGAACACCTGGAAGTTCAAGAACAGCGAAAGCCGGCTGGAAGAAGTGCCTATCGACGGGCATTTCAGTTTTTCTAGCGCTCTGGCGGTAAAATCCGCGGCCCTACAGGGGATGGGCCCTGCGCTGTTGGCTGACTGGATGACCGATGAGGACGTCAGGGCAGGGCGTCTGATCGATCTGTTTCCCCAGCATCAAATGACTGCAACCAATTTCGAAACGACTGCGTGGCTGATTTATCCCAGCAGGTCGTTCTTACCGTTGAAAACCCGCGTCATGATCGACTTTCTGAAGGCCGAGCTGGGCTGAAGCGTGTTCTAGCTATCTTGTCGCTCTTAGTGCCTCAATCGCCCGGGCGCGGAATGCGTTGAGCATGTCTTCCAGCTCTGCCGGCCTCTGACCATACATTTCGGGAAGATACGTTTGCGTCCGGCCTGTAGATGGATCGCCCGGCGGATGAAATGAAAACAGGATACGATCGCCAACGGTGATGAAGCCCACCGTCATGGCTTCAGTTCCGAACTCTGAAACATCCAACCAGGAAAACGACTGTTTATGACCAAGATGGCTATATTCCAGTCCTTCCAGCGTCAGCTTCAACCAGCTGATCTGTAGAAAGATCTGCAACGCACTTCCCAGCATGGCCAGACCAAAAACAGCGCCCATCAGAAGTTTCAAAACTGCGGGCGTGGGTAAAGCCAACACAACAATCAGCAGCAAAGCAGCCATAATGAAGACGCCAGCCCATTTGGCTTTGGACGGGAAATAGGTGCGGTCGTCTGGCAAGGTGTGAGTTGACATTGCGCCAGCCTATTTCGTCTTCCGTTGAACTAAAAGGTCCGGATGAGATGGATTAAATTTCATTGTCGAAATTAACCCTTTATTAATAAGAAAGTTTACTGAAAATTTATAAAAATACAACGTTTTATGGAAAACAAAAGCGAGTGTTTTCGCGATAATATGGTCCTCAAAATAAATGGGGAAACCATGTCTATCGCAGTCCAGACCAGCTATTCAGCAAACCTGAAATTTGTCGATCGCACATCGACGACCAGCAATGTTCAGAAGTCGAGCGCTTCCACGACGAGTGGTTCGGCGCGCGCCGCTCAACTGCCGAGCCTGGAAGAGACGCTGGGTCCTGACAATTTCAAACAATTGGAAAAGCTGCGAGCACGCAAAGAGGCGCTCATGGGGCGCTTGCCGGATTTGCAGTCGCGCTTTGACACGGCTGAAAAGTCGTTCGGTACCAATCTGAAAGACGATATCGACGAGATCGTTGATATCGGGCGCACGGTTTTTCGCACGGCCCTTCAACTGAAGAACATTGAGTCTAAAATCAGCAAACTGCTTGGTGACGTCAATCCCTCAAGCGTTTCAGGAGTCGCCGAAGGCAAAGGTAACCAAAAAATAGACGCCTCTACCCTTGCGAAGGACCGCGCGTTTGGAGAGCAGTTTAAGTCTTTCACTGAGAAGCTTTTCGGCGCGTATGAAACAACCAAGGATTCAGCTCAGCAGGCACATGACCGTGATGCGCTGAAATCCCATTCTATGAAGCTCGCGGACAAACATGGCCGCAAGCTCGTCAATCTGGTCAGCAACTATCATTCAAACTTTACGAATGCGTCGGTGCAGTCTTCGTCTTTGTCGCTTATCGCCTGAACGGGTTTCCGTTCAGGATTTCTTTTCTAGAACCGCAAAGAAGAAACCATCAGTGCCTGCTTTGCGCGGCGTAAGCCGTACCGCGCCGCCTGGAATCTGGTTGCGACGCACGATATCAATGCCAGCATCGGTGAGCTGACCGGACTCGATCACGCTTTGCACCGCATCAAGCTGACGGAATGCGTCATGGCGTTCAAGGAACGCTGTGACCTGATCTTCATCTTCTTCGGCGAGGAAAGAGCAGGTCGCATAGAGCAGACGTCCGCCCGGTTTTACGAACTCTGATGCCTTATCGAGGATCATGGCCTGCTCTTCATTACGCTTTGCGAGCGCAGATTCTTTCAGTCGCCATTTCGTGTCCGGCTTGCGACGCCAGGTGCCGGTGCCGGTACATGGCGCATCAACGAACACAAGGTCCATCTTGCCGGTAAGGGCTTCCAGGGTTTCAGGCTCTTTCGGGTGGCAGAGCTGTACATTGTGCGCGCCGGAGCGTTTCAGGCGCGGAATGAGCGCTGAGAGACGTCGTCCGTCAATGTCGTAGGCAAAAACCTGGCCCTTGCCTTCCATCATAGCGGCCAGCGCCAGTGTTTTGCCGCCGCCACCTGCGCAATAATCGAGAACACTGTCGCCCGGCTTCGCATTACCCGCGGCTGCGGCGATCTGAGAGCCTGCATCCTGAACTTCCACCCAGCCCTTGGAATAGGCAGGAATGGACTGAAGGCTGGTTTCACGTTGGGACGGGTCGGGTGCTGGAATATGATAGCCGTTCACCAGAAGCTCGGATGGTTTGCCACCCGCGGTTTTGACGGCTTTGCCTGCTTTTTCCGGGTCAGCCTTGAGCGTGTTTATACGCAGATCGACCGGCGCGCGGACTGACATCTCCTGCGTTTCAATCACGGTGTCTTCCCCGAAAACGCGCGTCAGGTGAGGCGTCAGCCATTCCGGGAAATCTCCGCGCACATGCAGCGGCGCAGACGGGTCCGGCGCAAGCAGAAGGCCTTCACGTTCTTCGCCTGTTAGCGCTGCAGGGGCGTGTTCGTCTTTCAACGCGCTCTCAATATCCTTGAGGTCCCAATCCCAGACATGGCGCAGCGCGCCAATTACCAGCACGCGCGGGGCTTCAGACTGCATGGCATAGGCAAGCGAGTTGCGGTGGCGCAGCGCATCAAGCACGAGGCCAGAGACCCAAGCGCGGTCTTTGGCGCCAGCATAGCGCGCCCGCTTGCCCCAGTCGCGCATGGCGGATTTAACCGGCTGGTGCCGGTTCATAACGTCATCAAGAACCTGAATTGCGGCTTCGATCCGCCCGCCATTTTTCATTGTGTCATTCCCGGATATCTGTGCGCGAGCCGTCAGGACGGCATAAGGGCGCTTTGGCCACCTCATAGCGTCATGACAATTTTGATGGAAGCCCTATCCGGAATAAGTGCTCAATTGCCTGTCTTTCGACAAATATTTTATGATTTTCGTTATTTTGGGTTGTTATCACGCGGACGGGTGCTCAGGTATACACTGTATCTGTCCTGTCGAACTTTGTTTCGACTGGATGAACCAGGATGATGGTGTGACCCGCAAAAGCTCTGATGAACTGATAATCCGTGTGCTGCAGGATGACTGCACGCCCGAAGAGCGCGCGGAGTTCGACCAGTTGTCAGTGAGTGATCTTAACTTTGCCCGGAAAGTTGCAGCCGTGAAATCGTGGCTTGATCCGCTATCGGATGAAGAGGCCAGTCAGACCCCGGATGAAAAGCTGCTGGATGATATCTTTAAGGAAATCGACGCGCCGGATGCGCCGGACCGCTAGCTCAGCTTATGAACGCGGCGACCTGAGCCGTTTCGAAAGGCAATGCGTGACGCAGGCGCTCAAGCCCGCGGCGCAACCATGAGCGGATCGTGTTCATAGAGATCGAGAGCTCTTTGGAGATTTCTGCCACGGTCTGGTTTTTCAGAAAATACAGTCGGATGACGTTTGCCATACGTTCCGGAAGTCGGGATAACTCGGTCTCCAGAAGTCCTCTGATGATCGACCGGTCAGCGCGCTCGTCAGGTAGGGGCGCTGAATCATGGAGCGTCTCTTCGATGGTTTCGTCGGAGTAATGTCGACGTAGACGACGCCATTCATCAATCGATGCATTGCGAACGATCACGAGCATCCATGTCATCGGACTGCCACGTAGAGCGTCGAAGGTTGAGGCTCTCTTCCAGATGGTTACATAAGCGTTTTGCAGGACATCCCGCGCGACGTCCTCATCGCGAATAATACGACGTGTCAGTGCAAGCAAACGAGCATATGTGCAACGATAAAGTTCCGAAAATGCCGAGCGGTCGTCAGAGGCGCAGCGCTCTATCAAATTTTCTAATTTAATATCTTTCATAAATGCGCCCCACCCTTTCAGTATAAAAGCGGTACGCGACTCCAACTAGATTGTTCCCCTTCGCTGTCCAAGAATGACTCACTAAAAGAATAGGATTTTTCAGGTTAGCGCCACAGTGCCCTGTATTTGTTTGGAATAATAACGAAGTCTTTTTTTGCACAGAATCTCGGGTTTCCTCCGTAACTCTCCTTAGAAGCGCTTCAGCTTCGCGTGATTTCACCAAGGAGGACACCTATGACGCATACTCTCAAAACCGTGTTGAGCGGAAAAACAGCCCTGGCTGGCGCATTCTTTTTATTGGCGGCAGCACCCGGCGCTTATGCTCAGGTAGTCGATGGCGTCGGTGCCAATGCGTCGGCTGATGCGGCTGTAGCGATTGGCGATGGTGCATCTGCAGATGGCGACGGCGCGGTAGCAATTGGCGATGACGCGACCGCAACAGGTGCGGATGCGACAGTTGTGGGTACTGATTCAACAGCGACCGGACCATCAACGACGGTGATCGGTGGCGAATCGACAGCGACTGGCCCGGGCGCAACGGCTCTTGGCTGGCGTGCATCTGCAAGCGCGGAACGGGCAACGGCGCTCGGTCACCTCGCAACGGCGCAGGGCATCCGTTCTACGGCCATCGGCGAAAATGCGGATGCGCAGACCGACTTCTCTACAGCGATTGGCAATGAGAGCATTGCAAACGGCATTGATGCGCTCGCAATTGGCGATACAGCTTTCGCGAACGGTAACTCAACGACAGCTATTGGCGGCGAATCCATCGCAACAACTCCTGGTGCAACCGCAATCGGTTGGCAGGCTGCAGCGACCGGTGCGATGGGTACAGCCGTGGGTCACCAGAGTACGGCATCAGGCGATCAGAGCTTTGCAGGTGGTGAAGACTCTGTAGCCAGCGGATCAAACTCGATTGCGATCGGTAATACAGCTGAAGCCAGCGGTGGCGATTCTATTGCGATTGGCGGTAATCGTGACGGCGTAGCCGGAATTCAGACGGTAGCGTCCGGACCTTCAACAACGGTTGTTGGTGGTCAGGCTCTGGCAATGGGGCCGGGTGCAACAGCATTCGGCTGGCGTTCGGCAGCGACGGCGGAACGGGCAACGGCGCTCGGTCACCTTGCAACGGCGCAAGGTATCCGCTCCACCGCTATCGGTGAGAACGCCGACGCGCAGACGGATTTTGCTACCGCTATCGGTAATGAAAGCATTGCAAACGGCATTGATGCCCTCGCAGTTGGCGACACGTCCGTAGCAACTGGTAACTCCACAACAGCGGTCGGCGGCGAGTCATTCGCGTCCGGTCCGGGCGCAACGGCTTATGGCTGGCAGTCAAGTGCGGGCGCTGAACGCGCGACCGCTCTCGGTCACCTCGCGAATGCATCTGGTGTACGTGCCGTCGCTGTAGGTGAAGCGGCTGTGGCAAGTGGAGCGGGCTCGATTGCGATGGGTAATCAGGCATCCGCAACCGGCGTGAACTCAGTTGCCATTGGTAATGGCGCTGTTGCGACGCAGGATAACTCTGTTGTCGTGGGCGGTGCGAACTCCACCTATCAGATGGCTGGCCTGAGCTCGACAGCAAGCACATCTGCGCAATCTGGTCCTATCGGTCTTGTGACTACAGACCAGAATGGCAACCTCGCCGCTGATTATACGTTCTCCAGCTCTCTGTCTGCAAATGCCGGTGCGATTGCGATGAACACAAATATGATCTCAATCAACTCTGACCTGATTGCCCGCAATAGCGAGCTCATTCAGGATAACCAGGCTGGTATCGCAGCGGCTATGGCACTCGATATGCCATACATTCCTGCAGGCCGCACATTTGGTCTGTCAGGTGGTTTCGGCTTCTATGGCGACGAGACAGCGCTCTCTGCGGCAGGTGCATACCGTATGAACGAGCACTGGCAGTTTAACGCTGGTGTGGCTGCGGGCATGGATCGCGGTGAAACCGGTGGCCGTGTAGGCTTCTCTGCTAGCTGGTAAGTGTCGACGGTCCGGCTAGCCCCCATACATGCCGGATCAGAGAGGGCCGCTCCGAAAGGAGTGGCCCTTTCAATTTTATCTGTTCCCGAAGACATCAGTTAAGGCTGCTGAGCTAAATTGTTGGCATGTGGGACATGATCAGCCATTTTTTCAGTATGCTCTTTGGCGTCTGCTTTGCTGGCGGCCTGCTTGTATTTATCTATAGCCGCCATTCAGAAATGTGGCGCGAGATCGCCTATGCTTATCCGGGACCATTGCGCATATCCGGACCACGTACGCATCTCGACAGCGTGTACTTCTATCTGGGTAATGCACGCTATTTCAGCCACAAGGCCTTTATAACGGTGACGCGCGGCGAAGACGGTGTGCATTTGTCGACTTTCTGGCCCGCCTCTCTGCTACATCCGCCAATTTTCCTGCCCTATGAGCGTATCCGGATGTATCGGGGTGAATGGGGTTTGATGCGGAATGTCTGCCGGTTGGAGATTGAGGGCTTTGAAGATGTCAGAATGGCGATTACCAGCCCGGGGGGAGACAAGCTTTTAGAAGAGGCTGAAAGCGCCGTTATTCTTGGCGGGGCCCGATGTATCCAAATAAAAAAACCAGCTGCCTGTAAAGACAGCTGGCTCTGAATAAACGCAGGTCGAAACTAGCTTTCGACTTCGAAGGTCAGGCCTGCATTCTCGATAAGACGCTTGCGCAGCTTGGCACCCATTGCGGCTGCTGGCGTGTAGATGCCGCCTTCAAGATCAGGGCAATCCTTGACGATGCAGACGGCAGACTCACTGAGCATTTTTGAGGTTGAGCCATAGCCCGGATCTTTATCACCCTTCACGGCAATCCGGAGCTCCTTCCCATCTGTTGTCGTGCCAATGGCGAGGAAGTCGTAAAAGCCGTTTTCACGTTCTTCTTTAGACGGGCCTTCGCCGGGTTTAGGCGCGTCCTTGCCACCGATTTCCATGCCGGCAACCGCGTCGGCCATGGCTTTACCTTTTTCGCCCGGACCAGTCATCATCATCTCGTCATAGACAAAGTCTTCGCCATAAGCGTGGCCGAGAAGTTTGTTTGAGCGGTGAACATTTTTCGTGTTGATCGTCGCCATGACGAACGGGGCAACCCAGACACCGTCTTCTTCGAGGACTTTATTGCCCGGAGGCTGTGCCGGGCCCGCAAACCCTTCAGAAAGGGAAAACGGGTTTATCAGGTCATTCAGCAATACCGGATTAGCCTGAACCGCTGCCATTGTCGCTGCGCCTGATGCGGCTGTGCCGCCAGAGAATGTGCCCTGCATTGCGCGCATACGGCCGCGCACACGTTGGCATGGTTTACCAAAACGGGATTGGGCTTCTTCCTGCAGGAACTGCACACCAAGATCGAACGGAATGGAGTCAAAGCCGCAGGAATGGACGATGCGTGCGCCGGAGGCTTTTGCAGCCGCCGAATGGCGTTCGATCATGTCCTTCATCCAGAGCACTTCGCCGGAAAGGTCGACATAGTCGGTGCCAGCTTTTGCGCAGGCCGCGACGAGGGCTTCACCATAATGCGTGTACGGGCCAACCGTTGTCAGCACACATTCAGTGCGAGCGACCATGCTGGCAAGGCTTTCGTCTGATGACGCATCGGCCAGGATCAGCGTGATGTCAGCCGGAATGCCCATTTCGTCGCGAACCGCCTTCAGCTTGTCTTCGGAACGGCCTGCCATAGCCCAACTGACGCCGGAACCTTCAGGGTATTGCTTTGCCATGTATTCGGCGACCAGCTTTCCGGTGAAGCCGGTGGCACCGTAAACCACGACGTCAAATTTTTTTGTAGCGCTCATCATGTCTCTCCCAGACTGTTTTGCACGCTAGGTATAGAAGCTGATTCAGAGGCGGCAAGACTGGGGAGAAGGTGACGTAGCGGCAAGCAGGGCCGCGCTTGGTCGCTTACATTGTAAAACACGTTTGGCCATGCTCATTTGCCCGGATAAATCCGGGGGAGAGAATGCAAATCGACTTGCAAGACGAAGTGCGCGTGGCCCGTCTTAACGACTGGAAGCAGCTTGGCGATATTCTGGGTGAAGCCTTTCGCGACGATCCAATCAATCGCTGGCTATTCGGCAATCCGCGCGCCATTACGTCACTTTTCAGGACCATGGCTGACGACGTTTATGTACGACACGGATTTTGTCATCTGATCGAAGATGAAGCCGCTGCAATGTGGCTGCCCGCGGGCGTAACATCAGATCTGACGGCGTTTGGATTGTGGAGGTTAATCGCGGGGCAGCTGCGTTGGGGAACGAAGGGCGCGATGAAGCGCGCGATGGGAGCCGGCGCTGTCATGGAGGCCCATCATCCCGAGGAGCCTCACCTCTATTTATTTGCGATTGGCACGCGAGAGTCTGCACGGGGTAAGGGATTGGGCAAAGCCCTGCTTCGTCCGGTTCTCGACGCGGCGGATCGCGATGGCCTTCCGGTTTATCTGGAGAATTCTAATCCTGTGAATTCCGGATTTTATCAGGCGCATGGATTTGAAACCATGACGTCGCCTTTTAGTATTGGCGAAAATTCACCGGTGATGGAGCCTATGTGGAGGTCGCCGGCCGCACGCTGACTTAGACTGGCGTATTCCCGAAACGCTGATACGCTCTGCCCAAAAGATAAAAATCTGGGAGGAGATGACGTGAGCATTTCATCAAACTGGACGGTGCGCCGGCTTTCGGGCGCATTGGGCGCGGAGGTGACGGGCGTTGATGTAACCGCGCCGACGCCAGAGCTTATTGAAGGTATTCGTGCCCTGCTAAACGAGCATCAGGTAATATTTCTGCCGGACCAATCGCCTTCACCAGACGCGCACGTCGCATTCGGACGCCATTTTGGCAAATTGGAGGGGCATCCAAATCTGGAGGCTGATAGCAGTCTTCCGCCGGAAATCTTCCAACTCAAAGCGAGCCGTGGCGGCGTTGCGGACGAGTGGCATACCGATCTCACCTTTCAGGAACAGCCCTCGATTATGTCGATCCTGCATATGGTGACCTGCCCGGATGTCGGTGGTGATACCATGTGGACCAGCCTTTATGAGGCCTATGCCGGTTTGTCGGAGCCGATGAAGGATATGCTGGAGGGACTAACGGCATTGCACGATGCTCTGCCGCATAATCGCCCGGAGCAGATAGCTGTTCATCCTGTTGTTCGAGTGCATCCGGACACGGGTCGAAAAGCGCTCTATGTGAACGAGCATTTTACCCGCCGGATTGTCGAACTGAATGCAGAAGAAAGCGATGCCCTGCTACGTCATCTCACCAACTGGGTAAAACATCCGAGATTCACGGTCAGGTACAAGTGGACGCCCGGAACGATTGGCATCTGGGATAATCGCTGCACCCAGCATTTCGTGCTGAATGACTTCGAAGGTGAGCGGATTATCCAGCGCGTCACGGTTATGGGCGACGAGGTGGTGGGAGCGCGACCTGCACAATGGAAACCCTGGGTGCGTGAAGGTCGGCTTTCGGCCACGAGCCGGCATGATCGCCAGCTCTATTTTTATCTGAAGAGCAAAAACAAGCTCGGTTCGTAATCTAGCTACGCGGGATCGAATAGTTCGGCGCTTCGCGGGTCATGGTCACGTCATGGACGTGGGACTCACGAAGACCTGCGCCTGTGATCTGAACGAACCGGGCTTTCTCGTGCATTTCCGGAATGGTCTTGGCACCGACATAGCCCATCGCCGCGCGAAGGCCGCCAACAAACTGGTGGATGATCGGGCTGATCGGACCTTTGAACGGGACCTGACCTTCAATGCCTTCCGGAACGAGTTTCTCCTGAGAGACCTCTTTCTGGAAGTAGCGGTCAGCAGAGCCGCGCGCCATTGCGCCCAGTGAACCCATGCCACGATACGCTTTGTAAGAACGGCCCTGATAGAGGAAGACTTCGCCCGGTGCTTCTTCTGTGCCTGCAAACGCAGAGCCCATCATGGCGGTTGAAGCGCCAGCTGCGATCGCTTTTGCGAAGTCGCCGGAGAATTTGATGCCGCCATCTGCAATGATCGGAGTGCCGGAGTCTTTCGCCGCGCGTGCCGCTTCGGAAACAGCGGTCAGCTGAGGAACACCAACACCTGCAACAATACGGGTTGTACAGATAGAGCCTGGGCCGATGCCGACTTTGATTGCATCTGCACCCGCGTCGATCAGCGCGCGTGTGCCGTCAAATGTCGCAACATTGCCTGCAATGACCTGAACCGTGCTGGAAAGGCTCTTCACGCGGGCAACCGCATCGAGAACCGATTGCGAGTGACCATGCGCCGTATCGATAACAAGCACGTCCACGCCCGCATCAAGCAGGCGCTCGGATCGTTCAAAGCCTGCGTCACCGACCGTAGAGGCTGCGGCAACAAGCAGACGGCCTTGCGCGTCTTTGGCTGCATTCGGGTTAGCGACCGCTTTTTCCATGTCTTTCACGGTCAGCAGACCAACACAGCGATTGTCGCTGTCTACAACAACAAGACGCTCGATCTTGTGTTCGTGAAGCAGACGGCTGGCTTCCGCCTCTGTGATACCTTCGCGGCAGGTTACAACCTCTTTTGTCATCAGCGCAGATACCGGCTGGTCGAGGTTTTCTGCAAAGCGCACGTCACGGTTTGTGATAATGCCAACAACTTTACCCGGCTTGCCCGGCTCATCAGCTTCAATGACCGGATAACCAGAAAAGCCTGTGCTCTCTTTCAGCTTACGAAGATCGCGCAGCGTTGTCTGCGGGGTCACGGTCGCCGGATTGATCACAACGCCGCTTTCAAACTTCTTCACCTGACGGACCTGCTTGGCCTGTTCTTTCATGGTGAGATTGCGGTGAAGTACGCCGATGCCGCCGCTTTGAGCCATTGCGATGGCAAGCTTGGCTTCGGTCACTGTATCCATCGCAGACGATGCGAGCGGAATATTGATCGCGATTGTGTTGGTCAGGCGAGTGCGAACGTCCGTCTGGGCGGGCATAACCTCGGAAGGGCCGGGCTCTAGAAGTACGTCATCGAAAGTGAAAGCGGAGCGAATCTGCATTGGGTCTGCATCCTTTTTGGCCTCTTAATGGGATGTGCGGCCTCCTGCAAGAGGGAAAAGTGCGACTCTTTGATGACGAAACGCATAGCTCGTTCCCGCATGCGCGACGCGGTTGGAATTTTTTTGCGGCGATAACATTTCGCGTGACCTGACAAGCCTCCGCTTGCGTCGCGGGTCTCAGACGCGCCAAATAGATACCAACACAATGATATAAATTCTTCGGGGAGAGATCATGCAAGAATTCCAGGTTCAGAAGACCGATCTGCACAAAACCAAAATCGTAGACGTCGATAGCGCGCCGCTCAAAGACGGTGAGGTCCGTGCGAAGGTAGACCTGTTCTCCTTCACTGCGAACAATATAACTTATGGGGTGGCCGGTGATCAGATTGGCTATTGGCAGTTCTTTCCGGCTCATGGCACGGAAGGTCAGGGCTTGCTGCCCGTCTGGGGTTTTGCCGACATTGTAGAGAGCAAGCATGCGGACGTGCCTGTCGGCGAGCGGCTTTACGGATATTTCCCGCCCGCCGAAGAGCTTGTGCTGTCACCTGTGGGTGTGCGCACCGGACAGTTCATCGATGGCGCAGAGCATCGCTCGGCACTTCCGCAAGGCTATAATGTCTATCGTCGGGTGAATGCAGAGCCGGGCTATAACGGAGCCTTTGACGAGGCGCGCGCGCTTCTCTTCCCGCTGCACGTCACGTCTTTCTGTCTCTGGGACTGTATAAAGGACAATGACTGGTATGGCGCTGAGCAGGTGATCGTCGTCAGCGCCTCGAGCAAGACGAGTATCGGTCTGGGCTTTGCGCTGCATGAAGACGCTGATGCACCAGCGTCGATTGGTCTGACGTCCGGCCGGAATGCCGGTTTTGTAAAGTCGCTTGGATATTATGACCAGACCGCCACTTATGATGACCTGTCATCAATTGATACCAGCAAGCCGACCGTCATCGTCGATATGTCAGGGAATGGTGATGTTCTGGGCGAGCTTCATGCGAGTCTTGGTACGAATATGAAGCATTGCCTGAATGTCGGTCTCACCCATTGGGAAGAGGGCGCAGCCAATAAGAATATCATAAAGGAACGTAGCGAATTCTTCTTTGCGCCCGGTCACATTCAGAAACGGATCGGCGATTGGGGCGCAGAAGGTTTTACCGAAAAATCAAATGACTTCCTGATGAATTCCATGGTCGCCAGCAAAAGCTGGATGAAGGTCCGAGAGGCCAGCGGCCTAGAGGGGCTCAGCGAACATTATCAGGCCGTGTGCGACGGTAAGTTTGCGCCGGATGAAGGCCTTATCGTACGATTCTGATCCTATCTGGTAGGGGCTGGATTTATTCCAGCTCCTGCGCGCATTCCAAAAGTTGAAGCGTTACAGGCAGAACCGACATCTGTTGTTGCGGGGGAAGTGTTGAGATCGCATCGATCGGGTCAGCTGCGCCGTCGCGGATCGCACTTGCGATATTGGCGAGAACCTCGTCTGACAGGCTAGCTTCCATTTTGTCATAGGTGCAGGCGCAATAGGCCTCATTCAGAGACTCATCTGCTTCCAGGCATGATGTCACGATTACCTGTTCGTCTGTCTTTGCGCAGCCAGCGAGAAGAGCGGCGCAGCCAAGTGCGATCATGATTGTGGTTCGTTTCATCTTATCAGTCCTCTTGAGATCAGGCGCCTAGAGGCTTAACGCGTTCGCCCTCTCTGAGCCAGAGATAAAGCGGCAGCGCGAGCGACAGACCCACCATAAAAAGCGAGGGCGAGATAAGTCAGACACGCATGACGGTCTCCATACGAAAACAGCCCCTGATTGCTCAGGGGCTGTATGGCAATTGACTATAAGTTCAGCGCCTAGTCCATCAGACGTTCTGTGAGATATGTCACTTCAAGCGCAACGCGGCGCGCTGTTTCCTGAAGATTGGCCGCTGCTGAGTGACCACCATCAATGTTCTCATAATAATAGAACGGCATGCTAGCCTGATCGAACAGATACGCCATCTTACGCGCGTGACCCGGATGGACGCGGTCGTCCTTCGTTGAGGTCATGAAGAATGGCGTCGGGTAATCCGCATCCTGATCGAAGTTGTGGTATGGCGACATTTGTTCCAGCCATTCACGCTCTTCTGGAATGTCCGGCGAACCGTACTCGTCCACCCATGATGCGCCCGCCAGAAGCAGGTGATAACGCAGCATGTCGAGCAGTGGTACCTGAACGACGACAGCATCCCACAGGTCTGGACGCTGGGTCAGCATCACGCCCATGAGCAGTCCGCCATTTGAACCACCCTGAATGCCAAGATGATCTGACGATGTAACGCCGCGATCGATCAGGTCTTCGGCAACCGCAATGAAATCATCATAGACAATCTGACGTTCGGTTTTGAGACCCGCCTGGTGCCATGCTGGACCAAACTCGCCGCCGCCGCGAATGTTCGCAAGAACATAAGCGCCGCCGCGTTCCAGCCAGAGCTTACCGCGAAGCGCCGAATAGCTTGGCGTCATGGAGATCTGGAAACCACCATAGCCGTAAAGAAGCGTAGGCGTTGTACCATCAAGCGGAATGTCTTCGCGGTGTACGATGAAGTAAGGGATCATCGTACCGTCCGTGGACGCAGCTTCAAACTGCTCGACCACCAGGCCCTCTGTATCAAAACGGCCCGGCAGGCTCTTCAGCTCTGTGATCTCACCATCAGCCGCGTTGTAAGACATGAGAGTGTCCGGCGTGAGGAAGCCTTCATAGTTGATGAAGACGGTGTCCTCATGCTGGTTGGCGAACACAATGCCCAGTGCGCCATTCTCTGGCAGGTCAAGTGGGCTGGTTGTCCACTCGCCTGTGAAACGGTCCGGAATAGCCGTCAGGATCTGACCACTGACATTGTCGTTGATCGCGATCAGAAGCGCTTCATTCGCGAGCGCTACGGATTCAATGGACTGGCGCTCGTTCGGTGCGAACACCTCCCACACATAACCCAGCTCACCATCTTCCAGCATGGCCGCATTAATCGCGACGAGGCTGCCGGATGAGAAGCTCAGTTCTTCTCCCTCATATTCGACGGTCCAGTCTTCCTGAAGCGTCACAAAGACGAGGTCCCATTGTGTGCCGACAATCGATGACTTCGCAGGAAGCGGCAATTCAAGTGCTTCTGTGCCGCCATTCGGGAACACGAAATACTTGGATGTGAAGAAGGTATCTGCTTCGGTTACGCCTTCCAGCTGGGTTCCATCGGCGAGTTCCAGCGTGAAAGGCCAGATGCCAACGTCTGTGCGGTCACCAGTGAAGATTGTTTCGGCTTCTTCCAGGGGCGTACCGCGTGTCCAGCGACGTACTTCGGTCGGATAGCCTGATTCAGTGAGTGTAGAACCGTCGCCGCCCCAATCCGTTGCGATCAGCATGGTGTCATAGTCGACCCAGGCTGTGCCGGATTTGGCTTCAGGGATATAGAAACCGTCTTCCACCCAGGTCATGGTTGTGAGGTCGAATTCACGCATTTCCGCAGCGTCTTTACCGCCATCAGAAAGAGAGACCATGCAAGCCCAGCGCTCGCTCTCTCCGTAATTATAGCAGCTTGCGCCTTTATAGACCCAGTTTGCATCTTCTTCGGCCGCGAGCTCGTCAAAATTGATGATGGTTTCCCATTCAGGCTCTGCGGTTGCGTAGCTCTCAATAGAGGTACGGCGCCAGAGCCCGCGTACATTGTCCGCGTCCTGCCAGAAATTATAGACCATGCCGTCGCGAACGGAGCCGTAAGGAATACGCTCGCTCGCGTTTACGATTGCCTCGGCTTCGGCTTGCAGTTCGGTGTACAGGTCTGTTGCCTGAAGATGGCCAAGTGTGCGGTCATTCTGTGCGCGAACCCAATCGAGCGCACGTTCGCCTTCAACCTCTTCCAGCCAGATATTCGGGTCTTCATCGTTAGGGTCGACCTCAACGTTTACGCGGGTTTCAGTGTCGGCTGTGTCGCTTTCAGGTGCCACGGGATCTCCTTCAGAGCAAGCTGAAACAGCAAGAAGCGCTGCAGCAGCAAGCGAGGTAAAAAGTTTCTGGGCCAATGTGTATCCTCCGAAATCTCGCGCACTTTTCGCGCGAAGACGCGTGAGATCAAGTAGGTTTGGAAAACTTTATGAAAAGTCTTGCCCTGATCATGCGGTGCCGGGCATTAAAATCTGAAACGACTTCGCACGGGTTTCACATAAGTATTACAAAAACCGGTAGAAGGTTCTTGCGGTCTTATATCAGAGGGAAAAGACGCCATGTCGGATGCCTATAATGTACTCGTTCTGTGTACAGGAAACTCGGCACGAAGCCTGATAGCTGAAACGCTTATCCGTGAGCTGGGCGCTGATGCCGGGTTTGCCGCGTATTCTGCGGGAAGCATGCCGAAAGGCGAGCCTCATCCCGTCGCATCGCAGGTTCTGGCCATGAACGGGCATGACATATCAGGCCTCTCTTCAAAGTCATGGGACGTTTATGCGCGCGATGATGCGCCGGAAATGAGCCTCGTGATCACTGTTTGCGGGAATGCAGCCGGTGAAGTCTGTCCGATCTGGCCGGGCCACCCTCTACAGGTTCATTGGGGGGTGCCGGATCCTGCGGCAATCGAAGGGGATGGCGCACTCGTGGCGTTTGAAACGGCTTATAGATCCTTGCGCATGCGTGTGGAGCAGCTCGTGGCGCTTGATCTTAAACATATGAGCCTAGACCAAGCACGCACCGCGCTGCAGGACATTCACGCAACAGCGCCCGGCGCAGAAGGTTGACGGTTAGTCTGCCTTAAAGGCGGTCCGCGTCCGGTTCGCAAAAGCCACAAGAGACAGCATAACCGGCACCTCGACCAGAACACCTACAACGGTCGCCAGCGCTGCACCTGAGTTCAGCCCGTACAGGCTGATGGCCACGGCGACCGCCAGTTCGAAGAAGTTTGACGTGCCGATCATGGCGCATGGCGCAGCGATTTTGTGCGGTACTTTCAGCATATAGGCAGCCCCGTAAGCGAGGGCGAAAATGCCGTAAGATTGAAGCAGGATAGGAACGGCAATCAGCGCGATCAGCATCGGGCTTGAAACGATTACCTGTCCCTGAAAGCCGAACAGCAGCACGATTGTCGTGAGAAGCCCGATCACTGAGAATGGTTTTACACGGCCAAGAAAGGCCTTAACGGCCGGTTCGCCGCCGGAGGCTTTCAGCGTTTGGCGTGTGAGAATCCCTGCGCCCAGAGGCAGAATGACATAAAGCGCGACAGACAGAAGTAAGGTCTCCCAGGGAATGGTGATGTCTGTGACGCCGAGCAAAAACGCGACGATAGGGGCAAAAGCGAACACCATGATTGCATCGTTCAGGCTCACCTGAACCAGCGTGTAGGTCGCGTCACCCTTCGTCAGTTGGGACCATACAAACACCATCGCGGTGCATGGCGCAGCGCCCAAAAGAATGAGGCCTGCAATATAGCTTTCCGCATCATCTGTCGGAATGAAGTCTGCAAACACGTAACGGAAGAACAAGACACCCAGCGCCGCCATCGAGAACGGTTTAATCAGCCAGTTCACAACCAGCGTGATCATAATTCCCCGAGGTTTTGAGCTGATCTGCCGCAGGCTGGTGAAATCGACATCTACCATCATCGGGAACACCATCGCCCAGATGAGTACGGCAACCGGGAAATTTACCTTCGCGTATTCAAGGCTAGCGAGAAGCTCGAAAACACCTGGAACAAGCAAGCCGAGCATAATCCCGAAAGCAATAGCGAGACCAACCCATACCGATAAAAGACGCTCGAAAAGACCCATCATGACCCCCGATCTGAGCTCTCCTCTTAGGCGCTCAGTGTGACGGAATTTTTACATCACCCATCGCGGTTTCGAGTGGTGGCGCCCATTTGAGGTTTGCGGCTTTAAAAGTCGAGTGACCTTCGCGTCTGTTGTCGTTATGCTAATGGCCAGATTTTTGAGTTTTTGGATCAGTACGTCATGCATATTTTTCACATGAATGGTTGCGGTAATCGCTTCGTCGTTTTCGACGGACGCGCGCGCCCATGGCGTAAAACGGCGGAGGAAATTCGTCAGATCGCCCATCCGAATGGAAAGCAGGCGTTTGATCAGATCATTGGTATGGAATCTACGCCGAATGGCGACGTGTTTATGCGTATCTGGAACGCCGACGGTTCACAGGTTTCAGCCTGCGGAAATGCCACGCGTTGTGTCGGCTGGCTTGTCCAACGGGAAACTGGTCAGGAAGAAATTCTGATCGAGACCGAAGCCGGTCTTCTGACGGCGCGTGCGGCTGGTGACGATATGATCACGGTTGATATGGGCGAGCCGCGTCTTGATTGGGAAGAGATCCCTCTGGCTGAAAAAATGGATACCCGTTTCGTGGATATCAAAATCGGCCCGATGGACAATCCGGTCCTGTCGCGCCCGTCATGTGTGAATATGGGTAATCCGCATGCTGTGTTTTTCGTGGGCGATGTGAATGCCTATGACATTCCCGCTGTTGGTCCACTGGCCGAGTGGCACCCGCTTTTTCCGGAAGGTGTAAATGTCGGCTTTGCGCAGGTGGTTGACCGCCAGACGATACGCCTTCGTGTGTGGGAACGCGGCGCCGGCCTGACGCTCGCATGTGGTACGGGCGCATGTGCTGCGGCTGTTGCTGCGGCGCGTTTGGGGCGCACGGAACGCAAGGTTAAAATGATCCTTGATGGTGGCGAGCTTCACATTGAATGGCGCGAATCCGACAATCACGTACTGATGACCGGCCCCGTCGAACTGGAAGGCGAGCTTCAGATCGCAAGCTGATTTCAGTGAATCTGACTTGATCATAAGCCGCTTCGGCGTCATCTAGCCTCCATGACGGACCGCACCCCGACTTCAGACAAACTCCAGATCATTACGCATGGCTGTCGCCTGAACAGCTATGAGAGCGAAGTCATGCGAGATCACGCCGAGGCTGCGGGCCTTTCTGACGCGGTCATTATAAATACCTGCGCGGTGACAGCAGAGGCTGTTCGTCAGGCGCGCCAGTCCATCCGTCGTGCCCGCCGGGACAATCCGGATGCGCCGATCATTGTAACGGGCTGTGCTGCGCAGATTGATCCGACGCAATTTGCTGAAATGCCCGAAGTCACACGCGTGATTGGCAATCATGAAAAGATGAAGGCTGAAACCTTTACCTCTGCTCATTTGATGGATGCGCCTGAGAAAGTCAGCGTTGATGACATTATGACGGTGCGCGAGACGGCGGGACATCTGGTGGATGGCCTCGATGGACGCGCGCGTGCCTTTGTCCATGTCCAGAACGGCTGTGATCATCGCTGCACGTTTTGTATCATTCCTTATGGTCGCGGAAATTCCCGTTCCGTGCCTGCTGGTGAAGTCGTCGATCAGGTGAAGCGCCTCGTCGCACGCGGACACAAAGAGGTCGTGCTGACAGGTGTCGACCTTACAAGCTGGGGCGGCGATCTGCCGAATACGCCGCCGCTTGGAAATCTGGTGGCCCGTATTCTGAAGCTTGTTCCGGACCTGCCGCTTCTGCGCCTTTCGTCCATCGACGCGATCGAGATGGACGAAGCCCTGTTCGAACTCGCCGTCAGTGAGCCGCGTTTTGCGCCCTATCTTCACATCTCGCTTCAGCATGGCGACCCGATGATTTTGAAGCGGATGAAACGCCGCCACTCACGTGAGGACGCAATTGAGCTGACATCAAAGCTGAAAACCGCACGGCCAGACATCGCGTTCGGTGCTGATCTCATCGCCGGTTTCCCGACCGAGACCGAAGAGATGTTTGAAAATTCGGTCAGTCTGATTGAGGCGTGCGATCTCTCATTCGTGCATGTATTCCCTTACAGTTCGCGAGAAGGTACGCCAGCAGCGAAAATGCCTCAGCTGGAGCGCAAGATCGTGAAGGAACGCGCGGCGCGTCTGCGCGAGGCTGCAAATGCGGCTCTGGAACGTCATCTTAAAAAGCACGTTGGTGAAATCCGACGCGTGCTTGTCGAGGCTGGCGGGCAGGGGCGACTGGCTGACTTCACGCCGGTGACGGGCCTTCCTGATGCGTTACCTCATGGCGAGTTTGCAGATATCCGCATTACAGGGCACACAGATGGCCGGTTAACAGGAGTAATTCAGTGATCCTCTGGTTCGGCAAAAAGAAGAAGAAAAAGCTCGAAGACGCAGCCGAACAGGCGGCGCTCGATGCCGCAACTGCGCGGGACCCTGAAACCGAGGCCCTGAAGGCGCAGCTTGAAGATGCTGCAATGTTTCAGGAAGCGATCGGACACGAAGACCGCGCCGAGGCCATTGAAGAAGAAATCGAGAAGATTGAGGCAGAAGGTGTTGAGGCCTTCTCCGCGCCCATTCAGGCTGCTCCGCCAGAGCCAGAGCCAGAGCCAGAGCCAGAGCCAGAGCCAGAGCCAGAGCCAGAGCCAGAAGTTAAAACAGGCTTTTTCAAGCGTCTGACATCCGGCCTCTCACGCTCATCCAACAAGCTGACTGAGGGTCTCACAGGCGTTTTCACCAAAAAGCGCCTGGACGATGAAACGCTCGAAGACCTCGAAGATATTCTGATCACGTCGGACATGGGCGCGAAGGTGGCTTCGCGCATTACGACGAACCTCGCCAAAGATCGTTTCGATAAGGAAATAACCGACGACGAAATTCGCGGTGCACTGGCTGACGAGATTGAAGACATTCTGTCTCCGCGCGAAGTGCATGTCGATTTTGCAGATGGTCCGACACCGCGCATTGTACTGTTCGTCGGCGTGAACGGGTCAGGCAAAACGACGACAATTGGCAAGATTGCCTCAAAGCTGAAAGCGCAGGGCGCGAAGGCGCTTCTGGTCGCGGGTGATACTTTCCGCGCGGCCGCAATCGAGCAGCTGACAGTCTGGGGCGAGCGCGCTGGTATTCCGGTCATGGCAAAAGCGCCGGGCGCGGATGCGGCGGGTCTTGTTTATGAGGCTGTCGAAAAAGCCAAAGCGGAAAATCTGGACCTGGTTCTCGTCGATACCGCAGGGCGTCTGCAGAATCGAAAAGAGCTGATGGAAGAGCTTTCAAAAATCCTGCGCGTTGTTCGAAAGCTTGATCCGGACGCGCCGCATGATGTCTTCCTCGTGCTGGACGCAACCGTTGGCCAGAATGCGATCTCTCAGGTCGAAGCCTTCACCGAGACGGCGAATGTTACCGGCCTCGTCATGACCAAACTTGATGGAACGGCGAAAGGCGGTGTGCTTGTTGCTATTGCTGAAGCTTACAATCTGCCAATTCACTTCGTAGGCGTTGGCGAAAGTGCTGAAGACCTTCAGCCGTTCTCGGCGCGTAGTTTTTCCCGGGCGCTTGTGGGCCTTGAGGGGTGACGCCTGACGTCATCGCCATCGGGTTAGGGCTGGTCTCAGCCCTGACGCTGGCGTTCGCAAATCTCGTCGTTAAAGCAACGAATGATATTCTGGTCACCCGCGCAGTCCTGTCTTCAGCCTGCGCGATTATCGTCGCGCCGGTAGCATTTTTTGTGCCTGCGCCCACACCTGAATTGTGGGCGGCGATTGCGATTTCTATCCCCACCCATTTCTTTTATCAGATGAGCATGATCCGCGCTTTGCATCGCGGGGATTTGTCACTGGTGTTCCCCGTTATGCGCGGTCTTGCGCCTCTGCTCGTGGCGATTGGTGCATTCTTCTTCCTGAATGAAACATTATCGCCGCTCGCATTGCTGGGGCTCCTCATCGCGACGGTCGCGGTGATTGCGTTCGGCTTTCTACGCGGCAAGGTGAGTTCAGATGGAAAGCCGGTCAGCTGGTCTGCGCTATTCTGGGCCGGCATGACGGCGCTTGGTGTGATGGCCTATAATGTTGCAGATGCGCGCGGCGTACGCATTGCTGAAGAGCCCCTTACATTTGTGGTCTGGCTCTTCATGCTAGACTGGATCGGAACGGTCGTTGTGGCGGTGATCGCACGCAAGGAACGGTTCGTTCCGGCATTAAAGCCGGTCCTGAAAAACGGGATAGCGGGCGGCGCGCTCTCAGTTGTGTCATATGGTGCAGCGCTTTTCGCGCTGAATATGATTGAAGCAGCCCGGGTGACGGCAATCCGTGAGACTGCTGTCGTATTCGGGGCGCTGATGGGCTGGCTTATCCTGAAAGAAGGCATCGGACCGAGACGGATTATCGCCTCGGTCGTGCTCGTGGCAGGCCTTGCCCTGATGCAGATCGGCTAGGCGCCTTTCACCCAGCGTGCCGCAGCTTTAGCGACGCGTTCGCCAAGCTTGCGACCTGTTTCCAGCTCCGGCTCGTGAGGAAATTCTTCAGGCGCTGAGTCAGATGGAGCAAAAGCGCCGACACCGAGATAAAAGCCGTTGCGGTTCTCTGCGCTGTCATAGTCGTCGCCTTTCGCGTGATAGCCTTTTGCGACTGCTGGCGTGATCCATAGCATTGAATGCTGTGATGCGAGTGTCGCGAGACGTGACAGTGTCTCTGCTTTGTCGCCGGATGCGGACGCAGAAATCGTAAAGCCCGCGGCCAACTTGTCTTTCCAGAGCTGGTTGAACCAGATTTTTGAGGAGGCTTCAGCGAATTGCTGAAACACAGCCGTCGCGGTGCCCATATAGGTTGGTGAGCCGAAGATGATCGCATCTGCTTCTTGCAGAACGTCCCAAGGGCCTTCATCAGGTTTTGTCAGGTCGTCGGCTTTCAGAAGGTAAACTTCTGCGCCGCCGCGCGTTACGCCTTCAGCGACTGCTTCGGCCAGCTTTGCGGTGTGTCCGTAACCGGAGTGATAAACGATTGCTACTTTTGTCATGACTGTCTCCCAGAAAAAGTAAGTTGCCTGACAGACCTAATGGGTGGTATATTTTTGGCTAGTACATACCTAATGGTAACTATGAAGATTTTTTCGAGAGAGGCCGCAAATGCTGAAAGCTCCTGAACAGACACCATTGGAGATCATGGAAGTTCACGCCTGCCCGTCCCGTCAGGTGATGGAAATGCTGGCCGATAAATGGAAGCTTCTGGTGTTTCATTCGCTCCGCCAGCGCGATGTCATGCGCAATGGAGAGCTGATGCGCGCGCTGAACGGGGTGAGCCAGAAAATGCTGACCCAAACCCTTCGTGCGCTGGAACGTGACGGTCTGATCTTCCGTCGGGATTATCAGGAAGTGCCGCCGCGCGTGGAGTATGGTCTTACAGAGCTTGGCCGCTCTCTGTCAGAGCCAATCCTTCAAATTTCTGACTGGGGCCAGTCGAACATGACCGCTGTTGAGGCGGCCCGCGAAATCTACGATCGCAGCGAATCTGAACAACACGGTTAATCCGGTTTTTATGGCTTTGGCTTAAGACTGCGCGTCAGGAGAGGCGCGCAATTTGCCAAAACTGATCAAACACCTGTTCGGCTATCTGCCTGTGAACCTCGTATCGGCGCTGGTTGCGTTCGGCGGGGTGTTTGTGTTTACGCGCCTTCTTGGCCCCGAAGAATACGGCCGCTATGCGCTTGCGCTGTCTACAATGCACCTCATGCATACCTTTACCCTCACATGGGTGGAGGCTGCCGGTTACCGGTTTAACGGTGAAGCCGAGGCAAATGGAACACTGTCTGCGCATTATCGCACGGCGCTCACGCTTTGCCTCGTCTCGCTTGTGCCGGCGTTTCTGGTGCTTTCCATTGTCTGGTTCATGGTCGCCAACGCACCAGAATTTCAGGCGATACTGCCCTGGCTGATTATTCTTCTGCCTGTATCCGTTCTGGCCAATCTGGCGCTGCAGACGCACCGGGCCAGCCAACGTATTCGCCGTTTCTCGGCCGTGGAGATTGGCCGTACACTCGGCGGTTTTATCGTCGGTGTTGGCCTTGCGCTTATGGGCGGCTTTGGCGCGGCGGCCCCGCTTATCGGCCTGACGGTTTCGTTTGCTGTGGCGGGTGTGACGGAAGGCTTCTGGCTTTGGAAGAATTCACGTGGCGGGCGCCTCGTGCCAGAGAATGCCAAACGCTATCTGCGCTATGGTGTGCCAATTTCCGCCGCCCTCGTATTGGATCTTATTCTCTCTGCTTCAGACCGTTTCCTGATTGCGTTCTTCCTCGATGAGGCGGCCGTTGGCGCCTATGCCGCCGGATATGGCGTGGCGGATAAAACCGTTCTTATGCTGTGTGCCTGGGCTGGTATGGCTGCGTCTCCTCTGGTGATGGAAGCGTTTGAAACCGAAGGGCGACAGGCCGCAGAACGCGAAGCGCGCACTATGGCGCAATCTATCATGCTGATCGCCATTCCAGCGGCTGCCGGCATTGCGCTGACGGCGACACCGCTCGCTAATGTGATGATTGGCGAGGAGCTTCGCGAGCAGGCCAGACATATCATTCCATGGATTGCGATTGCGGGCCTTTTTAATGGCACGCTGATCCACTATTTCTCTGAAAGTTTCCAGCTCGCGCATAAGACCGCCGAGCGGGCCATGATCATGACGATCCCGGCGATCGCGAATGTCATTCTGAACATCATCCTGCTGCCTCGCATCGGCCTTATGGGTGCAGTGTACGCCACGGTGGGGTGTTATTTCCTCGGCATGGTGCTGCTCGGTCTGTTCGGCCGACGCCATGTTGTTTTGCCGGTGCCTTTGCTGGATTTAGTTAAAGTGCTCGTGTCCTGCGCCGCTATGGCCGGTGTGGTGCGCCTGATGCCGGACCTCGAGTGGGATCTGGTCGAACTCATGCTGAAGGCTGGCTTTGGCGCGGCAGCTTACGCGCTCTGCGTGGCTTCGCTGGATGCGGCTGGCGCGCGCGGTATGGCGCTCAAGATCATATCTAAGGTTCGCGGAAAGCTCTCAGCGTCGAGCGCGACCTGAATTTCCTTGCGCGGGCATCGTCGGTTGCTAACGCTGTCAAATGTAAGATCAGGTAGGAATCAAGCCGCCGCACGGCTCCGCAAAACCATCCTGGCGGGAGCCGATCGCGGTGATTTTTCGGGACCACATACTTCGCGGAAGGGGAGCTCGTTCCATTTGAGTCCATCTGGCGCTGGGTTTTGGCTCTGGTGTTAGCGATGATATTTGTGTCCATGCCTGCCATTGAGGCGTTTCTGGACAAACGTCCGATACCCTGGCGAAAGACAATTCGAAATATATTGCTGGTTCCCGTGATGATGGCGGCTGGTTTGGGAATCGTTCTGGTAATTATGTCAGATTGGTTTCAGGCGCTGATCTCATGGTTACCACAGATACCTTCGGGAGTTATCGAGACTTTTAGCTCGATTGCATTCGGCGTCGCCGTTATTGGCTTTCTCGTTCACATGTTCATTGCTGAAGAAATTGGGAAACAATTAAGAAATCCGCTTAACCTCGCCTTCATTGCCGCCGCCTTAATATTGCTTGCAGGACTCTTCTTCATAGCAAGGGCGATTGTTTAGAAGATGGAACACGCAGGCACGCTGGACACGCAAGCCACTCCGAAGGCGAGTGATATGTTCCCATCCCATCTTGTTTGGGTGGAATCCTTCTGTCTCTTTGCCAGCGCGGTTCTGGTGTTGTTTGCGCCGCCTTCTGTTCTCAATATTGTTTTATTTTCTGGTCTGGCTCTTCTCTGGCTGTCGATTAGCCGTTCTATTGCCGAGTACCGAAATACAAAGCAAATCTCTCGTCAGAAACTTGCGCTCAAACTGACCGCCTGGGGCTATCCTCTGGTGTTTCTGATCGGCTGGGGTCTGAAGAGCCTTGTCGATTTGCCCTCGCTTTCCGATGGAATGTTCTGGATTGCGTTTCTGGCGCTGGCGGTAGCCGCCGTTATGCCGCGTCGCTTTGTGGTCAGCCGTTTTGGTGATGATGAAAAGCAGGTTCTCAACCATTTCCAGACCGCAGCGAAAGAGCGCTATCGCGGTTGGGTGCCAATCTATGCCATCGGCGCCGCCGTAATGGGCTGTATGTGGCTGGTTCTGTCCGCGACAGCTTTCATCTCGGCATAATTTCCTGCCGCCCGCGCGAATGTGATTGAACTCTTTGGCGGAATAGTGCGTAAACAGAGCCATGACTGACGCACAAGATCCTGCTGACAAGCAACAGAGCAAAAGCCCGACAAGCCTTTGGGCAGAGCTCGGACCGACCATCGCCTTTATCCTGACGTACACGCTGATGGGACGCGTTCCCGATCAGGCAGGCATGTTTTCCGGCGATAAGGCGATCTTCTGGGCAACTGGCGCGCTGATGTTGTCTACGGCAATTGTGATTGGCCTGAAGCTGTCGCGGAAAGAAAAAGTCCCGCCAATGCTGATCCTTTCTGGCAGTGTTGTCGGCTTTTTCGGTGTGCTGACGATCGCGCTTCAGCAGGAAGCCTTCGCTTACATTAAGCCGACGATTATCAATCTCCTGTTTGCGGCGGTGATCCTTGGCGGTCTTGCAGCAGGTAAAAACCTCTGGAAGCTGATGCTGGAGCATGCTTTCGAGCTGCCAGACAATGCGTGGAATACGCTCGCCTTCCGCTGGGGTCTGTTCTTTATCTTTCTGGCCGTGCTCAATGAGTGCATCTGGCGCTATTTCTGCCCGGCGCCGGAAACACCGCTGACATTCCTCGGACTCACTTTGGTGCCATCAGAGCCTTACACCCTGTTCGGTATCGAGCTTGGCTCGCGTGATCAGGAAGGTGTCTGGGCCTGGATGAAGCTTGTGAACTTCCCGATTGTGATCGGCTTCATGCTTCTGAACCTGCCTTATGTCATGAAGTACTGGTCGCCGGATAAGAAAGACGAGGCGGAAAGCTAAGCGCTATCCGCGCGTCATATGCTCCGTGCCTTCCGGATTTCCGAAAGGTGGGTGGACCGTTTCGCCGTTAAGACTGTGCCATTGTTTGAGCGCCCAGACGGCTGACGGAAATGCCATCTCCTTCCACGGAATCTCATCCCAGTTGACCAGCTTCACATCCTGACTTTCCGGCCCCGCAGCAATGTCTGGCGAGCGAAGCTTTGCTTTGAACATGATCTGGACCTGCGAGATGCGCGGAATGGAATAAACCGCCAACAGGCGTTCGATCTCGATATCAGCACAGGCTTCCTCGCGAGCCTCGCGCGCAGCCCCGTCTTCAATGCTCTCGCCATTTTCCATAAAGCCTGCAGGCAGGGTCCAGAAACCGAGCCGCGGTTCGATGGCGCGTTTGCAGATGAGGATTTTATCTTCCCACGTCACAACCGAGCCGACGACAATTTTTGGGTTCACATAGTCGATGAAATCGCACGTCTGGCACATGCGACGCTCGCGGTCGTCACCGTCTGGAATTCCGATTTTAAAGTCTGCTGGCGCGCGTGACATGCTTCCCCCTAAATCATTTTATGGTCGAATAACGCCCAATTTCGGGAAAATCATCCGCACACGATCAAGTTTCACGTGACTGAAACAATTGCGTATTATGCTTATCAGTGAAGCCACGCTGTCAACATTTAACAAACCGGGGGTGTACGCCGTGGAAAATATCGAACAGGACAAACCATTCAGCCTTGATAAGTCGGCAAGTCACCTGCTGCACCGTGCGCAACAGTTCGCGTCCGAGCAGTTTGACGGGATGAGTGACGCAGACATTACACTTCGTCAGTTTGCTGTACTTGCTGCCGTAAACGAGAATGAAGGCTGCTCGCAGTCAGACCTTGTGAAAACGACCGGAATTGACCGCTCTACCCTGGCGGACATGGTTGCGCGCATGGAAAAGCGTGGGCTGCTGGAGCGCCGTCAGGCCAAGCTTGATGCGCGCGCCAAGTCGGTACACATGGCGCCCGACGGAACCGCGGCACTGAATACGGTTCTGCCAATTGTTCAGCGTGCCGATGATGCCATTCTCAATATGATCCCACGTAACCGTCGTCGTGCTTTTGTCGGTATTCTGGGTCTGCTCGCCAGTGTGGACTGGGCAGACTTTGAGGAGCTGGATTCTCCGGTCGATGTGAAGGCGAAGAAGAAGACGAACGACGCCAAGACCGAAGAGAAAAAGAAGAAAGAGAAGAAGAAAAAGAAGAAGGACAAAAAGGGCAAATAGCCCTTTAGCCTCAGTCTTTTTCAGAAGAGCTCGCCTGCTCCAGCATGGCGAGCTTTTTCTTTGCGCTCATCATGCGGATAATGGTCCAGAGGGCGACGCCGCCCAGCGTGATCGCTGAGATCACATAGCTCGCCCAGATAAAGACATCGCCTGAATTGACCTGACCGGTGAGTGCTTCGTTCATGATCCGCTCCTGTTGAGGCGTGCGAGCTTCACTTCATACTGACGGTTTTGAATGTCGGCTCGCATCGCCGCCATGAGAAGAGCGCCGAACACGAACATCACCGCGACGAGATTATAAAGCAGTGGCCAGAAGAACTCGCCTGCAAGGCTGGAGCCGCTCATCGTGATGAAACCCGCCGGTTGGTGAAGCGTATTCCACCAGTCGACAGAGAATTTGATGATTGGCAGGTTCACTGCTCCCACAAGGCAGAGAATGGCGCCAGCGCGGGCCGCGTCCTGCTCGCGCTGGAATGCTGAACGCAGCGCCATATAGCCAAGAATGAGGAAGAGCTGGAACAGCATGCTGGTCAGGCGCGCATCCCAGATCCAATAAGTGCCCCAGGTCGGACGGCCCCAGAGTGCACCCGTAATGAGGCAGATAAAGGAGAGCGCGGCAGCCGTCGGTGCGGCGCTCTTGGCGGCAACATCAGCCAGCGTGTGTTTGAGTGTCAGATAGAGAAGGCTGCCGACAGCCATCGTGGCGTAGGCGGCCATGGAGACCATCGCGGCAGGCACGTGAATATACATGATCCGCGCAGTTGCGCCCTGGTACTGTTCCTCCGGCACGAAGAAAATCGCCCAGATCCAGCCGGTCGCAAGCATGACAATGCCAAGCCCTGCAAACACAGGCAGAAGCCATTTTGACAACGCCATAAAGCGGTGCGGATTTGCGAAAGTCGAAAACATGCGCGTGTCTTTATTCCAGTTTGAGTGCAAGTGACATTGCAAATGGTGAGATGGCAAGTGCAGCAAGGCTGTTTGCGGCAAGAAGGCTCAGGCCAGCACCGAAGGTCTCGCCGGTCAGGAGGTGGTTCAGCTCTTCTGAGCCAAAGATCACAACAGGGACGAATAGCGGCAGCACCAGAAGCGCAACGAGCGGTCCGCTACGACGAAGACCAGCCGTCAGTGATGCACCGACACCGCCCCACAGGAAAATCGTGATGCTGCCAAGCAGCACGGGCAGGATGGTGGCCGCGCTGACTGTCTCGGCGCGCATCATAACGGCGGCAATCGGTGTAAGAAGCGCAATTGGCAGACCGGAGACGAGCCAGTGCGCTGCGACCTTTACGAGGGTCACCAGTTCCATGGAGAGACCTGCGAGACGCTGATGGTCCAGAGCGCCTGTCTCAAGGTCAGCCTGAAAAATACGCTCAAGCGTGGTGAGCGAGGCAAGGCAAAGCGCTACGAAAATCAGGCCCGGACCAAGCGCCGATAACAGGCGCGGCTCCGTTCCGACGCCCAGCGGAGCAAGGAAAATCGTTCCAGCAAAGAAGGCGGCAGGAAGGAATAAACCTGAGCCGCCCGCCCATGCCAGCACCAGCTCTCGGCGGAAAATGGCGAGTACACCTCTCATTTTGCATACTCCCCGAGATCCAGAATGGTGTCGGGCTGGAGTTCCAGCGGGTCGTGCAGCGCGGCGAGGATGGAACCGCCCGAGCCAAGGTGCTCCCGCATCAGATCACATAATAGCGCCTGACCGTGCACATCGAGCGCAGAAGCGGGCTCATCCAGAAGCCATAGCTTTCGCGGGGCGACGAGGGCGCGTGCGAGCGCAACGCGTTTCTTCTGTCCGGCGGACAGAGAATAGGCGGGAACATTCTGGCGAATGGTAAGTCCGACACGCTCAATTGCCGCGCTAATCCTGTCGCGCGTGGCGAAGTGCATGTCCGCCCAATCCGTCAAATGCGAGTGGGGCGTTTCGCTGGCGCGAAGCCCGTGTTCATGGCCGAGAAAAAATGGACCCTGATCGCGGAACTCTTCAGCGCGGGATACGTTCCCTGTCTCAGGTTCGATAAAGCCCGCAATAATTCGCAAAAGCGTTGTCTTACCTGATCCGTTCGGACCTTTAAGAGCAGCAAAGCAGCCACTAGATAAGATGAAGTCCAGACCAGAGAACAGTAAGCTATATCCTCTGACGGCTGTAAGGTTGCTGATTTGCAAGGCAAATTCGGAATTTAACGGGTCTTCAGACAAACTAGCTTCCAAACATGGCGACATACGAATTGCAGGTGGCGGGCTGTGGCGATAAAAAATCGTTCAAAGGACCTCCACACTGACCACGTGTAGCCGGTTTGCATATACGCAGGAAGGAAGAAAAGCCCATGGCATCTCTCGACAGCTTCAAGTCCAAGAAAACACTTACCGTAGGCGATAAGACTTATACCTATTTCAGTCTCGAAGCAGCTGCGGCGAATGGCCTTGGTGACGTAACCAGTCTCCCGGCCTCTCTCAAAGTGCTTCTTGAGAACATGTTGAGGTTCGAGGATGGCACGACAGTCACCGCCGACGACATCAAAGCCTTCGCGGCATGGCTGACTGATAAGGGCTCTGCCCAGCACGAAATCGCTTATCGTCCGGCGCGCGTCCTCATGCAGGATTTCACCGGCGTTCCTGCGGTCGTTGACCTTGCTGCTATGCGCGATGCGGCGAAGGCGCTGGGCGCTGACCCTAAAGCCATCAACCCGCAAGTGCCTGTTGATCTCGTCATCGACCACTCGGTCATGGTAGACTATTTCGGCCATGCAGACTCGTTCGAAAAGAACGTGGCCCGCGAGTACGAACGTAACGCTGAGCGTTACGAATTCTTGAAATGGGGCCAGACGGCTTTTGACAACTTTCGCGCTGTGCCTCCGGGCACAGGTATCTGTCACCAGGTGAATCTTGAGTATCTGGCCCGTACGGTCTGGACGAAAGAAGAGGATGGCGAAACGGTCGCCTATCCGGATACCTGCGTGGGTACAGACTCTCACACGACGATGGTGAATGGCCTGTCCGTCCTCGGTTGGGGTGTGGGCGGCATTGAAGCGGAGGCGGCTATGCTCGGCCAGCCGGTCTCAATGCTGATCCCTGAAGTCATCGGCTTCAAACTCACCGGCAAGCTGGCCGAGGGCGTTACAGCGACTGACCTCGTTCTGGTTGTCGTCGACATGCTTCGTGAGAAAGGCGTGGTTGGTAAGTTCGTTGAATTCTACGGCCCGGGTCTTGCCAATCTGTCTCTTGAAGACGAGGCAACAATTTCAAACATGGCGCCGGAATATGGCGCAACGTGTGGCTTCTTCCCGGTCGATGACGAAACGCTGGATTATCTGAAAACAACCGGCCGTTCTGAAGAGCAGATCGAACTCGTCAAAGCCTATGCGAAAGCGCAGGGCATGTGGCGCGCTGATATGGAAGACCCGGTCTATACCGACACACTCGAGCTTGATATTTCTACAGTCCGCCCGAGCATTGCTGGCCCGAAACGCCCGCAAGACCGTATTATTCTGGATGATGCTGCCGACGCCTTTGCAACAACGCTGGGCACTGAATTCAACAAGCTCGATGAAGCGACTAAGCGTGCTAAAGTCGAGGGTGAAGAGTATTCTATCGGCCATGGCGATGTTGTCATTGCGGCGATCACATCCTGTACAAATACATCCAACCCGTCTGTCATGATTGCAGCCGGCCTTGTTGCCAAGAAGGCGGTCGAGCGCGGTCTTACAGTGAAACCATGGGTGAAGACGTCCCTCGCACCAGGCTCTCAGGTCGTAACCGATTATCTGGCGAAAGCCGGTCTTCAGGATGACCTCGACAAGCTTGGTTTCGATCTGGTCGGTTATGGTTGTACGACCTGTATCGGTAACTCCGGTCCGCTACCTGAGAAAATTTCCAAGGCGATCAACGAAGCCGATCTCGTTGCAACATCAGTTCTTTCCGGTAACCGGAACTTTGAAGGCCGTGTAAATCCTGATGTTCGCGCCAACTATCTGGCGAGCCCGCCATTGGTTGTGGCGTATGCGCTGGCTGGCTCAATGAACATCAATCTCACTCAGGATCCGATCGGATATGATGATGAGAACGAGCCTGTATATCTCTCTGACCTATGGCCATCGAATGACGAGATCACGGCTGTGGTTCGCGAATGCGTGACACCTGAAATGTTCGATACACGTTATGGCGACGTATTCAAAGGTGACGAGCACTGGCAAAAAATCGAGGTGAAAGGCGGCGAGACATATGGCTGGCCTGAATCCACCTATGTCGCGAACCCGCCGTATTTCGCGGGCATGACGATGGAGCCGGATGCGATCAACGACATTGAGAAAGCCAATATTCTCGGCCTGTTTGCTGAATCCATCACGACGGACCACATCTCGCCTGCGGGTAACATCAAAGCCGATAGCCCTGCGGGTCGCTGGCTGGCCGAAAACGGTGTGCCGGTCTCCGAGTTCAACTCGTACGGCTCACGACGCGGTAATCACGAAGTCATGATGCGCGGTACGTTTGCCAATATCCGCATTAAGAACCAGATGGTTCCGGGCACCGAGGGCGGCGTGACCAAGCTCTGGCCTCAGGGCGACGTCATGTCGATCTACGATGCGGCGATGAAGTACAAAGATGCGGGTAAAGAGCTCGTTGTGTTTGCCGGTGAGCAATACGGCACAGGCTCCTCACGTGACTGGGCGGCGAAAGGCACAAACCTTCTCGGTGTTCGCGCCGTTCTTGCAGATAGCTTTGAGCGTATTCACCGCTCTAACCTGATCGGTATGGGTGTAGTCCCGCTTCAGCTGCCGGAAGGCAAAGGCTGGAAAGACCTCGGAATGAAGGGCGACGAGATCGTCACGATCAAGGGCATTTCTGATCTGAAGCCGCGTCAGGATGTTGAAGTCCTGATCGAGTTCCCGAATGGTGAGCATGATATCGTTCTGGCGAAGCTGCGTATCGATACGCAAAACGAGCTGGATTACTTCAACAATGGCGGCATTCTGCACTATGTGCTGCGTAATCTTGCGAGCGAAGCAGGCTAAAACCTGCCCAAATTACACAAAAAAGCCCCGTAGCCATGTGCCGCGGGGCTTTTTTCATGGGAACTGCTATTTGTACGTTGGTCACAGCCAGTTGATTGGTAAGTGTGCGTCAGCTTAGCTAAATTGGACCCATGAGAAAAACTGATTTCAGATCCCTGTTTTTATTGAGCGCTGGTGTGATGTGCCTGAATGGCCTGTCTGCACAGGCCGACTCTGTGACGTCACGTCCGATACTGGTTGAGCTGTTTTCTAGCCAGAGCTGCGTCGCATGCCCGACAGCAAACGAAATTCTGATCAATCTGACAGAAGAAGATCAGCATATTTTCCCGATCGTATGGTCTGTGCCTTACTGGGAATATATGGGCGTCGAAGAGCCGTACGCCGAGCCTGAGTTTCTTGTTCGTCAGCGAAATTATGCCGAAGCTTTTGATCTGCGCGGTCCGTACACGCCGCAAGTTGTTGTGGATGGCTGCACGCAAAATTCAGGCGTATCCGAATCTAATATTGTAGAGCGTATCCACCATGTGGATCACGAGGCCGATCCGGGAACGCGTGTGCATGTGACGGATTCACTTGTTGAAATTTCAACGCCTCAGCCTGTTGCGCCTTCGGATATCTGGCTTGTCGGCTATCGTCCGGGCATTACAGTTCTCAGCCCTGATCGCGGCGGTAATTCCGGTACGGACCTGCCGCATATGAATATTGCAACCGGGCTGGAAAAAATCGGCACCTGGGATGGCATGTCCGGCGCGAGCTTCACATTTGAGTGCGAGCATGAAGCCTGTGTAGTTATTCTGCAGGAACAGGACTCTTACGAAATCCTCGATTTCGGCATGGTCCCGTTGGCGACGGGCTAAAGTTCTGGCGCGAGATCGAACGCGGATAGCTCGTCGATGCGGAACTCCCGTCCGGTATATAACCGAAACTCTTGACCAAATCCCTCAAAGCGGAAGCGGGCCCAGACGGCGTCATTATCCTGCAGGAGTTCTATCGCCTGTATGCGGTCATCGGCATAATCGAAATAGATGGTGTAATAGGCCTGTGTCAGGCTTTCGCGGCGGACGTCTTCGAATTCGAGCATTCTGGATGTGAAAATGGCGGCATCTATGGTCGCATCTGATACAGCCTCGCCCTGATCGGTGATCCAGTTTTCACCATCTCGCAGAATTGCTGCCGTTCGCCCGCCGCCCCGAATGCTTATGGCGGTCACGTCATCTTGTGGGCGCGGAAGCGTGTCGTCTTCGAGTGAAATCCAGCGTAGCGGGTTATAAAGCGGAGGCAGGACTTCGTTCAGACGCCAGGCCTGATCTTCTCCATGGAGGCGGGCATATTGAGCAGCGTCTTTTCTCCCAAAAATGAATGTGCCGTCCTTGTCATCAATTCTGATGGTCGCGCCAAACCCGCCTTCGTCCGGATCTGTAACGCCGATGCTGGAATGACGCTCTGGTAGAGCCGTGGAGCGGGCTGCTGGCGCCAGAATCTGGAGCGCGTTTAAAAGCTCAGAGACGCTCTCTTGTCGGGCAGGGAAGCCGGCTTTTTCACGCAGAATCCACGCATCGCCTGATCTGACGAGCGTATACATCTCTTCAGATGTGGCGATCTCAATCTCCTGCGCGCCGACAATCAAGTCGCGTGAGTACAGCGGGCGGGCATCAACAGAACTGTTCTGCGGCGCTGCGGTGAGAAAGCTATACTTCAGAAGAAACAGACAAAGTGCCAAAATAAAAGACGTTACGATAACGAAACGAGTTTTCGCGGGCGTCCTCTCGATCAATGTCATCTCGAAAACCTCCTGACCCAAAGTCTGATGGTCGCGCTGAGCAGGAATGCGAGTAACGCAGGAAACCAGATTGTCCACCACCGAAGCCATGCTTCCAGACCATCGATTCTCTGTCGGAACTGACGCTGAAGATCGCGTAGCGCTTCACGGGCTTCAAGGTATTCCGTCTGTAGACGGACATTGGACGTTTCGTCCGCAGATTCGATTTCAGCTTCGAGCTCGAATAGCCGCTCTTCAATGGAAGCTTGCTCGGCGAGATATAATGTTTCGGCTTCGTTACGGAGCTCGGTCACCCGTGTCATCGGGCGAATTGCGGGCGGGCGCGCGCGGAGCCGGGCAAGTTCAGGATTACCTGCGAACTGATCAATCGCAGTCATCAGGAAGGCGCGGTTATCGGCGATCGTCGTGCCATCCTGAGGATTTATATAGAATGCATCGAATAGAATATCCGTGTCCGGAATAAACAGGATGTTGGCCTGCTGCCCCTGACTTATGAAGCCGGTGTTTGAACTCATTTCGCTTGCGGTGAGACGCGCCAGTACAGGATCGTCAGGTAAGTCCGGCTCGGGCGCAGCCGCGAAGAATGGCGGGAATGAACCACTCAGCCGCGCGGCAAGCGTGATCGCCCCGTCGTGCGGTGCCATCACATTTCTGGCAGTGGTTGGCGTAAGAGATACATTGCTGCGCGCGTCTGCAGAGATGAGAGCAGGTGTTTCGCTCGTGGAGACGAGCGGCGAAAGGCTAACCGCATCATTGTCGTGAAAGACCAGATATCCCGCGGCCCCGAAGTTTATCGGTTGCCTGAGATTGGCCGTCAGAAAGTCTTCACGATCAAAAAGAGATGGTCCCGGCGCGGGGAATATTGGCTGGCTGACTGTACGGTTTCCGGAGGCTGATTGCACCGTCACGGGCAGGCCAAGGCTTTCATCGGCCACAATATCGCTCGTGAGCGTTAGCCCCCAGCCTGTCATCCAGTTATGCAACGGCTCTGCGATCTGGCGGGTTTGATGCATGACCGGCTCAGGGTCTGCCAGCACAATCAGATTGCCGCCAGAGAGGAGATACTGATCGAGAAGATAGAGCGTGTAAGTGCTGAGATGCTCCGGCTGCGCTATGATAATCGCTTCAAGAACGTCTGGCAGAGAGTACATATCGCCCGTCAACCAGCTCACCTGATACTGATCTTCAATCGCGCGCTGGATCGCCGATCGCTGATTACCCGTGATCGCACTGTCGAGCGCTGGGATGTCTGACAGAATGCCGAGACGGGATCGCGTCACACTATCCAGCTGAGAAATCATACGCGCGACTTCGAACTCAAGGCGATGATCCTGTTCTGGTGCAAGGAACGGTATCGCTTTCTGATCATCGACCAGATTTTGTCCGCTCAAACCGAAATAGAGCGGATCGATACCCTCTGTCGGAACGGCGGAGATGCCTTGCGTAATCGCCAGATCTTCACCTGAAGAAAAAGGGGAAGGATTTATAATCTGTGTACGGATATTACCGTTTGAGGCGACTGCGAAAGCATTCAGAAGTGCCTCCACCCTGTCTGCGTGCGCGCGGATGTTCGGGTATTCTGCTCCTATGTCGTCACTGTAGAATAGTGTGAGATCGATCGGTTCTTCTACGGACGCGGCCAGCGCTCTTGTACCTGACGAGAGCGTATTGAGCTGGTATCCTGTGGCATCGATCCGGACTTGCCCGATCGTGAGATCGAGCGTCGCCCGCATTGCCGGAAAGCCCAGAAATAGAATGGCAAGCGTTGCGCCTGTCCAGCTTCGCCAGACTGGGTGCCCCGGTCTCCGGCGTGCATCGAGAAGCGTCACGCCGGCAATGCAGAACAGCGCCATCAGACTGAGATAAATCAGAGGATCTGAAAGTCTCAGAACGCCGCGCTGAGCATTAGTCAGGAGTGAGTACAGCCTGAAACTATCAAGCCAGCCCGTTAAAAGGCGTGCGGGCAGGTTTTCGGCAATATCGGTGACAATGTTTAGTCCTGCGACCAGCAGAATGAGATTTACAGTTACACCAAGCACAAGCGCGACGACCTGCTGGCGTGTCACGGCAGAGAAGGTCATTGAAATTATCAGAAACAGCGCGCTGATCAGTATCAGATGCAGATAATTGAGCGCGATCAGCCCATGGTCCGGCGCACCTAGATAGCTGACAACAATCCAGTAGGGGAGCGTGGCAGCCAGAGCGGCGATCAGCACTGTGAGGCCTGCAAGCGCTTTGGCCAGATGAATTTTTATGAGCGGAACGGGTGCGGTGAAATAGATATCCGACGAGCGGCTCTTAAGGTCTTCACTCCAGAGCCGCATGCCGATGGCTGGGGCAAGGATCGCCAGAAACCAGGGCTGGAACTGGAAGAGCGGATCAAGATCGACCCGTGCAGTATCAAAGAAGCGGGCAATATTCCACGTGGCGAGACCGGAGAGTAACAGATACACGCCAATGAATACGTAAGCGAGCGGGCTTGCGAAGAACGCACGAAGTTCACGTTTGCAGACAGACTTGAAAGCGCTCACGATTGTGCCTCCGCGTCCTGAAGAAGGTCTGAGAAGGCTGTTTTCAGCGTGCCGTCGCGTGCGCGTGCCGCAAGCGCAATAGTGCGGTCATCAAATACCTTCTTACCGGCACTCAGGACGATTATCCGGTCACAGATCGCGCCAACGTCTTCCAGGCTATGGGTGGATATCAGAAGGGTTTGCTCGTCTCTGTGACTCGCAAGGCTGTCCAGCACGCTGTCTTTCTGGAACGGATCGAGCCCGTCAGTCGGCTCGTCCAGAAACAGGATTCGCGGGTTGCCGAGAAAGGCACCAGCGAGCGCGGTTCTGCGCTTATAGCCTTTAGACAAGGTCTCAATCGTCTTGGTGCGGACATTTTCAAGATTGAAGCGCTTTATCGCGCTTGAGACATCGCCCTCGGTGATGCCGATGCGGAGCCCGGCGAGGGTTTTGAGATGTGCTTCAACCGTCAGGTCTTCAAATAGAGGCGCGCCTTCAGGCAGAAATCCGAAACACGCCTGCGCCGCGCGAAGGTCTGATGAAAGATCATGGTCAAGAATACCGACATGCCCCTCATCGGGCAGTAGCCTTCCTGTGAGAAGTGACAGCGTTGTGGATTTGCCAGCACCATTGAGACCAAGCAGGCCAACAATTTCGCCCTTATGTAATTCGAAGCTGACGCCATCCAGCGCGGTATGAGCGCGATACCGTTTGGTTAGTTTCGATGCCCTTACAATCGTGTCCACACTGCCACTCCCGTCCACGGGGAACATGCCACAGATTTGGTTACCAAAAAACGCGTTTCCAGAGGCAACGCGTTTTGATTGGGGAGTTTCATCATGTGTCCCGTGTGAACGGGTGTCGGGTACCGGCATTAGCGAACGCCCAGGGGGCTGGGGGGCTGATGGGTCTGGAGCGAACACCTGCCAGCGCCCGACCCTTTCAATATTGGGTATCGTGATAGGCAAAGAAGGGGGTGATTTGCGGCAAGTTTGTGTTTTTGATTAAATCTTCTTCACAAACAGACTCTCACTCTGGTCTAGTGAGTGTGGAAGCGCATGGTATCTGAATGAACGTTCAAACTCGTACGAATAACGCGAAAACTCACGAGCCGGTTTTTTTTCATCGACTCGAACTTGATCAGATAATGGGCGTGTATGGCCGGATGGTCGCGGCCGGCGAGTGGCGGGACTACGCGCTCAATATGCATAAAGACCGCGCGGTCTTTTCCATATTCAAGCGCGCCGCTGAGATGCCAATATATCGCGTCGAAAAACAGCCCGCATTGGCAAGACGCCAGGGGGCATATTCAATTTTATCCGCTGAAGGTGTGATTCTGAAACGCGGCCATGAGTTGAAAAGCGTTCTTGCCTTTTTCGATCGCAAACGTTTCAACGTGATCGGCTGACCAGATCTATCGAAGCAGGTTGACCAGAGACAGGTCCTGAATGGTGTTAAACACCGAAGCTGTAGCCTGATATTGCAGCTGTGCCTGATTGAGCTGCACCGCGACTTCAGCAAGATCTACATCTGTAATGTTTGCGGACAGAGATTCCAGAAGGTCACGTTCTGATGTGTGACGTTCAATCGCCGCATCAGTCTCATTGAGCACGCGGCCGTTTTTACCTTGTGCCTCAATCAAGCCCTCATAAACAGATTTCATCTGCGACAGAGCTGATTTGATTGCGTCTTGCTGGGCTTGCGTCGGGTTCTCGGTAAACGGACCGTCCACGCTTTCAGCGAATATCTGAAGATCACGCAAAATAGTCAGGGACTCTTGGGAAATCTCATGTGCGAGCGGCGCTTCGTCCACGAGGCGGGATTTGTCGATACGTACCTGAACGGCGCTCGCATCTGAATTCACGGCATCTGCGAGCGGATTATTGGCCAGATCGCTGATTGAATCGGCCACGATCGGTGCTTCGGTCGGAAGATTACCCCCGAACATGTATTTGCCGTTCAGCGTCGCGTTGAAAGAGGACTTCAGGTCGGAAAACGCCGCTGAAATTTCGCTGCCGATGGATGAAAGGTCGCCAAGAGCCAGTGCATTGGTAAGCCTCTCGCGGAGCGTGCCGACGACGTCAGCTGCGCGGCCGATATGAGCATCCTGAAGATCAAGACGTGTCGTTAGCTCCTCTGCGGAACTTTTATAGGCTTCAGATTGCGCGCGCATACGGTCGAGGCTGACGACGGTGCGTGCGTCTGAACCATAACCTTTGAGGTCTTCAGCTTCGCGCTGGGTGGCGGTCTTGCGCTGCGCGTCAAACAGTTCGCGTTGCGCGCGTTGTAGGTCGGTCAGCGCGTTTGAATTGATCATGCTGGAGGCGATGCGTGTCATGCGAATTCAGGTCCTACACCATGTTTAGCAGCGTATCGTACATGTCCTTCGACGCCTGTATGAGGCGCGAAGCTGCCGAATAGCTTTGTTGGAAGACGGTCATATTGACCATTTCTTCGTCCAGGTTGACGCCCTCCGCAGACGCGCGGCGAAGCTTGGCTTCTTCTCTCAGAGCTTCAGAAGCCTCGGCTCTGTTCAGGAGCGTCGTCGCTTTGGAGCCTGCGTCGGACGCGATTTGTGCGGCCGCATCTGTGAGCGACAGGTTGAGATACTCCGTGCCCTGCATTGTGCGTAGATTAACGGCATTGCCGAGAGAAGATTGCAGGGCCAATGCGCCATCATTGCTGCCAGCAGCCACGCCAACGGAACCTACCGCAGTTGCTGTCGTGTCAAACTTCGAGGTCGCCAGGAGGCTTGGACTGAGACTGAGCTCGTCTTTGAGTGACAGCCCACGCGCGCGTTCGGCAGGGCCTTCAATGCCAAGGCCGAAAATAGCACTGAGTGAGGTTCCGGTTGTGCCGCGAAGTGTGGTGTCCGAAATGACATCGATTACGGCAACGCTGCCGGCTGTGTTTGGCGAGATTGTAAGGCTGCCATTGGCGTCGAGCGACGCCGTTGCGAAGCTTCCCAGAACGCCTGCGCCGTTCAGATCATTGATGATATCATCAATGGTCGCACCGCCCGGTGTGTAGGTGATCGACTGAATCAGATCACCATTTCCGTTCCGGATGCCGAAGGTTATGTCGCCGCTCGTTACGCCATGGGCGTCTGTGCCTGACAGGCCTGTTTCAAAGAAGACTGGACGTGATGTGGTTACGAGATCGTTGAGGCCGAAGAAGGCAGATACACCGCGGCCACCGCGGTCGGATGGGTTGGTTGGGTCCTGCGCAATAGCCACTCCATTCGTGCCGGTGGCGCTCAGGCTCAATACGCCGTCTGCAAAGCTGACTGTCGCAGACCCGCCGAACGCAGAGTTCAGCGCTGATGTGAAACCCGCAATCGTGCCACCCATCGCGGTTACGCCACCAGCGGAGGTCGTCAGCGTTCCAGCATCAAAATCGACCTGCACTGACTCAACAGTGCGGCCGGAAGAATCAACGACGGCGAATGTCGCTGCGCCCGTAAAGTTCAAAGCGTCCGTGCCAAGCAAGCCCGTCTCTCGACCGGTCAGGCTGGTTGGCGCCGGAACAGCCGTGCCTTCATTGTGTGCCTGATTGAGTTGGTCTGCCAGCGCTGATGCATACTCCCCCAATGAATAGGAAAGGTCAGGTAGGTCTGAATCACGTGCTGTCAGCAGGCCGCGGATTTCGCCGGACTGAATCTGTCGCGTAACATCAAGTTCGGCATCAGAGCCTGCGGGTGAAATTGAAATTCCCGGATAGCGTGCGCCATCGGTGCTCTGATTAACGGCCAGTTCGGCTGCACGGTGATCGACGAGCAGAAGTCCGGATGTCGTGCGCAGCTCTACGCCGCCAAGTTCGCGCTGGTTAACTTTGAAGTCGATATAACCTGCCAGTTCGTCCATGAGCTGGCTTTGCTGGGTTTCTGCGCCAGATGCGTCAGCATCCGCCATTCTGAACTTCTGAATTTCGGCGTTCAGAACAGAAATCTGGCTCAAAATCTGGTTGGTGTCTGATACCGCCACCGTCAGCTTCTGGTGCGCTTCGTCGCGTAATCCATCAATGGTTTCAAAGGTCGCCTGAATGTCCTGGAAGGTCGCATTCACGGATGACACAAAGTCAGTTTTGCGCAGCGAGGACGAGGCATCGCTCGCAAGTGCGGCTGCATCAGACATGAGATTGTCGACTGCCGCGAACATGGATGTTGAACTGGTCGGGTCGCCGAAACCGGCCTGCGCGCGATCGAGAAGCCCCGCGGTGGCCTGATACTGCCCGGCATTGGAAATGCCTGAGAGATGCGCTGCGGCGAGAAACCTGTCTGCTGCGCGCTGAACAATAAGTTCGACGCCAGTGCCCTGACCGTTAAGGACGGTCTGAGCTGTGCGAGCATCCTGACGCACATAGCCTTCAGTATTGACGTTGGCGATATTGTTAGAGGTGACGCGCAGCGCTGACTGGTTCGCCAGAAGTGCGCTCAGTCCTGTATTCATGATACTGTTTACGCTCATCGGATCACCCGCTGAATTCAAGTCTGCTCTTTCGCTAAGGCGCTCTTCGCCCGCGCGCGCATGTACTCATACAGGGGTAGATTTTATGGAGCGGACATTTCGCAATCCTTTACAAGGTGCAAAAAATATTCCCGCGAGAAATCAACTATTTGGAAGGAATGCTTACCTGCGCAGAGGGCAGTTTTTACCGTTCTACTCGGCAAAAAATGTTGTCGTGATTGATGTAAATAGAGAGGTGATTTCCGTAGGACTAAATAGTGTACTGTTTTTATTGTAATTTAAATCGTTAAAATCGGTCAATAAATCTGGCCAGCCGATTGCTTTTAATCTCTTAGGCGCGACATGCGCTCTGGAGATGTAAATGAATATTGTGCCATTTGGCCTTTCTGTTGCGAAGACTGTTACCGATGATCCGTCGCGCGGTTTCGATGACGACGCTGGTGAATTTGCTATGCTACTTGAGCAGGGCAATGGCTCGCAGAAGGCTGTTGGAACGTCCTGTACCGATAGTTTCGTGTCTCCCGAAGTTCAGGCTTTATTCGCGGCATCTGCAGCGCAGGCGCTTCCTTCACAATCCTCCGGGCCCCTCACCGGCGTGGCGCCTCCGCAGCCGTCCGAATTGGTGATCAATGCTGATGGTTCCAAAATCAGAACCGATACAGCGCTGAGTAACCCTATATATAAAGACTCGATTTTTGCCGGCGGTTGGGCGCGGCCTCATATTGACGGTCAGGCTGCAAACCAGCTTGCAGGAGACGCCGGAACTTCTGTCGATGCCACAGCGCCTGCTAAAGCGGGTGGATCAGTACTTGATGCGCTGACGCAGAATGGAAATGGCGCTCGCCCTGCCATAGCAACTGGACGTGTGCCGGTTGAAATTGCCGGTCAGGGCCAGGCGACAGGTCAAACTCTGAAATCAGCTGCTTCAGCCAGCATGTCGATTCCTTTGAACGGGCTCACTTCACAGGGCGCCGAAACGGCATTGAAGCAAGCACTGCCTGAAAGCAATTCCTTCGCTGCGGCTGCTTCTTCTGCCTCTCAGGGCGGAGAGGGTAAAGTGACATCCAGTACTGCGCAGACCGGAGGCGCAGCGACGTCTTCGACGGGAGTTCAGGATGGAGCTTCATCGCAGAACGGGTCTTCAACATCTTCAGGGCAGGGAAATGGCCAGCAAGGCCAGTCAGGACCACAGACGCAGGCAGCCACCCAGGCAGTTTCATCTTCTAAGGAGCTGGCTGCGTCTGAACTTCTGCCCGAAGATTTTGTACAGGAAATGGATCTCGCCGAAGGTGATGCTGGTGATGTGCAGATGACCGAGGCGCAACGCAGCGCTGTGCGCGCCGATGCGGCGCTTCCGGCTCATCTTCGCGGGTCTGCTGCGACACAAGCCGCGGTTCTGGCGCAAGTCAGCCAGAAAATGCTGCAAAAGTTTGATGGCAAGACATCACGCTTTGAAATCCGTCTCGATCCGGCAGAGCTTGGCAAAGTGGATGTACGTATTGAGGTTGATCGTGATGGCAAGGTGCAGGCTGTTCTTGCTGCTAAAGAAGCCGTCGCAGCGGATGCGCTTACACGTGGTCTTCGTTCACTTGAGAACGCTCTTACCCAGGCGGGCTTCGATCTTGGGGATAAAGGCGTTCAGGTAGAGCTGGATCAGAATAATAGTAAGAAATCGTTCACTCACGCAGGTGATAGTAGTGACCAGACGGAGCTGCAGCAAGCGGCATCCGACACCGAGCAGCAACCGGCAGAAGCGCGGACTGTGACACCTCAGATTCAGGCATGGTCGAGACAGCGTCTCGATGTGAAAGCCTAGGAGCCAGTTTAAATGGTTGATGTGGTATCAACAGTCAGTGGAATTCAAAGCCAGGCATCGAGCGCGTCCGCGTCTCTGTCTGCCAACTTTGATACCTTCCTCAATCTTCTGACAGCGCAGCTTCAGAATCAGGACCCTCTGGAGCCTGTGGACTCAAGCGAGTTCACAAATCAGCTCGTTCAGTTTTCTGGCGTAGAACAACAAATTCAGACGAACCAGAATATGGCGCAGCTGATTCAGCTGACGAATAATTCTACGGTCGCAGGTCTGTCCGGTTATCTGGGACAGATTGTCGAGATCGACTCGCTTGTTGGTGAACTGGGCGCTGATGGAATTGAATGGCGTTACGACATGCCGGAAGGCGTTAAGGGGGCTAAGGTTTCCATTCAGGACCAGCGCGGGAACATTGTCTATTCCCAGGAGCTGAGCACGACTGAGGGAACAGCGAGCTTTGAATGGAACGGTGAAACCACGAGCGGCGATGCACGTGAAGACGGTTTTTATCAGATGATTATTCAGGCCACGGATTCTAGCGGAGAGGCCGTAAACGTACCAGTCCGCGTCCGGGCCGAGGTTTCAGGCGTTGATCTGACGACGGACCAGACGGCGATCTCGACGACCGCCGGTGCTTTCTATTTCGATCAGGTGCTCAGACTGGCGGCGGCCAGCTGAGCCCGAACTTGAATTATAAGGCGGGTTAAAATGACCGGCCACGCTAATGCGAAACGGACCACGAAGGGTCGACACATGAACAATGTGATGATGGGATCTTTCAAGGAGTAACTCAGTTATGAGTATCAACACAGCTCTTCTGGCTGGCACATCCGGCCTGCGCGCGAACGCGTCTGCACTCGCTGTAACATCTGACAATATCGCGAACGCGAATACAGTTGGCTTCAAGCGCCAGCGTTCCGATTTTACTGCTCTGCTTCTGCAACAGGATCAGTTCTCCAGCTATAATGCGGGCGGTGTGATCGCTTCGAACCGTACAATGGTTGAAGAGCAGGGCGCGCTGGAAAGCAGCTCTTTCTCGACGCACCTTGCGATTGCTGGCGACGGTATGTTCGTCACACGCCAGAAAGCGGCGGACGCGACGACATCCGACGGATACTTCTTTACCCGTGCAGGTCAGTTCGAACCTGATAGTGAAGGTTATCTTGCAAATACCTCCGGCTATTACCTCTATGGCTGGCCGGTTGATGAAACCAACCCGATCCCGACTGGGCCTACCGACCTCTCCGTTCTTGAACCGGTTCGAGTGTCCAATATTGGCGGTGCGGCTCAGGCAACGGAGAATATTTCCTTCTCGGCAAACCTTGAAGCATCCCAGGCAATCAATCCTGCCGCGAGCACATATGACCTTGCTGCCAATCCGAATGTGAGCATGGCGTCAGGTGACTTCACACCAGACTTCCAAAGCACGGTTCAAATTTATGATTCGCTCGGCGGCATTCGCACACTGGCTATGTCGTTCATGAAATCCCCAACCGCGAATGAGTGGTTCGCCGAAGTTCATGTTGTTCCAGCGTCAGATGTTCAGGCAACTGGTCGTCCAGATGGACTTCTGGCGAGCGGTGTTGTGGCGTTTACGTCTGATGGCCAGCTTGATCTTGCAAACTCGACTCTACCGAGCACGATCGATATTCTGGCGTCTAACGCTACAGCGACAGATCCGCAAATCGGTTGGGCCACAGCTTCCGGTCTCGCTGCGCAAACACTCAACCTTGACATTGGCGGTGCGCTTACGGCTGGCGGCCTTACGCAATATGACACGCCGAACGAGTTGGTCGAATCCACAGTCGATGGCCGTGCATATGGTGTTCTGTCTTCGGTAGAGGTCGATAAGGATGGTTATGTGAACGCGCTTTTCACAAACGGTCTGTCTCGCTCTATTTATCAGCTTCCGCTCGCAACCTTCCCGAACATGTCAGGCCTCAACCTTGAGCCGGGTGGTGCGTTCTCCGCGTCCCCTGATTCGGGGCAGCTGAACATGAAAGCTGCCAGAGAAGGCGGCGCAGGCGCGGTACAATCTCGCGCGCTTGAAGCGTCTACTGTGGACCTCGCAGAAGAGTTTACAACGCTCATCGTGACACAACGGGCTTACTCGGCAAGTTCTAAAATTGTTACAACTGCCGACGAGATGCTGGATGAGCTAATTCGTATCAAGCGATAGTAAGTCTTAAATCTGCGAGTTAGTCGCAGAATAAAAAACGCTTTGAAACCGGGGGCTTAGGCTCCCGGTTTATGGTTTATAGGCGCATGAAATTTGCCGGAAGTTTCCATTAATTCCAAACGCGCGCTCAAGTCTGACCTTAAAACTCTGCCTGTATAACCAGACCATCGACAAACCGAGCCACAAAAAGAAGGGCTTTGATGATGGTGCATGAATCGCAGGTGATCACATCAGTTCCGGGACCAGACGGAAAGCAGATCACACTTAAGGATCTTCCAGAACCCACGATTCGTCGTTGGGTAACTCGCCGTAAAGCGGAAGTTGTTGCCGCCGTGCGTGGTGGGCTTCTGACGCTCAAGGAAGCGTGCGAGCGTTACAATCTCAGCGAGGAAGAATTTTCCGGCTGGCAGAAACTTTATGACCGCCATGGGTCGAAAGGACTGCGAGTTACACGCGTACAACAGTACCGCGGCTGATAAAAAACATTCTGTCTTAACGACTTTGTTAAGCCCTCCTTTACGGTGAGGTGGGAAATTCCTGCCTAGCACTTCGTAAAAAACGGGTTTGGCTAGGCATTTATGGCTGAGACAGAATCAAAAAAATCCGGATTTTCTATCGCCGGCATAGGGCAGACCCGAATCATTGCGGGTCTGATCGTCCTTGCTATTGTCGGCGGTGTTATGTCTTCGCTGTTCCTGCGGACGGGTTCAGCGCAACAGGCACTGCTCTATTCCGGTCTGGAACTCGCTGAGGCGTCCCAGATCGCAGAGCGCCTCGACCAGGCCAACATTCGATATGATATGCGCGGCGATGGGTCTTCCATCTTTGTGGCTCGCGATCAGGTCATGGACGCACGCATGATGCTGTCCAGCGAAGGTCTGCCGTCCCGCGGCTCTGTCGGCTATGAAATCTTTGACCAGCAGGATGCGCTCGGAGCGACGACGTTCGTTCAGAACGTAAACCGGGTTCGTGCGCTTGAGGGCGAGCTTGCCCGTACGATTACCAATCTGGATAACGTCCGCTCTGCGCGGGTTCACCTCGTTCTGCCAGAGCGACGTCTGTTTGAGCGCGACGCCTCGGCAACAACTGCCTCTATCGTTGTGGACATTGTCGGCCGGTCTCTGGACGGTGCGCAGATTCGTGCGATTCGAAATCTTGCAGCGGGCGCGGTTCCAGGCCTTGAGCCTGATCATGTGACGCTTCTTGACGGTCAGGGCCGTCTTCTTGCGGCGGCAGCCAGTGATGCAAATGGGTCGATTGGCGGCATGACGTCAGACGAACGCCGCGCCATGATCGAAGAAGAGCTTCGCCGGAAAGTACTCGATCAGCTCGAGCCCGTTGTGGGTGCAGGCGCTGCACGGGTTCAAATCAGCGCCGACGTCGACTTTAACCGCGTCACGCGTTCATCTGAGTTGTTTGATCCGGAAGGACGCGTCGTTCGATCGACACAGACTGTAGAAGAATCATCTGCAGACCGTATTCGTGGCCGTCAGGAAGCGACAACGGTCGAGCAAAACCTGCCAGATGCTGAAGACACAGGCGCGGACGGTCCGACTGAAGACCGGTCTACATCCCGCACTGAAGAAACGATCAACTACGAAATCTCGCGCACAACGCAGACCGAAGTCGTTGAAGGCGGCGCGATTAATCGTCTGTCTATCGCTGTTGCAATCGACAATATGCGGACCGTTACTGCCGGAGAAGATGGTGCAGAGATTGTGAACTTCGCACCGCGTTCCGAGGCTGATATGGCGCAGATTGCTGCGCTGGTTCGCTCCGCTGTCGGCTATAACGAGACACGCGGCGACGTTGTTGAAGTTGTGAATATTCAGTTCGCTCAGCCAGACCTCACACTTGGTACCGCAGCAAGCTCTGGTGGCTTCCTCGATTTCACCAAGAATGACATCATGCGCGCCGTTGAACTCATCGCGCTGTTCATTGGTGGTCTGGCGGTTGTGTTCTTTGTTTTGCGTCCACTGATTTCGGCTCTTTTGAGCGGTCCATCCTCGTCGGCGAACCGGTCACCGGGTGGTGAGCGAATCACAGCTGAAGGGTATTCGGCAGGCGCACTGCCAGCACCTTCTGATGGCGGCAGCTCTATTGCGAGTGAACTTGAGCATTCCATCGACGTGGCAAATGTCACAGGTCAGGTGAAAGCATCTTCTATGAAGAAGATTGCCGAGATGATCGATCAGCATCCCGATGAGTCTGTTTCCATTCTTCGGACCTGGCTGAACGAATCTGATCAGAGGGCCTTCTGATGTCGAAGGAAACAGAAGCCCTCGCAGAACTCGTCACAGCCAACATCGCCGGCAATAATCCGACGAACCCGGGCACCAGCCTTAAAATCCGTAACCGGATTCAGGGTATGACAGGCGCTGAAAAGTCTGCCGTTATCCTGATGGCGCTCGGTGAAAATATGGCGCCCGTCTGGGAAAAGCTTGGCGAAGACGAAATTCGTGAAATTTCACATGCCATGTCCGGCCTTGGCGTCGTAGAAGCTGAACTTGTCGAGAGCCTGATCTCTGATTTCGTCTCCAAGATGACCAATCAGGGCAATATCATGGGGTCTTACGATCAGACGCAAAAACTGCTCATGAACTTCCTGCCGCCTGAAAAGGTGGACGCTCTGATGGAAGAGATTCGCGGTCCGGCGGGTCGAACCATGTGGGACAAGCTCGGCAATGTGAACGAGGTCGTTCTTGCGAACTATCTGAAGAATGAATACCCGCAGACCGTTGCGGTGGTTTTGTCCAAGGTTAAGGCTGACCATGCGGCTCGCGTTCTGGCCGCACTGCCGGAGGAATTCGCCATCGAATGCGTCCAGCGTATGTTGCGTATGGAGCCGGTGCAGCGCGAGATTCTCGACAAAATCGAGAACACGCTGCGCTCGGAGTTCATGTCCAACCTGGCGCGTACATCGAAACGCGACAGCCACGAGTTGATGGCAGAAATCTTCAACAGCTTTGACCGCCAGACAGAGGGTCGCTTCCTCAATAGTCTGGAAGAGCGCAACCGCGAGAGCTCGGACAAAATCCGAGCACTCATGTTTGTCTTCGAAGATCTCTCAAAACTCGATCCGGGCGGCATTCAGACGCTTCTACGGAGTATCGAGAAAGACAAGCTCGCGCTCGCGCTCAAAGGTGCATCAGACGACCTTCGCGATTTGTTCATGTCCAATATGTCTGAACGCGCCGCGAAGCTGCTCAAAGACGACATGCAGGCGCTTGGCCCTGTTCGTCTGAAAGATGTCGATCAGGCGCAAACCGAAATGGTATTCATGGCGAAAGATCTCGCGGCGCGCGGCGAGATCATGCTGTCAGAAGGTGGAGGCGATGATGAGCTCATCTACTAACGCTGACGCATTCTCCTTTGAAACCGAGTTCGGCGCAGATGGCAGCGTCCTGCAAGAGGGCGGACGTTTCAAACGTTATACGCAAGCTGAAATGGACGCCGCCGTTGAGGCAGCGCGTCAAGAAGCTATGGCTTCGTCTGAAGCGCAAATGCATCGTCAGGTCGAGGCATCCGTTCAGGCGCTGGTCCAGCATGTCAGCCCGACTCTTCCTTTTGCAATTTCGATTGCCGATGACCTCCGCAAACAAGCGGCTGAACTCGCGCTTATGATGGGGCGTAAACTCGCTGCTGAAGCCATTGCGGCCTTTCCGCAGGAAGCCGTTCAGGCAGCGCTCGCCGAAGCGGTATCCGATTTGCCGATGAACGCAGTCGTTACGCTGAAAATTTCGCCTGATCTGGAGGCGCTTGTCGCGCCGGTTGTTGAGGCCAGAACGCCGCCAGGCACAGATATCAGACTTGTTGCAGATCCGATGGCCGCTCCGGGCGCATGGACGCTTGAATGGGCGTCCGGCGCGGTGAGCCAGGACCCGGAAATGCTTGCAGAGAAGCTGGAACAAATCGTTCGCAGCCATCTGACACAACCCCTTGAGCCACAGGGCGACCTGTTTGCTACCGTGGCATGATTGAAGAGAGTGTATCTTGAGTAACGACGACGCTTTAAACCTGCCGGAACTTGAAAACACCGGAGCCCCGGCTTCCACGCCGTCTCAGCGCGCGGAAGAGAAGGCTGCTGCCGATCTGGAACCCGTCTTTGACGTTCCGGTCAATATTCAGGCCGTGCTCGGTCGCACTCAGATGGAAGTGTCAGAACTTCTACGCCTCGCGCCCGGCTCGCTTCTCGAGCTTGATCGCCGCGTCGGTGAAGCCATCGATATTTACGTCAATAACCGGCTCGTTGCGCGCGGTGAGATTGTTCTCGTCGATGATCGCCTCGGTGTGACGATGACGGAAATCATCAAGGATGGGGAGGGCGTGAACTAATGACCCGTCTCGCCTCTTCCCTCTCTGTAAAAGTATCTGTTGAAGGAGCCCGCCCATGCGCGTGATGATGATCGGAAATCTGGGAGGTCAGCTTTCGGTCGCTTCGAAGATCGCGTTCGATCGCGGGGCGAAAGTCACTCATTTCGACCAGATCGAGCAGGCGCTTTCGGCTCTGCGGGCCGGTCGTGGTGCTGACCTGATCATGGCGGACTACAATCTGGACCTGTCCAGCCTGACATCTGCACTTGATGCAGAACGGATCGCCGTCCCTGTGGTCGCTTGCGGCGTTGAAGCTGATGCGACGGGCGCTGCGAACGCGATCCGCGCTGGTGCGCGCGAATTCATCCCGCTTCCGCCAGATCCAGACATGATCGCCGCCGTGCTGGAGGCGGTCGCTGATGACGAGCGTCCGATGATTGTATCCGATCCGGCAATGCAGCGCGTTATACAGCTTGCTGACCAGATTGCAGGTAGTGAAGCCAGCGTGCTCATCACAGGTGAGAGCGGTGTCGGTAAAGAAGTCATGGCGCGCTATGTGCACAAGCAGTCACGTCGCGCCTCAAAGCCGTTCATTTCAGTGAACTGCGCGGCCATTCCTGAAAACCTCTTGGAATCAGAACTCTTCGGTCACGAGAAGGGTGCGTTCACGGGTGCTGTCACACGCCGTATCGGTAAGTTCGAAGAGGCCGATGGCGGCACGCTTCTGCTGGACGAGATTTCGGAGATGGATGCGCGTCTTCAGGCAAAACTCCTGCGCGCTATCCAGGAACGTGAGATTGACCGCGTCGGCGGCTCCAAGCCGATCAAGGTCAATATCCGTATCCTTGCGACGTCTAACCGGAACCTTGCAGACGCTGTAAAGGAAGGCATCTTCCGTGAAGACCTTCTTTATCGCCTCAACGTTGTGAACCTTCGTATTCCGCCTCTGCGTGAGCGAAAACTCGATGCAGTTGAGCTGGCAAATTACTTTGTCGAGAAATACGCGGCGGCCAATGGCCTTCCGGGCAAACAGCTTTCAGACGAAGCGCGCGATTGCGTTCAGGCGCATGACTGGCCGGGCAATGTTCGTGAACTTGAAAACGCGATGCACCGCGCGGTGCTTTTGTCTGTCGGCGATGTCATCGATGTCGAAGCGATCCGCTCGCCGGATGGTCTTGAGCCAGTTGCAGCGTCCAGCCACCCAATGCCGACGGGTAATCCTGTTGTTGATGCGGCGACGCAGTCAGCATCTGCGCTCAACACATCTCTGGTTGGCCGCACAGTTGCCGATGTCGAGCAGGATTTGATCCTTGATACGCTCAGCCATTGTCTTGGTAACCGTACACACGCCGCGAATATTCTCGGCATTTCGATCCGTACGCTTCGCAACAAGCTGAAAGCCTATTCGGAAGCGGGCGTAGACGTGCCGCAACCGGGCGAAGTTCGCGAAGCAATCTAGGCGTCATTAGAGTAGGTAACGGGTTTGGCTGATACGACGTCATCTCAGGGGCTTTCAGAAGGCAAAGCAGCCGGAGGCGGTTTGCGTATTGGTGGATTTGACGTCCAGGCCTTTCTGACATCCGGCCTCAAGAGCGAGGTGGCCATGGGAGTCGGGGTACTTGCCCTGATCATCATGCTGATCATGCCTATGCCGAGCATTCTGCTCGACATGATGCTGGCCGTTTCCATTACCTTCTCTGTTCTGGTGCTGATGACAGCGCTTCTGATTAAGAAGCCGCTCGAGTTCAGCGCCTTTCCGGCTGTCCTGTTGATCGCAACGTTATTGCGACTTGGCCTCAACATGGCCTCAACCCGCCTTATCCTTTCAAACGGCGCTCAGGGACCTGACGCGGCCGGTGATGTCATCAAGGCGTTCGGTTCGTTCGTGATGGGCGGTAATTACGTCATTGGCGTCATTATCTTCATCATTCTGGTGATCGTGAACTTCGTCGTGATCTCCAAAGGTTCTGGCCGTATCGCGGAAGTCGCAGCCCGCTTCACCCTTGATGCGATGCCCGGCAAACAGATGGCAATCGACGCTGATCTGTCTGCAGGTCTCATCAATGAAGAAGAGGCCCGCGAGCGCCGTAAAACGGTTGAAGGCGAAAGCAATTTCTTCGGTGCCATGGATGGTGCGTCGAAATTCGTTCGCGGTGACGCGGTTGCCGGTCTTCTGATCACAGCGATCAATATTATTGGCGGTATTATTATCGGCGTGGCGCAGGAAGGCCTGCCGTTTGAAACGGCGGCTGATACCTATACGCGTCTGACAATCGGTGACGGCCTTGTCAGCCAGATCCCAGCACTGATCATTTCCATTGCCGCGGGCCTTCTGGTCTCCAAAGCCGGTCTCGACGGCGCTGCGGATAAAGCATTCGGCAAGCAGCTGATGAGCAATCCGCTTGGACTTTATATGGTTTCGGGCGCCGCGCTCTTTGCCGGTTTGCTGCCGGGAATGCCCATAATTCCGTTCTTTGCGCTCGCAGGTTCGCTTGGATACATGGCTTATCGTGTCGACAAGCAGCGGAAAGAAGCGGCTGAACAAGACAAGATTGCCGAGGCGATCAAGACTGAAAAAGCAGCGGAGCCAAAAGAAGCGCCAATCTCTGATTCGCTTGCGGTTGATGATCTCAAGATCGAACTCGGCTTCGGACTGGTGGCGCTTATCAATGAGACCAAGGGCCGTAAGCTGACAGATCAGGTTAAGGCAGTCCGTCGCCAGATTGCAGCTGAATTCGGCTTTGTTGCGCCGTCTGTGCGCATCGTCGACAATCTCGAACTACCGTCTGAATCCTACCATATCTGCGTTAAGGAAATCGTGGCCGGTGATGGCCGACTTAAGCTCAATCACCATCTCGCAATGGATGCGATGGGTAATGCCTCACCGATCTCAGGTGAACGCGTAACAGAGCCTGTTTTTGGGCTTCCTGCGATCTGGGTAGACGAAGCGCGCAAGGAAGATGCGGCGATTAACGGCTATACGGTCGTCGATCCGGCAACTGTACTTACGACGCATTTTACCGAAATTGTTAAGGAAAATATGGCTGAATTGCTTTCATTCGCCGCAGTGAAGTCCCTTCTGGATGACCTGCCGCAGGAGCAGAAAGCCTTGGTCGCAGATATTGTACCAAATCAGATCAGTACTTCAGGCATTCAGCGCGTTCTTCAGAACCTGCTACGCGAATTTGTGTCTATCCGCGATCTGCCGACAATTCTGGAGGGAATTGCCGAAGCAGCATCTGCCAATAAGGATATGACCTTTATTACAGAGCATGTGAGGTCACGTCTTGGCCGCCAGCTCTGCCATGTGAATTCCGATGAAACCGGGCAGCTTCCGGTCATCACAATGTCTCCGGGGTGGGAACAGACCTTCGCAAACGCCATTGTCGGGCAGGGTTCAGAGCGCCAGCTTGCGCTTGAGCCGTCCCGTCTTCACGCGTTCGCCGGTGAGGTCCGACAGGCCTTTGACAAGGCCAGCCAGCAGGGCATGACGCCCGTGCTTCTGACGAGTGCTGCGATCCGGCCGTTTGTGCAGTCGCTGATTGATCGCTTCCGTCCGAAGACACCAGTCCTGTCTCAGAATGAAATACATCCCAAAGCGCGCTTGCGTGCTGCCGGGACGGTTTAGGGGGAGTAGCGGCCATGAAGATGAAGCTTTATTCGGCAGATACCAGGGAAGAAGCGGTGGCTCTCGCTTTCGCCGATATGGGGCAGGATGCAGTTATCCTGTCCGAATGGGAGGCTGAAACAGGTTATGAGGTCCGCGCCGGGGTGGAGCGGGCAACGCAACGTGTTGCGCCGAAATTTGAACTGAAGGCTGAGCCAAGACCATCGCCGGTTCTGCAGCTCAACAGGTATCGCGAGCAGCTCAAAGATATTCTCTCATGGCATGGTGCGCCGGACGGGTTCTCTGATGTGCTGGCAACGACGGGCGCTCGTCTCGTTGATGCAAACACGGATCTTTCAAACGGTTTCGTTTATGCGCTGGAAGGCATGGTTGGCTATTCTCCGATCACGCCGGGTCTTGAGCGGCCAATCATGCTGGTAGGTCCGCCGGGTTCGGGCAAAACATCTACCGCTGCAAAGTTTGTCCGCCGGTCACAGGCTGCAAATTGTGAGGCCGTTCCGATTGTCGCTGACTTTGATGCGACGTCTGGCTCGTCCCAGCTCGCAGCTTATCTGCAGCGCGATGTCGGCAAGGTGCCAACGTCGCTCACGCCTGACCAGCTGCTGAAAAGTTATGACCGGATTCGCGCGCTTGGCCGCGGAATGGTCATTGATACCCCCCCGATCAACCCGACAGATTCAGAGGACCTGGATCGACTTCGCGACCTCATTACCCTCGTCGATGCGGAGCCGGTTCTAGTTATTTCTGCAGAAGGCCATCCACTGGATCTGGAAGATAATGTAAAAGCCTTTGCAGAACTCGGTATTCGACGTTGCATCATTACCAAACTCGATGTTGTAAAGCGCCGCGGAAGCGTTTTGTACGCTATCGCGAACGCCAGACTTAATATCTCGCATCTCTCACTGACCCCATTTATCGGCGGGGGCTTAATCCCTGCCACGTCTAATCGTCTCGCCCGCATTCTCCTCGAGCATGCGCCAGGTGCAGAATCCCTGAAAGGAGCCGCGTAATGAGTTTCGGCTTTCGTAGACAAAAAGAAACGGCAGGGCCGCAATCTCGCGTTCAGCCGGCATCAATCATCGCTGTTGCGTCCGGTAAGGGCGGGGTCGGGAAGACCTTCCTGTCGACCGCTCTTGCAGGTGCGCTGGCTAAGGCCGGGAGACGAACGCTTCTGGTAGATGGTGACCTGGGTCTGGCGAACGTAGACGTTCACCTTGGCATTGCACCTGAAACCGATCTTGCGGCTGTAATTGCCGGATGGGTTGAACTCGAACACGCGGTCACGCCGGTTTCTGGCGGTGTTGCCGATGGTGGTTTCGATGTTCTTCCGGGCCGTTCCGGTTCAGGTGCGATGGCCGCGCTGCCTCAGGAAGAGGTTGCCCGTCTCGCAGCTGGTCTGACAGCGCTCGCACTTCAGTATGATCATGTGCTCGTCGACCTTGCCGCTGGCCTTGAAACCAACGTTATGCGTCTTGCCCGTTCCGCCGACCGCACACTGGTCGTAGTGACTGATGACCCGGCATCCATGACGGACGCGTATGCCTTCATCAAGGTCATGAAAGGCTATGCGCCATCTGTACAGCCGATCATCGTGATCAACCAGGCTGACAATCGTCAGCGCGGCCGTCAGACTTATGAGGCGATTGCCAAAGCCTGCCAGACTTTCCTCGGTTTCCGCCCGCCTCTGGCTGGTATCGTCACGCGCGATCCGAATGTACGTGAAGCCCTGCGCAACCAGATTCCGATCATGGAGCGCTGGTCTACAACACGTGCAGCGGTTGATGCTGCGCAGATCGCAGAATCTCTTATCCGTGGGTGGGAACTTCCTACCAGCGAAGAGGACCGTCCACGCGCCTGATCAACGCGCGCAATTTTAAGCGCGTTGATCCTTCACCGGCCGTACCGGCACGATCCCTTGCGGCGTGTCCATCCGGTAGCCGGATTCATCACTGGAGCTTTGACTCTGGCTGGTATCATTCGTGAGGCTGTTCATCAGCCAGAGGATGCACGCAGCCAGAATGAGCGCCGTGAGCAGTGTCATAAATAAATTTGGAAATGCGCGAAAGGCGCGGTGGGTTACCTGCCGCCCGGTCGACCAGAGTGCGCGCTCGCCAGAGACTTGCGCGCCTTCAGGCGGATCATCCAGATAACCGCTCGTATAGGGACTGAATTCACGTGTCTTGAACGCGATGTCGCCCCAGCTCGTTGCGAAGGCCTGCGATGAAGCATCGTCAAATTCCTGAAAATAACCTGATGGCTCGTTCAGGATGATCGCCTGATTAATCTGTGTCGGAAGCTGTAGTGTGCGGCCATCATTCAGTGAAATTTCCAGAAACCGGATATTCTGAGAGATCGCATAAGCGGGAGCCGCTTGAACATATCTGTAGTGCCCGGACTTTCTATTGGCCTGTTCCTGTTTTTGTAGGCGTGTTGTTACGCGTCGGCTTTCGGCGGTGTCGAGGCGCCGGTTTACGAGCCAATCATCCAGTATGCGGCCCGGAAGCGGCAAGGTACGATGAGTGGATCGGAAATCTGATGATGCAATCTCCTGTTTGGGAATACGTTTTACGCGGCTCTGCAGCGTTCCGGCCAGGCTGTTGCACACGGCTTCGCCTACAACGTAATGGGTGTCGGTGATAAAAAGGCAGACAAGGTAAAACGGCGTGTACAGGCCTTCAAAATAGGCATTGTCAGCCAGCTTGTGATCTGGGGACGGTCCATAAGCGACGTCCCGTCCATAGGGTGTGACCGCGCGAAATGATTGATGCCTGACGGGCCCCAGAAATGTGTCGAGATCATCCTCATCAAAGAGCAGGCGCTCAAGTTGCGATGCCCCCGCGGTTCTGACTGGCAACATATCTGACGGGCGCAAACCGGACGCTTTCAATATGGCACGTAGCGCGCGCTTATAATCTTCCTGCAGGATACTGCGCGCCTTTAAACCCAGCGCTTTTCTGTTCCGGTCGCGCCGTATGCGTGCGAGTATTTTGAAGAGGCTGAGCAGCAGGAAGATGACGCAAGCCGAGGCGGCCATAACCGCCAGCGTAACAAGCGCGGCATCCATATAGACCAGCCCGAAAATAGCTTCCCGGCCAGGGCGCTCCCATTCGAGCGCCCACGCAAAGCCATAGCCCATTACGGCGAGCTGGAGTAGAAATAGCAATACGGCAAAGCCCGGGCGTTCGATAATGTCATCGAATTGGAAGAACGCATGAAGTTCTTCCCGACCTGCTGGCTTTACCGGCATTATTATGCCCCCGTCCGCGGAGCTGTATTGTTAAGTTGACGTCCCATTAGGATTTTCTTTAGCAGACGGTCTGAAGTTTGCATGCTCAATCCAACTAATAAGCGAGTCCTGTTCGGCGCATTCGCGGTATGAGCGGCACTGTCCTTCCGGAGAGATCTTGAATGAAATTGGCTATGCAGTGGTTTTCGGGTCTGTTCATGGCGCTCTGCCTCGGCACGACGGCGCAGGCACAATCGATTGATTACGGCTATCTGGATGCTCGAATCCGCCTGCTGATGCAGCGCGACGACATGATGGGTCTCGCTGTCGCGGTCGTCGAAAACGGCGATATCCGGTTTGTGCGTGGCTATGGCCTCACTGAAGAGGGCGGCAGCCCGGTAAACACTGACACACGCTTCCGGTGGGCATCTGTTTCCAAAGGACTTGCGGGCACGATTGCAGCAGAACTCGATCATCAGGGGATTTTGTCTCTGGATGATACAGTGTCCGAATATCAGACAACTTTGCGTCTTCCGGGTTTTGGTGAAAACACCGCGACGCTTCGTGATGTTCTGTCTCACCGCCTTGGTCTTGTTTCCAACGCGTATGACAACATACTTGAAAGTGGCCGTGAGCCGTCTACCATTCGCGGCATGCTGGGTGATCTCGATCTGATCTGCCCTGTCGGTCAGTGCCATGGATATCAGAACGTCGCGTTCGATACGATTGAAGAGGTGTTCTACGACACAACGGGCGACGACTTCGATACGATTGTCTCAGAGCGTGTTTTCCGTCCGCTCGGCATGAGGAATGCGGCCTCCACTTATGAAGGCTTCGTAGATGGTGGCAATTATGCGCGCCCTTATAACTATCGCGGTGGCCGTATGGTCGCTGACCGTATTACTGCGCCGTATTTCCGTGTCGCCGCGGCGGGTGGTATCAGCTCTTCGGCAGATGACATGGCGCGCTATCTTCAGGCGCAGATGGGGCTTCGTCCGACGGTTTTTTCTCAGGAGGCCCTCACTGAGGCTCACACGCCAATTGTTGAAACCCTTCGCGAAGCACGGGGCATGGGCCGCCGTTATGACCGTATCCAGGATGCTGATTATGGTCTTGGCTGGCGTATTTATGATTATGCAGGACATACGGTGGTTGGACACCGCGGCGCCGTTCGCGGCTATCGCGCTCTGATCATGTTCGATCCGGAACGTCAGACAGGCATTGCAGCGATGTGGAATTCTAATATCTCGCGCCCGACGGGTCTGCAGTTCGAGCTTATGGATATGGTCTACGGTCTGGAGCACCGTGACTGGATGCGCCTTATGTCGGGGGACAGCTAAGGCGCATCTGATTTGGTTTCGGGGAATTAAGCCGCTTCAGGAACGTTGTTGAGCGCTTCTTCAAGCTGCGCAAACGATGGCTGAGCAGAGCTTGGGATATTGCCGCGACCGATCTCGACGGAGATCTGCGCTGCGTTGCCGTGCAGGTGAGCTACCAGAACGTCTTTGATAATCTGATAAAATTTGCCTTCTTCGTCGATGACTTCGCCCAGGCGTGCTGCAAACGGCCCAACCAGACCGTAGGCGAGGAAAACGCCAAGGAATGTACCCACAAGCGCCGAGCCGATCAGCTTACCAAGATATTCAGGTGGCTGGTTGATCGCGCCCATGGTTTTGATGATACCCAGAACGGCGGCAACAATACCAAGAGCTGGAAGCGCGTCTGCCATGCCCTGAAGCGCGTGAGCCGGAGCGTGCGCTTCATGGTGGTGCTTTTCGATCTGCTTCTCGATCGCGTCTTCCACCTGATGCGGATCTTCCATGTTCATCGTCATCATGCGGAGCGTGTCGCAGATAAGATCGAGCGCGAAATGGTCCTTCAAAATCTTCGGATATTCCTGGAAAATGCGGGATTCTTTCGGGTTCTCGATATGCGCCTCAATGGCGACAACCCCTTTTGTCTTCATCGTCTTCGTTAAAACAAATAAGACCGATAACAAGTCGGTATAGTCTTTAGGCTTCCATTTCGGTCCGGCCATGGCCTTGCCAAAACCGCTCAAGACACCGAGCACAGTTTTGAAAGAGTTGCCGATCAGCAGCGCGCCAACGGCGGCACCACCAATCATCATCATTTCAAAAGGTGCAGCTTTGATGATAACGTCAAAGTGTCCACCGGCGAGCATGAAGCCCCCGAACACCATGCCGAAAACGACCACGATTCCAATGATCTGAAACATCGAACCCAACTTTTCTGTTGTTATATTGGGTAACGTCATAGCCCATTAGGCTTAACGCACGGTTTCTGCGGGGACGGAATTAACGATAAGTCCGTCAATCGAATTTCATGAGCCGTACGACGTAAAGACAGTTGTTGACCGTCGCAAAAGCGAGGCGCAAAAGATGGCCATGACAACCGAGGCAGCTTCCCCGACACCCCCTGAACGACGCGGCGCATTCCGCCTGCTCTTCTTTGCGCTGATGGCTGTTGGCGCGGGCAACACTATGCTCATCACCTCGGTTCTGCCTCTGCTTGTGCGCCGTCTTGAGTTGCCGGCCTGGACAGCGGGCGCGATTTTTTCGCTCTCTGCGTTTCTCTGGGTCGTAACCAGCCCGTATTGGGGAAAGAAGTCCAACCGATGGGGGCGCAGGCCTGTCGCTGCGCTGGGTATGGCGGGCTTTGCCCTGTCGATGATTTTGTTTGGAACGGTCGGTGCGCTCAGCCTTGGTGGCATCATCACTTTCTGGCCGCTTATATTCTTCCTGCTTATCTCTGGGCGATCACTGTTCGGTATTTTCGGATCGGGTACGAACCCGGCCGCGCAGGCTTATGTGGCTGACCGGACGTCTTCTAAGAAGCGGACCGAAGAAATCGCCTCGCTGACCTCGGGTTTCACCTTTGGTACGGCGATCGGGCCGAGCCTTGCTGGCGTTTTGATCAAACAGGTCCATCTTCTCGCGCCCGTCTATGTAATCGCAGTCATTGCCGCTGTAATTGGGCTGCTGATCTGGTTCCGTTTGCCGGAGAACCGCCCACCGCAGATCGAAGAGGTTGAGACGAATGAAGGCAAAGGTCTGTGGCGTGAGCCGGGCGTTCGACCATTCCTGATTTACGGCATCGGACTCTCGCTCGTTTCTGGCGTGATGCTACAGACCTTCCCATACTTCATGCTTGACCGCCTGCATGAAGCAGGACTTTTGCCAGATGCCTCGCCGACGAATGAAAATCCGGGTGCTGGCGAACTGAGTATCGTGATGACGCTCGGCGCGCTTGCCACGCTCACTGCGCAGCTGGCGCTGATCCCGCGTTTAAAGCTTTCGCCGAAGGCGTTGATGATTTCAGGCTCTGTGCTTTTGATCATGTCAGCGTTTCTGACGATTTCCATTCCGACGCTGGAAATCTTCGGCCTCGCGCAAATTCTCTATGGAATAGGGCAGGGCTTCTCACGACCCGGCTTTACGTCGGGTGCCTCATTGGCTGTCGGAACGACATTGCAGGGCAATGTTGCGGGTTTGGTAACGGCAGCAAACGGAATGGGGTTTGTTGCCTCTCCCATATTCGGGCTTTGGGCGTATGAGAACATACACCCGGCTTTCCCATTTATCTTTTCGGCAGTCGTTCTGAGCTTTATGGGGCTGTTCGCCTATTTCCGCGCGACAGCCTCTTATGCAGATGAAGACGAAGCAGAAACGCCGGACGTTTAGCTCGCAGCGAGCACGGCAGCGAGCGCAGTGCGTGTCGGGAAGCCATCTGCCATCATGCCGCGATCAATCTGGAAGCGTTGAAGCGCTCCACGCGTGCCGCGTCCGGCAATGCCATCCGCAGGGCCCGCATTATATCCAAGGCGGTTCAGCGCATCCTGAAGCTGTTCGATTTCAGAAATGCTGAGGCGATCAATACCACGCGGCCATGCGCCGGTTGGTGCGCCGCGCCCGCTCACGCCTTCGGCAATCAGGCTGACAGAGAGCGCGTAGGAGTCTGCGCGGTTGTAAGTCTTGATGACGTCGAAGTTCGGGTAGAGCAGGAAGGCCGGGCCGGTCGCGCCAGCCGGTAGCCAGAGCTCAGACTCGCCCACACCAGCAGGGTCGAGGTTCAGACGGTTCGCCGGAACGATCCCGATTTGCTGCCAGAACTGCGTTGGACGATCCGTGCCGTTTGCAAGCGCGTAATCAAAATTCTGAGGCAGAACGACTTCAACAAGCGACGGTTCACCTGGGCGCCATCCTGAAGCGCTTAGATAATTACCCGCAGATGCCAGCGCGTCTGCGCGTGCCCGCCACACGTCTTTTGTGC